>Ga0137403_10003199_pt1 | contig 19748 bp, 17 predicted proteins | sample CZOMad2_1_16fung_FD_122057 | JGI IMG/M metagenome (GOLD analysis project Ga0137403, IMG submission 122057) | Vadose zone soil fungal communities from Angelo Coast Range Reserve, California, USA - CZOMad2_1_16fungal (Hybrid Assembly) | ecosystem: Environmental > Terrestrial > Soil > Vadose zone...
TTAGCCGTCGGCATCGAATCGGTCATCAATCTCCTCGCGCCCACCGAGCCCGACCGCTTTTTCGAAACGCCCCTCGGCAAAAAAAATCTTCGCTTTAGTGGCTCCATGCCCGGCCCCATCCTTCGCATGGAAGACGGCTGGCAACGCGTCCGCGTCTCGTTGCACGCACCGCTTGTTGAGGAATTCTGGGTCTCGCCGATCGAAACGGTCTCCGAATCCGAGGAAGGCTTCGAGCGCGTCTACCAGGGCTCCCAGATCCTCGCCGTCTGGCACCCTCCCCTCACAACCCAAAAGACCTGGTCCACCCGCCTCGTCTGGCGCATCGAAGCTTTCTGATTTTCCATCTCCAATGCGACCCGTCAGTATCGGATCATTCGACCTGCAAAATTCCTGCCTCTTACCTCATGGCGATTCCGCGCCAGGGTGCCGGCCCGGAGTCACACGCCAGCTTGAATTCCTCAAGCTGAACGGCTCATGGACGAGCTTCGTAGACGACGTTAAACGGTGTCTCCGCGGCTCTCCGGAAGCGGCTGAAGCCGGCTGCGGTGACCACCTCACGAATACGTTTTTCGCCGGACTGCGCCCCCAGGCACAGCGCGACTTCCTGCGAACGCGAACAGGGCGTGCACAATAGAGTCGAAAAAGAGTAATACACGCGGCCAACCGGATTCAGGTTGTCCTTCAGCTCATCGTTGGCAAACGGTTCGACGATCATCCACGCGCCATCCTTGCTCAGCGAATTGCGCACATGGGTTGCGGCGCCTACTGGATCGCCCATGTCGTGCAGACAATCGAACACCGTAACCAGGTCGTAGTCCTTGCCCGGAAACTCTTTGGCCTTTGCGACGCCAAAATTGAGGCGAACCTCGAGGCCTTCTCTGCCGGCAGTGGCCCGAGCGCCCTCGATGGATTTGTCGTGATAGTCAAATCCGAAGAATTGTGACTTTGGGAAGGCTTTGGCCATTAGCACCGTAGACGCTCCCTTGCCGCAGCCCACATCGGCGACACGCGCGCCGGCCTCAAGCTTGGCCTTTACACCGTGCAGGGAAGGGATCCACGAACTTATAAGATTGGCTGCATAGCTGGGCCGGAAGAATTTCTCACACCCATGAAACACGTCGTCGTCGTGCTCATGCCAACCCATGCCCGCGCCGGAGCGGAAGGACTCAGTAATCCTGGGTACAGCGGCAAGAGAGCCGAGAGCCAACTGAAAGGCCCCGGGAATGTAGGCCGGACTGTCCTCGTTCGCAAGCGTAAACGCCTGTTCTTCGCTCAGACTGAACTTGCGCGTCTTTTCGTTGTACGTGACGTAGCCGCCGGCAGCTTGCGAACTCAGCCATTCGCGCACATAACGCTCATCTGTTTTGGTCTTTGCCGCGAGTTCGGCGGAGTCCAGGGGCCCTTCGACGAGTGCCTTGTACAACCCCAGCTTTTCGCCAATCACCACCATGCCGGAGTGCACCGCGGCTCCCAGATCCCCAACGAATTGCCCTACGAACGCGTTCAGTTTGTCCATGTCGACTGCCATTCTTATTCTCCTTTGTGATTGTAATTTCTTTGAACTTACATGCGGGGATGCGGAAGCGGAGTTCTCACGACCCGTCCCCTAGGGTTAGGCCCAGGAAGCGATTGCCGCCGCTTCCTGGGCCGTTCAGCACGCGCCCGAGTGGGCTACTTATTCCTGCTTGGGTCATCGTCCGGATTGACGTAGTTGAACTGCAGGGGAGATTGCCCATGAACCTGCACAATGGTTTCTCCGCAGGCCATAGCGTAGTGGTGCATCTCGGGATCGAGAAAGGCAAAGCTTCCCGCGATGAACGCTTTCATCTTGTTCGCGTCGAACTCATCCCCCATCCCGACTTTGAACGTGCCCGAGATGATCGTGACGTTTTCCCGTAGAGGGTGCCAATGGGGAGCGATGCGGAACCCATCCGGCATCTTCAGTCGAATCGTGTAGTCGCCGCTGGAGGCGGTTGGGTCACCTTCGAGGACGGCGAACTGCGCGCCCGGGCGCACCACCGGCGGTGCGGGCCCCCAGGGAATGGTATCCGGAGTGAATGCGTTAGTTTCGTGAGAATGATTTTCTGCGGCAGTGCTGAGTGGCCGCGCCGCCCAGGCGAACGAGCCAGCCAGTGTGAGTATAAGCAAAAAGAACCGTTTCATGATTGAGCCTCCGTTGCTCAGTGTCGAACGGTGGGAATCATGTCTTGAGCGGAAGAGTATTCCAATGAAGCGCGGATATAGTTTGTATATCTTTCGCGTATCGTCGCAAATTACTGATTCTTAGGGGATAATGCGCAAACAAGGGTCTATGCGACGTACTAAACCAGCAGCAGTCGAAATCGAACTCGACCTTGGACGCTACGAGCTTCGCCGCCGCGGACGGCGAATCAAGCTCGAAAAGAAACCCATGGAGCTGCTGATCTTTCTGGTGGCCCGGCGGGAACAACTGGTTTCGCGTAAGGAAATCGTCACGAAATTGTGGCGCTCGGATCTCTTTATCGATACGGAGCTGAACATCAACAACATCGTGCGAAAAATCCGTACGGCTCTGGGTGACGACCCCGCTAAACCGCGCTTCCTGGAAACCGTGGTGGGCAAAGGGTACCGATTCGTCGGACCGGTGCGTGTGATCGATGCGCGCTATTCGCAATCCGATTTTGAATCAGGCGCCGCGCGCGCGGTTAGCACGGACAAAGCGGACGTGTGGAGCGGGCGCTCCTCGTTGGCGGTCTTGCCGCTGATGCTTCTCGGCAAGGCCACTGATGACCACGGCGTGTGCCTGGGGTTTGCCGATGCTCTGGTTGCGCGTCTCGGAAATCTGCCCGGCGTGGACGTTCTGCCAACTTCGGCCGTGCTGAACGTGCCGCTTGAGGCGAGTGCTTCGGAGACGGCATCCCGTCTCGGTGTGCGTTTTGTCGTCCACGGCGCCATTCAAGAGTCAAAAGGCGTCTTGCGGCTCTCGGTGGAACTGTTTGATAACCATGCCCGGAGCGCTTGCTTCACAAGGAAACGGGATCTCGACGTTAGTCGCCTGTCCGACCTTGAGGACGAGATTGCGAAACAAATTGCCGCCGCATTGAACCGGCCGCTGGGACCAGTGGTCCAACGCCGCCCACGATACAGCAAGGACCCGATGGCGTATGCGGAATTCATAGGGGGTTACCGGCTCGGATCCTCCGGCGATCCCGCGACGCTCGACGAAGCCGCTCAGCATTTGGGCAATGCGGTCACGCGCGATCCCGCTTTTTCCCTCGCTCATGCCGCCCTTTCCGTTGTGTGCGCGACTCGGCACTTTGAACTTGATCCGGCGAGCGCGTGGTTGGAGAAAGCCGAGTTTCATTGCCGGCGCGCGCTTGACCTGGATCCGGATTTGCCCGAAGGGCACGTCGCCAGCGCTTTTCTGCTGTGGGGACCGTCCAAGAACTTTCAACACCTTGAAGCAATTGCCGAACTCAAGCGAGCCCTCGCCCTGCAGAACAATCAGCCCCAAGCCTACAACCGTCTGGGCACGATCCTGGCACACATCGGACTGCTCGACCACGCCCGCGAAATGTATGGAAGGGCGCGGCCATTTCATCCCAAGAAAGCCGTTAGTCACAGTATCGTGCAAGTGTACCTTTGGAACGGCGAATACGATTTGGCGCGGGAAGAGATTCTGGCGTGGCGAGCCGAAAATCCAGGCAACAAGTATCCCATCTACCGTGCTCCGCTGTTGGCCATGATGACCGGGGATTGGAAAGAGGCAGAAATCCTGATGGATGAGGCAGTCCAGCTATTGCCCGAAGAACCGCTGATCGTCAGTTTGCAAGGCGTCTTTTACGCGTTGACGGGCAAAGAGGGCAAGGCGCTCGACTGCCTGACCAAGGCTTGCGCGAGCCCAAAATCTTTTGGACACGCCCACCACAGCTACTATCAGTTCGCATGCATTCTTGCCTTGTTGGGGCGGCGTGAGGCTGCCTTCGAGTGGCTGGAGCGAAGTGTAAGCGCCGGATTCGCGTGCTGGCCCTTTTTTTTGAAGGACCCTTGCCTCAGGAACTTGCGCGACCTTCCTGCCTTCGAGGTTCTGGTGAGTTCATTGCAAGCCAAGTATCCCGACCATCTCGGATTGCTCTAGCCTGATGCGCTTAAGAAAGCTGCGAGGGCGCGAATTCTTGTGGCCCACGCTAGAATTCTCTTACAATCAGGTCGCGTGGGCTTCCGGTCCGGATGCGCCCAACGACATCACACTCGGGGAAGGCTATGCTGAAATATTTAACTGCTTTGATTATGTCCGGTGCCATTGCGCTAGGTGCGGTATACGTGCCTGCCACGGCCGCCGACGAGCGCTTCGGTCCGTCGAACCCGTTTTATGCGCCGAGCACCCTGCCGTTCCATGCTCCTCCTTTCGACAAGATCAAGGATGAGGATTATCAGCCGGCCATCGAAGCGGGCATGGCTGAAGAGCTTTCTGAGACACAAGTGATTGCCGATAATCCGGCGCCGCCGACCTTCGAGAATGTGCTTGTTGCTATGGAGAAGACTGGGCGGCTACTTCGCCGAGCGACGGCCGCTTTCTTCGGGGTCGCCCAGGCGAATACCAATCCCGTGTTACAGAAAGTGCGGACTGTGGAGGCCCCGAAGCTGGCGGCACACCAGGATGCCATCTACCTCAACGCAAAACTCTTTGCTCGCGTGGCTGCTCTCTACAAGCAGCGCCAGTCGCTCAATCTAGATCCAGAATCGCTTCGGCTGCTCGAGGTCACTTACGATAGGTTCATCCGCTCTGGCGCAAACCTCTCCGACGCCGACAAAACCGAGTTGAAGAAGCTGAACGAGGAAATCTCCACGCTTTCGACCGACTTTTCGACAAAACTCCTGGCTACCACGAAGGACGGGGCTTACGTAACTGCGGATAAGGGTGCGCTTGCTGGCATGAGCGACGCACAGATTGCCGCAGCCGCACAGTCCGCGCAGAGCCGCAAGCAGGAAGGCTATGTGATTCCGCTTCAGAACACCACGCAGCAGCCGGATCTCGCATCTCTCAGTGTCCGCGCGACTCGGGAAGCCCTCTTTGAGAAATCCTGGAACCGCGCCGAGCGAGGCGATGCCAACGATACCCGCGACGACATCGCGCGCCTGGCGCAGCTCCGTGCGCGGCGAGCGCAACTTCTCGGCTATCCCAACCACGCCGCTTGGAAGCTGGGAGACCAAATGGCGAAAACACCCGAGGCTGCCTTGAAGTTCATGGACGCGCTTGTACCCGGCGCCACCGCCAAAGCAGCCAACGAGAGAAAAGATATCCAGGATGTGATTGACGCTCAGAAGGGCGATTTCACCGTCCAACCTTGGGACTGGGATTTCTACTCCGAACAGGTCCGCAAGGCGAAATACGATTTGAATGACGCGGACGTCAAGCCGTACTTCGAACTGAACAATGTGCTCGAAAACGGCGTCTTCTACACGGCCAATCAGCTTTATGGGATCACGTTCAAGGAACGAAAGGACATCCCGGTCTACCATCCGGATATGCGTGTTTTCGAGGTCTCGAACGCCGACGGCAAGCCGTTAGCTCTTTTTTATTGCGACTACTTCAAGCGCGACAATAAGAACGGTGGCGCCTGGATGGGCGTCTTCGTGGATCAGTCAAGGCTTCTGGGCACTCTGCCGGCGGTCTTCAACGTCGCGAACCTTCCGAAGCCCGCCCCAGGAGAGCCGGCGCTCATCAGCTTTACCGATGTCACGACGATGTTCCACGAGTTTGGCCATGCTCTGCATGGCATGTTCGCGAACACCATGTATTCGAGCCTGTCGGGGGCCGCAGTCCCACGGGACTTCGTCGAGTTCCCCTCGCAATTCAACGAGCACTGGGCTCTCTATCCCGCTGTCTTCACGCATTATGCCAGGCATTACAAGACGGGCGCGCCCATGCCCTCCGATCTGGTAGCCAAGATCAAGAAAGCCGAGAATTTCAACCAGGGATACAAGCTCACAGAGTTGGTCGCGGCTGCCGAGCTCGACATGCAGTGGCACACACTGCCCGCCGGCGCAGCCCTGCAGCAGCCGGATGCATTCGAGAAACAAGCGCTCGAAAAAACTCACGTGTTGCTCAGCGCCGTGCCGCCTCGCTACCGTTCCAGCTATTTCAGCCACATTTGGGGCAGCGGCTATTCGGCCGGCTACTACGCCTATCTGTGGTCGGAGATGCTCGATGACGACGCTTACCAATGGTTTGAAGAGCATGGCGGTCTGACGCGCGCCAATGGCGACAGGTTCCGCCAGATGGTATTGTCGCGCGGCAACACGCTGGACCTCGCAAAGATGTATGCATCCTGGCGCGGCAAAGAGCCGAGCGTCGAGCCAATGATGAAGTACCGCGGCTTGCGCGAGTCTGGGAACTAAAACGTCGGCCCTGCTTACTAGCCCGCAGACCCCAAGATCCGGTAATGCGTCAGCTTCCGATTAGCGCCAGGAGTTAGCACGGATACTTGACCCCACTGTCTGTTAGCGGTTCAAATTGGCCCTCATTCATCCTTCGGCGTCACTGGTTAGTTTTTTTAGCCGCCACGTGCTTGACGAAATCATCGCACTGCTTGGCCAATCCGAACGACTCGGCGCGTATCATTTCAAGAGCGGTTCCGCCATTGCGCAGATCGCGCTCGCCCCATTTGTGATCGCACAAGAGCGGCTGCGAAACCCAGAAATCGTGTAACTCGGCGACGGTTTGCGTTGCCGGAGTGTAATGCTTCCGATCCAACTCACGAATCAGCAATACAGTTTCGTTGAATTTCACGAAGAGCGACGCCCCCGGCTCGATCAATTGGTCCAACCAATTTGGCGTCAACGTTGGCCCAACAGCCTTCCAGTAAATCAGGTGCTGCTGCAACCTCGCATGCAATAGCTTTCCGCTGTCTTTCCCGGCAGCTTCCACAAACGCCCGGATCGTCACTTCGCCATCATAGGGCACGGGAGGTTCATCCATGACCTGTAAGATCTCGGGCAACGCAACGGTTCCGGACTTTCCCAAAGCATCCAGCGCTTCTCTTTGCGCCTCCCATACATCGCCGAGCGCGATCCGTCCAAGGCGATCCGCCCTTGCTTCCGGGTGGTTCTTCATTGCCATGGTCTCGGCGAGATGCTTCTGCACCTGCAAAATTCGCTGGATTCGCGCCGTGAATACAGCCACATCCGAAGACATCGCCTGAAACGACAAGCATTCCGAGAGTGCGCTCGGACCTGGGTTCATCCACTGGATAAAGCAATAGCTCTTTGCGCCGTCAATCCATACGGCCGAAACCTTCATTCCGCCCACCCCACTGGCCGATTCCCACTGGGTCCCCATCGTATTCCCCGCCGATGGAGAGGCTACGTTGCCTTCCTCTTTTTTCTTCAAAAACAAAATCATTCGCGAACCAACGGGCTGCCTTGGGATTTGTTCGCTGATTCCTTGCGTGTCCTCCGAACCCAATCCCTGTGGTTTTGGAAAGCTCGATATCGGGACTGAATCCTTGTTTGGTTTCAGCTCGGGGACTTCTAGAGAGTCCCCAGGCTTTAAGTTGCCTTTCCAGGACTCCACGACTGAAAAGACTCCATCCTTTGGTGTCGTTTGCACCAGCACAATATGCATGGCGTTCCACGAACAATGATCCACGCTGAAACTCGGCCGAATGCCCGCATCAACAGGAATCGCGCCGAGCGTCAAGAAAACTACAAATCCGGCCAAAGACAAACACCCTAACTTCCGTCGCATACATTCCCTCCGCTCGCACATACGATACGACTCGGAAACTGACCCGTTACCCAAAATCCTTTTGACTTCCCATATTTCTTTAGCTATCATCCTTAACAGGTAAGAGTGCGGAACTTCTTCCATGCGGCTTCTTTGCCGCTTTTTTTGTTTGTATTCGCTATCGCCCTCTCCCATGTAAGGCCCTAATCACCCGGCACAAACGACCAGAAGCCCGTTTTTGCACAATTCTGGTGCGACGTAAGTCCCTTTAGAATCAACACTTATCGAAATGTCCGTAAGTGTAGATTCTAAACCACTTACATAGACTCTAAGTCTTTTAGATGCAACACTTACAGAAAACAGGGGGAGGGGGTGCGGTTATTGCTACCTAGAATCCGAGGAGTTGCGCACCACAGGGAGTTACGAACGCCCCAACTAACGTGTCTTTTCTTCACGGATCACAGAGCACGGGTCACGAGCCTCGATTACCTATCCCGCAATCAGCAGATTCTGCGCGAACGGCCACTCGGTGTCGATCCACTGCCCATCGCAGCGGAATCCCGTGCGCGCCGCCATCTCAGGAATCTCTTCAGCGTGGTATTTATGCGAGCTCTCCGTCCAGATCGTCTCGTCTTCGTCCAGCATGAGCCGCAGATTGGCGGCCGGAACGTGTACTGTTTGCCGCCGCGTCGAGCGCAGATGCATCTCGATGCGCCGCTCCGCGTAATTCCATCGTGCCTCGTGCCGGAAGCAAGTCAAATCAAAATCCGCGCCAAGTTCCCGGTTGATGCGCGCCAGCAGGTTCAAATTGAACGCCGCCGTCACCCCCGCAGGATCGTCGTAAGCCAGCAATTGCAGCTCAACGTCTTTCTCCAGGTCCGTGCCGAGCAGCAACGCGTCTCCCGGCTGGAGAGTCGTCCTCATTTCCCGCAAAAACGCTTCTCCCGCGTCGCGATCGAAATTGCCAATCGTGCTGCCCAGGAACAACACCAAAAGATTGTCCCGTACTTCGCGCCTTTCCGCGACAGCTCGCAGCCCTTCCAGGTACGGCTGTTCGTACCCGACGATGCTGACCATATCGATCTGCCCAAGTTCTTTCGCCAACGCTGCCAGCGCCGAAGGTGAAATTTCAATCGGGTAGTAATACGTTTTCTGCCGCCGTGAGAGCGCTTCCAAAATCCATCGCGTCTTTTTCCCCGAGCCGCTGCCCAGCTCCGCCACCTGAATCGGCAAGGGCAGCCCGCCCACAATTTCACGCGCATGTTTCTCCAGTAGCCGCGCGTCCGCGCGTGTCAGCCCGTACTCCGGCAACACACATATCGTTTCAAACAGCGCCGAGCCCACTTCGTCGTACAAATATTTTGATGGGAGTTCTCTCTGTCCTGGTTTGGTGAGGCTCTCGCGTACGTCTGCCGCAAATGCAGACACGTGCTGGAGCGATGGTGCAGGCGTCGCCATGGGGTCTCCCGGGCTTAGGCTTGATTAGTCCTCGACGCAACGGAACGTTGCGTAGACGTACGGGTAATGCGGCTGAAACCAGTTTCGGAACGACCGTCGCAGCATGCAGGCAGCCGTGCGCGGCGAGCCGCCCTTCATTACATAGTGTTTGCCATCGAAGAAATTCGCGGAGTAGCCCGGATAGAAGGGCATCGAAGTGAATCCCGGAAAAGACGAGAACTCTGTCCGCGTCCACTCCCATCCGTTCCCCACAAGGTCATGCACGCCGAAAGCGCTCCCGCCCGCTGGATGCGCGCCGACCGGCGAAGGATCCCACAATCTAAAATCGAAATTTCCCTTGGTCGCGCTGGGCCCTTCCTCGCCCCAAGGATAGCTGCGCTCTTTCGTGCCGTCCGGCGTTCCATAAGCAGCGCGATGAAACTGCGCCTCGGTCGGCAGCTTGCGCCCCAGCCACTTCGCATACGCGGTAGCTTCGGCGTGGCTCGCGTAAACCGGCCACTCCTGAGGCAATCGAATCTCGCCGAACATCGTGCGATAAATCCAGAGGTTGCCTTCACGCCTCCAGAACATGGGATGCTCGATGCCTTCTTTCGCTTTCCAGTTCCAGGCTTCCTCGCTCCAGAGCGCGCGGTTTTCGTAGCCCCCCGCCTGGATAAAGCGCAGAAAGTCATGATTCGTTACGTTGTACTTCTCAACGGCGAATTCTTTCACCTCTGCTTCATGGGCCTCAAATTCGTTGTCCCATCCGAATTCATCGTCGTGAATGCGCCGCAGTCCCAGCGTTGCGGTCCCGGCGGGAATTTCCACCAGATGCGACTTCACTCTATGCGCCTTCCATGCCGCTTTTTCCGGCACGGGAATCTTTCGGCCGCTCGGCAACCGGTGCAGCATGTACGCGAGCGTTTCCGCGTGCATCAGCCGGTGTTCAATCGCCACTTCCAGCATGGTGATCAGCTGTGGATGCCCTTCTTCCGGCCGTTCCAGGGCATGCTCGATCGCGCGATCCAGCTCCTCGCGCAGACGCCGGTTGTAGCGCTCGACTTCTTCGCGCGACGGCCAATCCGCCGGCGTGTCCGAGGGCAATCCTCCGTTCACCGGATCAATGCCAAACGCAAACAGGTGATCGAACGTCCGCTGGAACGACCGCAACCCGAAGGCGCGTTGCGCCAGCAAATTCCAATCGAACGCTTCAACGTGCCCCACGTAGAAAATAATGCGGTGTCTTTCGGGAATCGGTCGGTCGTACATGGCCTCTTCGCGAACCACACGAAAGACCTCATCCGTGCGCGCACGTGCGTTTATTAGCCTGCTATGAAGGTCGTGACGGATGCGGACAGCTGTGGCGAGTGCTCCCATGGCGTTTTCCCCTTCCCTTGGATGCACATTCCACACGAAGGATGCGCCAAATTTCTGCGCCGAGGGGCCAGGTAGACTAAAATAGTCCCTCTGTGAATTGCTGCTGTCAATCGAAATGAATACGAAACCAGTACTTTCTGCGAGAAAAAACATCGAGTTTCGCGATGTCTCGTTTCACATAAACGATATTCTTGACCGCTTGGTCCTTTCCGGCATCACCTTAGAAATCCCTCAGGGTGAAACCCTCGTCCTTCTTGGCCGCAGCGGCAGCGGCAAGACGACGCTCCTCAAGTTGATCAATGGAATGTTGTTGCCCGCGAAGGGGGAAATCCTCGTCCAAGGCATCTCGACCCGCGATTGGGACCCCATCCGCCTCCGCCGTGGCATCGGATACGTTATTCAAGATGCCGGCCTCTTCCCGCACTTCACGGTCGCGGAAAACGTTGCCCTTGTTCCGTCGCTTGAAAAATGGGACCGCTGCCGCACTGCCGTTCGAGTCGGGGAACTCCTCACCCTGGTGGGCCTCGATCCATCAGAATTTGCGGACCGCCACCCCCGTCAACTCTCCGGCGGCCAGCGTCAACGCGTCGGCGTTGCCCGCGCCCTTGCGGCCGATCCACCGATTCTCCTGATGGATGAGCCATTCGGCGCGCTTGATCCCGTCACCCGCGCCGAACTTCAGCGTGAATTCGCGGCGCTCGCCCGCCGTCTTGGCAAAACCATCGTTTTCGTCACTCACGATCTGCGGGAAGCCCTGCTGCTTGCCTCGCGCATCGTGCTGCTCGAAAGCGGCCGCATCGTCGCCAGCGCTGCTCCGCAGGAATTTCTTCGTCTTGACCACCCCGAAGTCCACGCTTTCGCCGCTTCCTTGGACATGACTCCCGGAGCTTCCGCATGAACCCGCAGAGCGACGCTTGGACATTTTTTGCGGAACACCGCGACGAAATTTTCAGCGCCACGGTGGATCACCTCACGCTCGTCGTCATCGCCATGATCATTGCCATTCTCATTGGCGTTCCGCTCGGAATGTTCATCGTGCAGCGCCCGGCGTTGCGCGCCATTGCGCTGGGTGTCGCCAGCATCTTCCAAACTATTCCGAGTCTCGCCCTCTTCGGATTCCTGATTCCAATTCCATTTATCGGCGGCATCGGCAAGCGCACCGCCATCGTCGCGCTCGTTCTCTACGCGCTGCTTCCGATTCTTCGGAATACTTACGTTGGCCTTACTGGGATTGATCCGGCGATCCTCGAAGCGGCCGAAGCCATGGGCATGACGCGCGCGCAAATTCTTTTTCGCGTGCGCTTCCCGCTTGCTCTCGCCGTCATCCTTGCCGGTATTCGGACGGCCACGATCATTACCATTGGCGTCGCTACCATCGCCGCCGCCATTGGCGCCGGCGGGCTCGGGACGTTTATTTTCCGCGGCGTCGCCCTGGTCAGCGACTCTCTCATCCTCGCCGGTGCCATTCCTGCAGCTCTGCTCGCCCTCCTCGCAGATTTGTTGCTAGGACTGGTCGAGCGTAAATTGAGAGTCTCTTGACGATGCGCCGCTCACTTTTCGGTTTTCTCTGCTTCCTTAATTTTCTTTATTTCTTTTCTGCTTGCTCCAAACCTCCGCAATCCAAAATCACCATCGGGTCAAAGTTTTTCACCGAGCAAGTCGTGCTTGCCGAACTACTTGCTCAGCACATTGCAGCGCGGACCGGCATTCCGGTCGTTCGCAAGACCAACCTCGGCGGCACTCTCCTCGTCCACAAAGCGCTCCTCGCCGGAGAACTGGATCTCTACATCGAATACACTGGGACAGCCTTGACCGCCGTCCTGAACGAATCTCCGCGAGGGGATTCAAATGCCGTCTATAACCGCGTCAAGCAGCTCTACGCCGATCGGTTCCATCTTGAGGTCACGGAGCCGCTCGGGTTTGAGAACACTTTCGCGATGGTCATTCGAGGCGACGACGCGGAAAAACTCCATCTCCAAAAAATTTCCGACATCGTGTCACTCGCTGCCAAATGGCGAGCCGGCGTCGGATACGAATTTCTTGAGCGTCCCGACGGCTTCCCCGGCCTCACCAAGAACTACGGCCTCCATTTCGTAGGGTCTCCTAGAGTTATGGACCTCGGCCTCATCTACCGCGCGCTCGTCGATCATCAGGTAGACATCGTGGCAGGCAATTCCACCGACGGGCTCATCGACGCTCTCGGTTTGGTCGCTCTTGCCGACGACCGCCACTATTTCCCGCCGTATGACGCTGTCCCCATCGTGCGCCAGGCCGCGCTCGCACAATTTCCGCAGCTCCGCGCGGCGCTGGCCGATCTCGCCGGCAAACTTTCCGCCGCCGACATCCGCCGCCTCAACTACGCGGTAGACGCGCAACACCAGGACGCCGCCGCCGTCGTCCGCGCCTTCCGTCAATCAAAAGGTCTGTAGAGCCAACTTCATGTCGCCAGCTTTTTTCAGCGGTAAGCCATCGCCGCACACTCTCTCGCGTTATTTGTTCCTCTATCCTTCGCCACCGCTCAACTTGGCGAGCCATTTTTCGAGAACGGCCTGCTGACTAGCCGGGACGCTCGTGAACATGACGCCCATTCCCATGTTGGGGAAGACAAATACCACTTTGCCGCGCGCTGTGAATGTGGTTTCTGAGTGAGAGATTCTGACGGCAATTTCTGTTCCTTCTGGCGAAGGATTTAGCATGTCCAGGAAGCATCCCCCAAGACTCAGGTCGCTGGTCTTGGCGCTAAGTATTGTTTCGCTCGCGATTTCCGTGACCTGGGCGTCTGCGATGATGGGATACCGCGGAGCACGACGACGCTCAGATCCCATTCCTTACCGCCTTCTTTGCGAACAAGAACTAGGATAGTACGTATAATGTGAATTGTATCCCAAGTTTCTATGTATTCCAATTGTTCTACCCGGACTCCCGGAGCTGCCTTCATAGACTTCCCACTAAACAATGACCTATTGAGGATCGCCTCAACTACCCCGTCGACGCACAGAACCAGGACGCCGCCGTCGTCCGCGCCTTTCGCCAATCCAAGGGCCTTTAGATTTCTCTGGCGGGAATAGATCTGATAAGGAATCAGTTTTTGGGCGGGAAACTGAAGAGGAGCTGTGCTTTGCTGGAAAAGACCAGGACGCTGTTGGCGCCATAGTCCGCAACGGCCATGCGATCGCTCGAGAGCAGCGCCATCCCGTAAGGAGATTTCAGCGGCTCAGACACAAATTCGGTCAGGACGGGCTGGCTCGAACGCGTATTCACTGTGAAGATCGCTCTGCGCCCAGGATCGGCAATGTACAGGCGGCCCGTCTCAGGATAGAAGGACAACGCTGTCGGCGCGCTTAGATTCGAAACCAGCACTCTTGACGCTTTTGTGGCGAGTGAATACTGATAGATGGCCCCTACGGCCAGGTCCGCGATAAATATTTTTCGACCAGCCTCGTCAAAGGCCAGCGGACCGAGCTTGGTTGCATTGGGAATTCGCGCAACGTAGTTACTCTCGGTTCCTTGCAGATCCAGCCGGTAAATCGTTCGAATCTGAAGTTGCCACGTACGCGGTATGGCTGCTCGCGCCAAAGTCGATCCCAGAGCAAATGTTTCGAAACGCCCAAGTTTGGAGTTGTCGTCCATCGAGGCTATATCTGGCCACGATTCCCCGGCCCATCTGCGTTCCGGCGATGAGCACAGATTCCTGCCCACCCGCGGGCAAGTAGGTCATGTCTGAAGCCGCGAGCGTGGCGGGCAAAGTGATACTCGCGAATTCTTCAAGGCTGTTCTTTGCCACCCGGAATTCATGCAAAGTCCCCCAGGCGTCCAGAACAAACAGCTGGGACCCCGGGCCGTCGCTATCCACCATGATGGGCCGTTCGAGCTTGGGGCGACCGGGTTCTTCTCCAGCTTGTAGCGGGAAGATGCCCAGCAGGAGCACGATCGAACACAGGCTCGGAACATTCACACACGAATGACGGCCTTCCCGCCGCGTTAGAAATTTCCTCATGTCGCGTTGCCGAGCATACCTTTCATCCAGCTAACAACTGCTGAGCCCCCGCTGACCAGCATCGCAAGAATGAAGGCAGGAAACAGTTGCCGCGGATCTATGTCCAAATCAAAAAGTACCAGTTTCGAATTGCCGTAAGCCGTCATCATGACGCCAATAAACTCGGCGATGAGCGCAAACACGAACGCCGATAAAATTGCGTGTACCGCTTTTTCGCCGTCTTTTCCCAGCTTGCCCGTGAGCAAATACCGTGCCGTCAGACCCAGGACAATTCCTCCGCAGAGCGCCAGTGCCAATCCAAGAAGGCCAGGGCCAAATCGAATCCTCAACGGCACACTCTGTTTCTTATCCGCCCCTCCCGGAACGGTGTGGTAGGTTACCATCAGCGTTAAGGTGTCATGCGGAATATCGGGCTTGATCACAAGGGCTCCCTGCATCAGCGCTGGGATAGTGTTCGGGAGGAGATCGATTGGAAGAGTCGCGTTCGAACCCGGTTCAATGTTCTGGGGGTTCTTCTCATTCACGGTTGAAGAAATTCGCTTCCAACATTTCGGACATCCCTCACTGACGGCTAGGTTGGTCACCGAGATTCCCGGGGCATCGGGAACATTTCCCATTCGGAGCAGCACAGGGCTGTTCCCCGAAATGCTTACGTATGCCGGTTCTTTCTGCTCTTCCACTTGCAGGAGATCCGTTTTCGTGGCGTTGTAGACCGGCATAAGGATCACTCCGGTAGCGTTGGAGCCAGTGTCCTTAATGTGGAACGAAACCCTGACCGGAGCATCGCGAAAAGATCCCGTGGGGTTACCGGTGATTTGAAACTGGGCCGCTTTTTGTCCGCCTGGTTTCGCGTCGGCCACGTACGCCGTGAATGTGAACGCATTAAAGCGAACTTGCTGGATGCTGTCGAGGTCCACGTATAGCCGGAAAGTTCCGTCGTCGGTCTGGCCCGGGACAAACCGTGGCTGGGGGAAATCGGCGCGGCCTTCGAAGCCAACAAACCGGACAGAAAAGCTCACGGATCCTTCCTGCTTTACATTTACTAGAAGCCATCTCATAAAGGCTCGGACACCGTGGAAAGGACGGCACTTACAGGATGAAACCGTTGAAACCCAGCCAAATCATCACTTTCCGCCCGATTCCATTACAGCCGGTTTGTGGTTTCCCTGCCACAAAACCATTTATGAGATAAGTTCTAGATCAAGGGTGAGTTGTGGACCAATTGCGGCGGCAAAGGAAGGATTGGTGAAAATCGCTGAAACCAACAGCGGCGCGCAAAGGCTTCCCAGCCTGGTTAGAATTCGCAAGAACAAGTATGCGCGAGGTCGCATGGCCGAATTTTCGACGCGCCGTCGAGCCTTCCGGGACTTTCGTAATCGCGTGGTATTTAACTACCGGATATATTCTCAGCCGAGACTCTAGGAGCATACTTCCAGGCTGTCAAATGTTTTTATGAATGCGCCGGGCGTAAAGAGATTCTGGTGCGTCCCTCAGCCTTGCGTTGAGAACGGGATTTGATTTTCCATTTGAAATACAAGCAGATCCCTGCGAAACGCTTAAAGACAAATGCCGTAACTCTTTAGCGTCTGCTTTGCAGGAGTTCGCAATTCTCGACGCACTTCACGAATTGCATCTCGATTTCGGCTTTCTTATGAGGGACTTTCCCGTTGTCTTCCGGCGCCACGATCAGCGATTGCGGGCCATCGGCCAGATTAAAGGTGCACTGGAACTCCAGAGACTGGACGCCGCGCTGCTGGCAGGGATTCTTCTCGAGCGCGGGCTCGAACATCTCCGGCTTGGCATGCAACTGGTTGGCGACATCCGACGGCAGCATCGCCACCACCATCGGAACAGGGGACTTGATCTTGATGCTGACCTGCGCACCGTCATGGTCCGGCGTGAACCCGCCATACACTTTCAGGAACGACGTCAGCTGATACTTCTCTTTGACCTGCCAAGTCCACCGAAACTCCGGCTGGACGCAATTTTCCACACACAGCCAGCGGAAGTATTGGATGTGCACGTCGTTGGGCGCTTTGAACTGCCGCTTGGCCGATTCCCGCTCCGCCATTACGGCCGCGATTCCCGTGATTCCCGCGCCCACTGCGCGCTCGACCCTATTACTCGGGTCCAGGACCGCGCCGAGTCCGGCAAACACCGCGTGATCGGGACTGTAGCGCTCGTCGCGAATGATCAGCGTCATGGACACGGGCGGGACGAAACAAGTGTACCTAGTCTCTACCACATGTTCTCTGGTGCACAACTGTTGCAGGCTGTTCAGGCTCTCGGGATGCTGCACCGCAGCGTTCCACTCTTCGGAATGCGCCAGGAATATCGTGACCGGCCGCTCCGATTTGATATCCACCTGCATATTGCCGCCGTCTCCGCTCGCGTGATACGTCTGCCCAGCATGATAGTTAGCAGGGTCCAGCCGCACATCCTCTTGATTGCCGGGCTGCCAGTTGAAAACTCGGTCTGGCTGCCGGCCAAATGACTGCGCGGAGAGAGCGCACATCAGCAAAAATGCGAAAAGGAACGCTATTTTGGTGTTTCTCATAGTAATTCCATTGAAACGCTAGGGCGCTTGGCCCGCAAGGGTTCCGTACGAGAGTGTCTCTTGGAAGTATCCTGACCGGTAGGACAGGACGTTGTTGCGACCGGGCCGGGAGACTGGATCTTTTCGCTCGTTCCGCTGCGCCACGTTAGCGGCGCACGCTCACCATCGCAGGATCGGCTTCATAGCCCTCATCCTGCACGGTCTTCTGCGCTTCTGCGGCGACGGCTTTTTCGTCCGCATTCTTCGGCAAGTTGCAATAGCGCCGAATCACTTCTTCTCCGTTCACAATGCGAACCAGCCACTTGCCCTTGCCTGCGTCCCAGGAAACTTCCACTTGATCGGCACGCATACTTGCCTCCTACTGCGCTTCAGAGCCCGACTCTTTATGCGCCGCATGTTCCGTGCTTTCGCGGCTTATCCTTCGCGCACCCTCGTTATACCACTCGGCTAGCCTTTGTTGTACGGGCACGCTGCCATTCGGCCGGTTTTCGCGGTGTTCAGTATTGAACAGACAAGGGCTGGGACGAAGTCATAGCTTCTACACGGATAGTGTGAAAAGGGAGAGTGTGCCCGCGACGAGAGTCGTTGGAGGCCTCCGAGGGCTCCGTTGCGGGCACACTATTCACACGGTGCACCGATTCTTTGCGCCGCGCAAAGCCTCTGCTAGAATCCATCCCATGAAAAGACGCACCCTGCTTCAATCGCTTCCCGCGGCAGCGTTGCTTCCAACCGCGGACTGGCTTGCCTCGGGACAAAGCAAGACGGGCTCCGCGCCATCCGCCACAACAGTCTACGAACTACGCATCTACCACGCTTACGAAGGCAAACTCGACGACCTGCTCCGCCGCTTTCGCGATCACACCACAAAACTCTTCGAGAAACACGGCATAAAAAACGTCGCCTACTGGACGCCCACGGACGATCCGCTGAAAGGCAAGACTCTTGTCTACATCCTTGGGCATCCGAGCCGCGAGGCCGCCACGGCCAACTGGGCGGCCTTCCGCGACGATCCAGAGTGGCAAAGCGTGCGCGACAAGTCCGAAGCGAACGGCAAAATCGTGGAAAAAGTGGATTCCACGTTTATGATGATGACGGACTTCTCTCCTAAGCTCCCTTAAATCAATTCGTTTACGGGCGAATTATCACAGGCCTGTGGAAAAAACTGGATTTTTATATTCTCCTTCGCCAGCAGGAAGAACGTCGCACTCAGCAGTTATTTTAGGATTGTAAGTGTAAGCGATATGTTTGTTCCTTTTCGGATTGTCCCTGTCCGTCCGAATCGCAAACACCGTAGCCGGGAAGTTTGGCACGATGTAATAACCGGCCTCGAACGCTGCGAGCGCTTCATCTGGCATGTTACGGCGGAGGCGGTCGAACCCCTTCGATCGCCAGAGCAGGGCCGTGAATCCGGGCTCGCATAGCCGCAACGCCTGTTCCCGTATCTGTTCTGCGGCATCAAAGTTACCGCAACGCTCCAGTCCCGACACTTCATCGACTACCCGAAGCACTCGCTTAGCCTTGCGGAAGCTGGGCAAGACGTGCAGCGGGAAGATCAGGGCGCGGCCTACGGGTTTGGGAATCGCCACGACGAACCGGCTTATGATATCGACCCAATCCATGTGTCGCTGAGCAGTCTAACGACCTGGGCGCTCAGCCGCGGCGCGGAGCGCCGCCGGCTGTAGCGCCGGGTTAGGCGGCGTTCTGGGGTACAGACCGGGTACGGTCCGGCGACATGGGTAACATCTAAGTCCAGCGACATGGGTGACAGCTTCGCGAAGCATGGCGCACCGGGGAGGTGTTGCCATGCCGTGGAAGGAGACGTCGCCCATGAGAGAGCGAACCGAGTTCATCGTTGAGCATCGCAGCGGGCTCTACAGCTTTAGCGCCCTGTGCGAGAAGTACCAGATCAGCCGCAAGACCGGCTACAAGTTCCTCGAACGGTTCGAGGTCGACGGACTCGAAGGGCTTCGAGACCGGTCGCGGGCCCCGAAGAGTTCGCCGCAGCGGCTGAGCGCCGAAGTGATCGAGCTGCTGGTGATGGCTCGGCACAAGCATCCGCGCTGGGGTGCACAGACGATCCTGGACTACCTCTGCCGCCGTCACGAGCTCGAGCACTGGCCGGCACGAAGCACCGTGGCCGAGCTCTTCAAACGCCACGGGCTGGTCCAACCCCGACGGCGGCGGCCACGGCCCGGCCACCCCGGCAAGCCGCAGACTCCGATGTCCGCGCCGAACGCCGTGTGGACGATCGACTTCAAGGGGCAGTTCCGGACCCAGGACGGGATCTACTGCTACCCATTGACGGTCGTGGACGGCTTCAGCCGTTATCTCTTGGTCTGCAAGGGCCTCACCAGTCCCAACCACGATGGGGTCCACAGAGCTCTGGAACGGGCCTTCCGCGAATACGGGCTCCCCGAGATCATCCGCAGCGACAACGGCTCTCCGTTCGCCAGCCAGGCGATCCGGCGGATCTCGAGGCTCGCCGTGTGGTGGATCCGGCTCGGTATCTCGCCCGAGCTGATCGAGCCGAGCCACCCCGAGCAGAACGGACGGCATGAGCGCTTCCATCGCACCCTCAAGGACGAGACGGCTCGGCCCTCCCGGGCGAACCTGGGCTGCCAGCAGAGACGCTTCGACCACTTCCGCATCGAGTACAACCAGGAGCGTCCTCA
>Ga0137403_10003200_pt1 | contig 19746 bp, 17 predicted proteins | sample CZOMad2_1_16fung_FD_122057 | JGI IMG/M metagenome (GOLD analysis project Ga0137403, IMG submission 122057) | Vadose zone soil fungal communities from Angelo Coast Range Reserve, California, USA - CZOMad2_1_16fungal (Hybrid Assembly) | ecosystem: Environmental > Terrestrial > Soil > Vadose zone...
AATCCAAAACCGCGCAGAAACGACCGGGCGAACTCGAACACGCGATTGTCAGCATCGATCAAAATGATGAGCTCAAGTTGGACGGACGAGTGATGAGCGTGGACGAACTGGAGGGCGCGGTGCGTGGTTTGCCCGAACCGCGCAAATCGGCGCTCGCCCTGCAAGCGGACAAAAAAGCTTCCTTCGGCACGATCATTAAGGTGATGGACGCGTTAAAGCTGGCAGGCGTGAGGAATTTGCCAGCGTTTACCCGGGAAGAGAAATGATCCTGCCAATCTTGCAGTACGGCGATCCGATTCTTCGGGTAAAGGGCAAACCGATCGAGATAATCGATGATCGAATTCGCGAGCTGGCGACGAACATGATCGAGACCATGCGCGCCGCCCACGGCGTAGGCCTGGCTGCACAGCAGATCGGTGAAGCCTTGCAGCTCACTGTGCTCGATATTTCACAAGTCGAGGACGATCGGCCAAGCACGCTGAAGCTGGATGGCAAAGACATCGACCCAAAGACGGCGATGCCGCTGGTGTTGATTAATCCGGAGATCGAGCTGCGCCGTGAAACAGAAGTGGGAGTAGAAGGTTGCTTAAGTTTTCCGGAAATTACCGGCGACATCGAACGGGCACAGGCGGTGACGGTGCGCGCGCAAAGTTTGGAAGGGGAGACGATCCAAATTGAAGCAGGTGGATTTCTCGCGCGCGCGATTCAGCACGAGCACGATCATCTCAATGGAATTTTATTCATCGATCGGATGCGTTCGGCGGCCAAGGTCGCCTTATCGAGTCGCCTCAAACGATTACAAAAAGAGACGAAACGCGGCATTAGACACCGAGACGAGCTGGTGACTGAGACCACGCTGTAACTGTAGCGTCGGTCTGTGACCGCCGATCTGTCGGTCCTGCCCGAGAGCTTTTCAAAGCACAACCGTAACGCGCAAGAACGTTGCAGGAATGGACGTGGCATGCTTTCGCGAGCTTTGGTTTTGACTGTTGAACAGGGCTTCCAGCTCTTTCTGCAGATCGCCGGCTCGGCCGTTCTTGTCCGCGGCTTCGAATGCATTCATGGTTGGCCCGTAGTATTTCCTGAATTCATCCACGAACGCTGAGGGTGTGCCAGGGAAATTGAACGTAAACGTATCTCGGACGAAGGATATCTTTTCTGCCGGAACTCCCGCGCTTGCAAATCGCTCGATTACGTTGCTTTCGACTCCCCACGTCATCGGGCTGACGAAGCCCTCCGGCGGTGGCGGCGTGTAGGCGGAGCTGATCTTTAAAATTTGCGCAACCAACGTTGGGTCATTTGGAATCCAGTTCCCCATAATTATTCGGCCGCCGGGCCGGGTCACGCGCACCATTTCCCTGGCCACATCAAACGGCTTTGGTGCAAACGTCGCGCCAAAGATGCTCACGACGAGATCAAAACTGTGATCCTTAAGCTCGTGCAGATTCGATGCATCACCTTCCTGAAACCTGCAGTTAGTGAGGCCATGCTCTTTGGCCCGCTTATTTCCAGCCTCAATGAGGTTGCTTGCGATATCGACGCCCAACACGTCCGCTCCGAGTTTCGCCGCCGGCAATGCTGTCGTGCCATCGCCGCATCCGAGATCCAGAACCTTGAGCCCTTTTGTGATTCCGAGTCGGCGGACGAGCGCGTCTCCGCTTTCCCGCATACTCTCAGCAATGCGCGTAAAGTCGCCTTTTTCCCAAAGTGCTTTGTTTGGATTCATCGGAGCATTCATTATGAAGTTGTTGGTTTGGATTGTGGGATTACAAATCGTTTCGCCTGAATGAGGTTAGATGGTGCGTTGCCTCACTCTTCCCGCAAGAGTTTGGATGGATCGACAGCGAGCGCTCGCAAAACTGGAATGGCAGACGCTGCAATGCCAAGCAGCACCATCATTAGTATCGCGCCGCCAATTACAATGGGATCCCGCGGGTTAGCCTGATACACGATTTGGCCGAGTAACCGACTGGCAAAGACGCCCAAGAGCAGCCCCACCAACGATCCGACTCCAAGCAGCACGATCGGCCGGCCCACCGCTGCGCTCATCACGTGTTTCGTGCGCGCGCCTAATGCTACGCGGATGCCCAGCTCCTTCATCCGTCGACTCACATTGTAGGCCGCCATGCCGAAGATGCCAGTCACCGCAAGCATCGCCGCCAGCAGACCCATCACGCCGAGCGCTACTACCGCCGCTCGGGCCGGGAATAGCGCATTCTGCCCCCCAAGCACTTCGAGCCAGCTCTGCACCGTGATTGGTGCATTCGGTTCGAGACCTCTCAGGGCGCGTTCGATCGCTGCCGTCATCTCGTTCTGCGCCCGGTACGACCGCACGACGAAAATCGTGTACCCCTGCTCGCTTTGCGACAACGGCAGATATACCACAGGCTGCGGCGACTCTTGCATCTCGTGGTACTTGCCGTCCTCGACTACGCCAACCACTTCCCTCAAGTGGTCCAATATAATAAAGCGTTGTCCAATCGCCGGCGTGTCGCCCCACATCTTCTGCGCGAAGGTCGCGTTCACGATCGCGACATACGGCGTGTCTGTGGTGTCACTCCATGAGATATCCCGGCCACGCAGGAGTCGGGTCCCGGCGGCCTCCAAATAGCCCGGCGATATCGTAAACCGGTACGGCGCCAGCACAGAATTGTTCAGCGTGAACTCTGTTGTCCCCGGCGGGAAAACCGGAACACCGCGCAGCCCGCCGGTAAACGGTACGCGGTTCACCGTCCCTACGGCTGCCACACCGGGAATGCTTCGCACCGCGTCAATCATCGCTTTCGTTTTCTCAAGCGGCACGCCGCCTTCCACTTCGTTTAGGTCCATCTCGGCCAGCATTGCGCGCTGTGGCTGGAATCCGAGTGGAATGTGCAGCATGCGCACCATGCCGCGCACCGCGACGAGGGAGGCCGTTACCAGCAGTGTGCAGATTATGATTTGTGCGCCTAACAACAGATCCCGCAGGGCTAAACGGCGCAGGGGCGTTGAATCCACCGGTCCGCTCTTCATCGCCTGCAACGGACTGCTCTGCGACACGTGACGCGCCGGAATCATCCCAAACAGCAACGCGCTTAACACGGTCAAGATCAGAGCTGCCAGGTAAACACGCGCATCCACGCTGACTGCCAGATGGCCATGTGATCGCCATTGGTTCAGCACACGCAGTAGCAGACCCGAGATCGCCAGCCCCGCCGCCCCGCCTAGTATCGACAACACCATCGCCTCGGTTAACAGTTGCCGCATTACTCGCCACCGGCTCGCTCCCAAAGCGACACGAAGCGCCAGTCCCCGGCTGCGATCGGCCGCCCGCGCCGCAAACAAGCTGGCCAGATTCGCGCAAGCCGCCCCCAGCACCAGCAGAGCCAGCCCCGCCACGCTATAAAGAAATCCGCGAATGACGTCACCGGTGTCCCCACCGAGTCCCGGACGGACGAGTCGCAGCGGCAGTCCGGTGTCTGTCTGCGGATACTCCTTTGCCAGCGCGGCAGAGATCGCGCTCAGGTTTTCCGTTGCCTGGTGCGATGTCACGCCGCGCTTCAGCCTGCCCAGCACGGTCAAAGGTCTGCCGGTCCGGTTCTGCAAGTAATCCGAGTCGAAATAGTTCACGATGGGTATGTAATAATCGGGCCAGTCAAATTGCTCCGTGCCGTGGAACCGCGCCGGTGCCACGCCAATCACTGTGAACGGATCCTTATAGAGCCGAACGATAGTACCAACTACGCCAGGATCGGCGTTGAATGCGCTTCGCCAAAGACTATCGCTCAACACGATGTAAGGCGCTGAATTTGGGCCATGCTCATCCTCCGCCTGGATCAATCGTCCTACCTGCGGCTGCACCCCCAGCAGATCGAAATAATTGCCGGTGACTGCATAGCCGGAGACACTCCTCACGGCATCACCCCAGTGCAGTCTCGCCTGACAGAATCCATTGAAGCCCGCGATGTCACTAAAGGTGGTGTTTCGCTGCCGGATATCACCGAACGCGGGATACGATGTCGTGAGCAGCTTTCCGTTCGTCCACGAACCGATGCGAAGCTGGTAGAGATTCTGCGGGTCGCTCACATCCAACGGGTGCAGCAGGACCGCATTCACTACTCCGAAGACAACGACGTTTGCCCCAATCCCCAGCATCAGAGTGAGTAAAGCTACGAGGTGAACGCGGGAGACTTCCAAAGCACGCGCAGCGCATAACGAATATCCAGCAGCAGGTCCTTCATCTTGACTGTTGCCATCTAATGAGAAGTAGATGGGAAGATCTCGTTTTAATTGCGGGTTTTTCCGGGCTAATACCGGCGAGTTTCAATGAGACCGAAACCCAGTTAAGGGACTGGTAGCCGCCGCCGCGATGAGTTTCTCGGCTAATCCGATTTCGCGCGCTTCGCGTCCTGCTTCGATGGCTTTCTTAAAAGCTTTTGCCATGCGAACCGGGTCGGACGCTATTGCGATCGCAGTGTTCACCAGGACCGCGTCGGCGCCCATTTCCATCGCTTCCGCAGCATGACTCGGTGCGCCGAGCCCGGCATCAACCACGACGGGAGCTGTCGCTTGCTCGATGATGATCTCAATCTGCGGGCGCGCCTCGATCCCGCGATTGCTACCTATCGGTGAACCGAGCGGCATCACGGTCGCCGTGCCGATGTCTTGCAATCGTTTTGCCAAAACCGGATCGGCATTGATGTAGGGAAGCACGGTGAAACCTTCTTTCACGAGTACTTCCGCAGCCACCAAGGTCTCGACAGGATCAGGAAGCAAATAGCGCGGGTCCGGATGAATCTCGAGCTTGATCCACTTTGGCAAGCCTGCGCTTGCGGCTAGTCGCGCGAGCCGCACCGCCTCTTCCGCGTTTCGCGCGCCGCTCGTGTTCGGCAGAAGAAGAAAACGTTTCGGATCTATGAAATCGAGAATGTTCGCGAACGGATCGTGTTTGCCTGAAAGATCGGCGCGCCGCAGCGCCACAGTTACCAGTTCGGTACCGCTGGCAATGAGCGCATCGCGCATCAGCTCGTTAGACGCAAATTTCCCTGTGCCAAGAATCAACCGCGAGGTGAACTCGCGATCGGCGATTTTCAGTTTCGAGGGCTTATCCGCCATTGCGAGAAAATAAACGAATTTGCCGAAGCGCGCGAATGTCCATCTCTCGGGAGCACGATTATACTGTAGAGGCAGGCGTTACAGGGTTCTGTCCCAAAAAAGAACGCGCGCGTCACTTTCTGGTTGTACGAAGCAACTAGTCACGCGAGAGTCATTCACAATGACCAAATTCGTGCTTCGCCGACAAGATTGCATCAAAGGAATGACGGGGCTCCCACACGAAACCGTCGATCTTGTGGTGACATCTCCGCCGTACAATCTCGGAATCAGCTACGGAAAGTATTCCGACCGGCAGGATCGACAATCGTATTTGAATTGGTGCGGCGATTGGGCGGCACAAATTCGGCGCGTTCTGAAGTCGACCGGTTCATTGTTCCTCAACATCGGCGCCGCGCCGTCCAACCCGATGTTGCCGCACGAGATGGTAATGACGTTGCGTGATTTTTTTGTGCTGCAAAATACCGTTCATTGGATCAAATCAATTGCGATTGAAGATCGTTGTAGCCGTCGCGCTGTGGGCGACGCGACAGGGACCCATCAAACACGTAAGCGCAGCGCTTTCCACATGGAAGCGGCTATAGCAATTCGTTCGCACGGCCACTTCAAGCCGATCAGCTCGAAAAGATTCCTTAACGATTGTCATGAATACATTTTTCATTTCACAAAGACCGGTCGCGTCGAGTTAGACCGGCTCGCTCTTGGTGTTCCGTATCAGGACAAAAGCAATATCGCCCGCTGGCGTCACACTCGCGGGAGTGATCTGCGGTGTCGGGGCAATACCTGGTTCATTCCGTACGAAACAATCCAAAGCCGCGAGAAAGAGCGGCCGCACCCGGCGACGTTTCCCGTCCAGTTGGCAGAATGGTGCATCAAACTTCACGGCGTTTCGCGCCTCGAGACAATGCTCGATCCGTTTCTCGGGATTGGAAATTCCGCCGTCGCCGCGCAACGCTGTTGCGTAAAAAAATTTATCGGTTTCGAAATCGACAAGACCTATCTCGCAGAGGCAAAGCGCCGTCTCGATTCGACAAATTCAAGGAGCGCAGCGAGGGTGCATTAGATCCGGCAATTTTTTGAAAAGATCAGTCAAAGCGAGCCTGATTTTCGCGACGCTAAACGTCATCTCAACGTTAGCAGCAGTTGCAGCTGGAACTTCTCTCAATTTCGGGGGCGTTCCCTTTTCTCCAGGGTCAACTGTTCGCGCCAATGTTCCGTTGAGTGCGCAGGAAAAATCATACGCCGGGCAAGGGGGCAACCCTGTCCCTGCAAGCGCAGTCGCGATGCTGGCAACGCCTGCGAATTTTGATCCCACAAAAAGCTGGCCGGTTTTGGTTATCTGTTCCACGAGCGATTTCAAACGTCAGAATCGCGATGATCTAGTCCAGTTTTATCAGAGGGTTGGGCTCACTGAAGGTTGGGTGCTGCTGGCGGGGGACGGCCCGCAACACGCACGGAACGACACCGCAGCATGGCGCCTGGCGATGAACATGGCTGCAATTGACGCGCTTCATCGCAGCTTTGCCGGTTCGGAGAAGTGGCCGATGGCATGCGCCGGCTTTTCCGGCGGAGCGAAAGGCGCCGGCTCAATCGCGCCGATCCTTGCGCGAAGCGGTTGTCGTATTACCGGGATTTACCTGACTGGGGTGAATCAGGACTACCTCAGCCCGGGATATGCGAGGTCGCAGCCCGGCGCGAATTTTCTCATGACGCCAATTTACGTCAGCGCCGGACACGATGATCGAATCGCGACCCTGGAACAGCAATACGACGTCGCTGGTTCAATCAAGCGAACCGGTTTTCAGCGCGTTCGAATCGGGACTTTCCGTGGCGGACATGAAGTCAATGACGCGCAAACCTCCATGGCATTGCGCTGGTTTCGCGAATTGCAGTAGGGAATCCCAGGTTGAAATCCAAAGCGCCGGAGCACCTGCGCACTCCAAGACGCACGCGCGCATTCGGGGCATGGAATTTCGGGCACGTTTTGGACTGCGGCGCTATTGCGCCGCTTTTCCATGCTGGCCGGTAGCAAACCCGCTCATGGCCTAGGCGTACCTACTCACAGAAGTTCGCGGGGAGCGGGTAGGCTCGCAGCTTGCTGAAATCTCTCCAGCGACTTCACCAAATTTCCTGGAAGCGGCCGCACGCGATCAAAGATTCGCGGCGCCAGCGGTTGCGCTGTTGCGTACCCGGCGGCGAACATTTCCAACTTTGAGTCAAGATTATCGATGTAATGCAACGCCATCGCCTCGGGCGTCTTCGGCTCAACTGGAGAGCCCAATTCCTTTTGGCCATGATGGGAACCAATCAGGTGCAGGAGATGCAGGCGCACATCTTCCGATGGCGGTGAATAGGTTTTCCAGGCGTCTGCGTTTTCGGCGCTGAGTTTTCGCCAGAGCGAATTGACGAGCTCAAGGCCAATAGAAATGTGGCCGACCAGTTCTCCGAGTTCATCGTAATCCATAACAAAGCCCGTTTCGGAGAATTGGTTTTCCCAGAGCTTACCGGAGTCGTGAAACAGAATTCCGGCGATTAAGAGATCAACATTTAATTGCGGATAGACCGACGCGATCTCCTTCGCCACACGCATCATTTGCGCGGTGTGCTCGACGAGCCCGCCCCGCCGCGCGTGGTGGTATTTGCGCGCCGCTGCAGCGCGACGAAAACGTTCGCCCCATTCTTTTAGAAATGCGTCGCATAACGCCCTGAACCGGGGATCCGCAAGGCTCTGGACTGTTTGCAAAATAAATTCCCAATCTGCCGTTTGTTTGGCGCGCAAATCTGCGGGGCCTTGCAGTAATTCGTTTTTCTCCTGCTCGGTTAATGGACGGGGGTTCCATTTGCGAGCTTCGAGTCCGTATTGCGAATGTCTGTGAAATTCCGCGGTGAGCTCGATGAATTCGTGTCCAGTGAGCGCGCTGCAAGTTTTGTACGCGGGATGATCGCTCCAGACGCGCAGGGTCATGCGATCGCACGCGTCAGCTAGCGTAAGCTCGCAGTACGGCTGCTGTTCACGGGTCAGCTTGGGGGTTGCGCTTTCCACTTGCACATGCACGCGTGCCGGCACCACGCCGTTCTGTGCCGCCCGGCGAATTTCAGTCAGAGTCAGTAAATCCATCTCCACAAATCTAACACAAGTCGCAAACGCGCTGTAGCGTCCGCTGTCCTCAGCGGACCCTTTGCAGTGTTTCCAATGCTTGCCCGAACAATTCGCTGTTGTGCCACATGTACGCTCCATTCGTGAGTGTTTTTGAAGCATCTTGAATGCAGTGCGTGCGGGCTTCGTCATGATTGGTCGCGCCTTCAGAATCTCTGCACGTCGTGCAGCAAACCGCTCCTTGCGATTGTTGATCTCGCGGCGGCAAGTCAAACGCTGAGGCGCGAGGCACTCCCCACACGGGAGAAATCGTTATGGCGATATCGCGAAGTGCTGCCGTTGCCAGGCCACATTGAGCCGGTTTCGCTAGGCGAAGGTGGAACACCACTATTGCGCTCATCCCACAGCTGCGGCACTGACGATCTCGATCTCTGGATCAAGGACGAGTCGCTCAACCCGACGCAGAGTTTCAAAGCTCGGGGGATGAGCGTGGCCGTTTCGATGGCAAAACATCTGGGCGCGACCAAACTTGCCGTGCCAAGCGCCGGCAATGCCGGTGGCGCGCTCGCCGCGTACGCCGCTCGGGCAGGTCTGGAAGCACATGTATTCATGCCGCGCGATACGCCGCGCGCGAACATCATTGAGTGCGTCGAGCTGGGCGCTCTTATCACGCTGATTGACGGATTAATCACCGATTGCGGCGCCGAGATCGCCCGGCTGAAAACTAAAGAAGGCTGGTTTAATGTGTCCACGCTAAAGGAGCCCTATCGCATCGAGGGAAAAAAGACGCTCGGTTACGAGCTAGCGGAGCAGGGCGACTGGCAATTGCCGGACGCGATTCTTTATCCCACGGGCGGCGGCACTGGCTTAATCGGAATGTGGAAAGCGTTTGATGAAATGGAACAGCTCGGCTGGATTGGAGAAAAACGTCCACGCATGTTCGCGGTGCAAGCCACCGGCTGCGCGCCGATCGTTCATGCGTTTGACGCCGGAGAAAAAACCGCCGCGCAATTTCCGGACGCGCATACGATTGCTTCCGGCCTGCGCGTTCCAAAAGCGATCGGAGATTTTCTTATCCTGAACATTCTTCGTCAGTCCAACGGCGGCGCAATTGCTGTGGACGATGAAGAAATGATTCAGGCGGCGCGTGAAGTAGGATCGAAGGAAGGTCTCTTCGTCTGCCCAGAAGGAGCAGCCTGCTTTGCCGCTCTTAAGTCGCTGCATTCGACAGGTAAAATCGCTTCCGGCGAACGGGTGGTCATTTTCAACACCGGCTCCGGGATCAAGTATCTCGACTGTTACGAAAAGTGCCGAACCGACCGCGGATCACGCGGATGAAAGGAATTGCACATTTTGAAACGCTAGCCGTCCTGTCTGTCTACTCGTTAGCTAGTCTTACGTTGCTATAACGTTTTTGGCCGGTCACTTCCCGGCCGAACCATCGCGGCGGCTTGAATTCCCGGCACGTTGTGAGATCGGGGAATTCCACCTCCGCGACTACGAGGCCGGAATGTTTACCGCGATAAACATCAATCTCGATCAGTAAATTTCTCCAGGGAATTTCATACCGCAACTTGCGCAACCTTCTTCCGGCAGTGGCAGGCCACAGCGCTGCAAACTGTTTTGGGCTGAGCTTGATCTCGCGCTCTTCGCGGTGTGCGCCGCGGCCAACTTTGAAAGTGAGCGACGTGGTTTTGCCCTTTTTCCGAAGCCGTACATGCCGGCCTCCGGGTTCGGAGGCCAGATAACCTTGCGCGATTGGATAATGGCGACGGTGCTTCAATTTCTCAGGGAGCTGCTTCACCAAAAATTTGCGTTCAATTTCCCTGTTGTTTCGCGTTAGGCCGTCCAGTTGCACAAGGTGACATGCTAAACGCGACGGATTTGCTGTCGAGATTTTCACGCATTATGGCCTTACGCTGATGAGCGCAGTGGATATTCCCCGATTAAACTTTGCTCACCTACCGACGCCGATTGAACCGTTGCCGCGTCTTTCTCAAGCCTTGGACGGACCACATTTGATGGTTAAACGCGATGAACAGACCGGCCTCGCTTTTGGCGGCAACAAGACACGTAAACTGGAATTTCTTTTGGCCGACGCCCGTGAGCAAAGCGCGAAAACCTTGATCACGGGCGGCGCGATGCAGTCGAACCATTGCCGTCAGACCGCAGCCGCAGCGGCTCGATTCGGATTTAAATGTATTCTAGTGCTGACCGGTGCTGAGTCGCAGCACGCGTCAGGAAATTTGCTGATCGATCGATTGTTCGGTGCCGAGATCGTCTACGTCGCGGATCGCAAAGATCGGGACAGAATTCTTCAAGAAACATTCAAACGATCGACGAACGAGGGAAAGAAACCTTATCTGGTGCCGTACGGTGGATCGAATTCGACAGGTGCGTTGGGATATGCGTTCGCAATGAAAGAACTCATGGATCAAAAGGCCAGTGCGGACTGGATCGTGTTTGCGACATCTTCTGGCGGAACGCACGCCGGACTGCTGCTGGGTCAGCGAACGTTTGGATTCCAAGGCAAAATCCTGGGAATCAGCGTTGATGAATCTGAAGAATTGTTAAAGGAGGAAGTGTCGAAATTGGCGTCGGCAACGAGCGAGAGACTTGGCGACCGAATCGAGTTCACGCCGGCTGATGTTCTGGTGAATGCAGACTACTGCGACGCGGGCTACGGCGTCATCACCGAACGAGAGCGAGAAGCAATCCGATTGTTGGCGCGATATGAAGGACTCTTGCTGGATCCCGTCTATACAGGACGCGCCGCAGCAGGGATGATTGACTTGGTCCGAAAGGGGTTCTTTAACAACGACGAGACCGTGTTGTTTCTGCACACTGGCGGACAACCGGCATTGTTCGCGGATCAATACGCAAATGAATTTCGGTGATACAAAGTCCGCGGTGTAGATCTCAATTACGCTTTTCCGTTGGCGGAGTTTCGACGGGTGCCAGCAAAGTGCTGATGGGACATCCGAATCAGTTCCATTGTCCGTTCCAAGTCCTCTTTGTTCTTCACGATCGACGTAACGTATCCGGCTTGCGGCGCCCAATGATGCGGGCGCGCTCTGCCTTCCGCGAGAACCCGTTTCTGGTCCGTTTTCGACAAGCGAATGTCGAAGTGGCCGCGACCATGGATATGCATGAACATTGTCCGTCCGACGTAAAACGCGTCGTCGTGGATTCCCGCGTTCTGCTTTTCGGTCACATCGAGCAGGTCGAGAATTCTTTCTCGCAATTCCTGATGAAGTTCTTTTGCTGGTTTCAGTTCGACTGTCTCGATTCTCATTTTATTTTTTCAGAGCCGTTCTTCTTCCAAATCGTACACGTCGAACCAGTGATGCACCACTCGGTTACGTGGAATGAACTGCTGGATGTAGTCCTCCATGTACTCCTGGAGTTCCAGAGGTAAATCGCTCAGGTGCAGGTCGCGTTCTTTATTGTTCCAGGCAATGATTTCGGCACGTGAACGTTTTTTAGCGTGTTCATCGATCCACGCAGCAATCTCGTCGTCAGTCGCACCCGTAGCGACGAACGGGCGGAAGTCGTCGTAATCAATCTCCGCAAATTTCAACCAGCGCTGATCGAGCGGACAGTTGGAATGGTATTCGCCTTCCAAGCCAACAAGCACGGCGCGACATTTATCCACGGCACGCGCCGCCAATACGTAGCCAGTCAGCGTTTGGCGCGGACTCCGCGGGAATTGTTTTCCATCCCGCAAATCGCGGGCGAGCAATTTCACTTTTTCGAGGTTCTCGGTCATATGTTTTTCTCCTTTCAGTTATTCAATTTCACACCCTGCCAGTTAGCGGCCCGACGATGATCTCAGTCCCTCGCTTTCGACCAGTCGTTTAAAATTGTTGAGATATTCTTCCAGCCTGCGCGCCAGACTGGGTGGATCGAAAATCGAACGGATCTTCAATGTTATTTCGGTTTTCTGCTCCGAAACCGGTTCGAAGGAAACTACGCCAGACATGAAGCCGTTGGACATAGTGCGCCATGCGATTCGCCGCCCGGGAATTTGAAGCACGATCTGAAAGATTCCTTGCTGGTTATCGCCGTTCGGATGCCAGACATAGGAAAAATGCGTATCATCAATTCTCCGCACCTCCCGAAGTGAAGTGATGAATCCCGGCAGATCCTCAATGCGCGACCACTGTTCGTACACACGGGCGAGAGGTGCTTTTACAACGACGAACTGTTGGGCCGCGTTTATCTCCGGCTGTACGGCCCGCCCGGGGTTCGTTGTCCCCGTCGAGTTGTTAGACAGAGAACCGTGCATATTGATCCCTCGAAAAAGCCCGGTTCCATCCGTCCGTGAAGTTAAACAGAGCCATGTTGAGCACAAGCATCGGGTCGTGACGCCGCGAGCTTCGCCGAAAAATCCTCGACAGGGTCCGCTTGGGGTTGATCTGAGATTGTTTGGTTTTCATTTCTGATAATTTGCTTTCGGAAAGCTAGACACCCTCGCGCCGAACCACCACGAGGCGGTCGAAGGATTTTTCGATGCTTCACAGGAGAGAGCGGACAACACCTCTTTCGAGGGATACGAAACGAACTATCACGTGCAGGCCGACACTCTATGGCGGAACCGAACGCGGAATGAGAACGATGATGGTGAGAGTAATCCTCGTATAACGATACGCAGTCTTCTCCAAGCGAAACGCGATCGACAGCAATTCGACCAGAAAAATCGCAACCGCGTACGCGACCAGATTTGATCCAAAATAATTTGTCTCGAGCGCTCCAACCGATGCCCCACGGCGGTGGCGACAATCCGCTCGACCGAGAGCGTCAGCGTCGCGCCGAGAGTGGATTGCATCACAAGCAAGGTCGCGATCGCGGCCCAATAGGCCTCGGGCATTTGCACGAGCCGCGCAATAATTACTGAGACAGTCGCAGCGACGGCTGTCCGAATCGCGTGTGTGATCGAAAGAAGGTTGTTCTCGTCCCAAGCCCATAGTTTCATAGACCAATCATCTTCGTTGCCGGTTTACCTTGGCAAGGTCACAATCTTTTATCTCCAAAGAGGTAGTCGGCAACAACTCCTACGTGGCACCGCAAAATCTCACACTTGAGCAATAGCGATCGGTTAGCCCGGGCCAGTAGGTTCCGGTCATGAATGAAAGCGATCTTGGATTGAAGAGATACTTACAAGAGATTGGGCAGTTCCCTCTTTTGACGCCGCAACAGGAGGTCGAGCTCGCGGGGAAAATCGAAAAGGGCGATGCCGCGGCGCGGGAGCGGATGATTAACGCGAATCTACGGCTTGTTGTCACCATCGCGCGCGACTACGCCAATCTCGGTCTGCCGCTACTCGACCTGATCTCCGAGGGTAACATCGGATTGACCAAAGCAGTCGAGCGCTTCGACCCTAACAAAGGCGCGAAGCTGAGCACCTATGCGATGTGGTGGATCAAACAATCGATCAAGCGCGCCCTTGCCAATCAAAGCAAGACGATCCGGGTTCCGGTGCATCTCGCCGACAAGATCGCAAAGGTACGCCGCGTCTCAATCCAGATGAGCGAGGAACTCGGCCGCGAACCCACTGACGAAGAACTTAGCGAGGAGATCGGCATCGACAGCGATAAAGTTGCGCGATTAAAGAGCGTCGGTATTCGTCCGGCTTCGCTCGACGCCCCGATTGCGGACAATGACTCGACGGAGTTTGCCGAGGTCATCGGTGACGACGAGGCGCAAACTCCGTTTGAATTGTTGCGCGATAAGAATCTCCTCGGCGAAGTGGACGGACTGCTTGAAGTGCTCGATTCCCGAGAGAAAAAAATCATTTCGCAGCGCTTCGGCCTCGATGGTGGAGAGCCGAAGACGCTCGAGGATGTTGGTAAGGATTTTGGCATTACCCGCGAGCGTATTCGCCAACTGCAGAACATTGCTTTGGCGAAGCTACGCCGCGCGCTGATCCAGAAAGAGGAAGTTCGGGAAACAGAGCTCCTGGCCGCTGCTTAAGGAACGCCGGATAAGCTGTGATCCGAGAATGGTAGGTTGCCAAGTTATAAACCAATGAATCTCCAACTCGAAAACAAACTCGCTCTTATCAGCGGTTCCACTGCAGGAATCGGTTTAGCCATTGCCAAAGCGCTCGCCGCCGAAGGCGCTCGTGTAATCGTCAACGGACGCACTGAGGCGCGCGTGAAAGAAGCCATTGCCTCCATTCGCGCGAATGTCCCAACAGCGAAATTCGAAGGGCTCGCACTTGATTTGTCCAAAGCCGACGCGGCAGCGCAAACCACAAAACGCCATCCCAATGTGGATATTCTCGTAAACAATCTGGGCGTTTATGAAGTCCGGGACTTCGAACAAATCACCGACGCGGAATGGTTGGCGATCATTGAAACCAATTTTCTAAGTGGCGTTCGTCTGTCGCGTCATTATCTGCCACGGATGAAAGCTGCCGGTTGGGGACGCATCATTTTCATCTCCAGCGAATCCGCTGTGAACATTCCGGTGGAAATGATCCATTACGGCGTAACGAAAACCATGCAGGTAGCGCTCGCCCGCGGACTGGCCGAAACCACCGCGGGAACAGGCGTGACCGCCAACTCGGTACTAGCGGGCCCGACTCGCTCGGAAGGCGTGGAAAAATTCATCGACGATTTGGCCAAAGCCAAACACGCGACGCCTGCGGCGGTGGAAAAAGAATTTTTCACGACAGCACGGCCCACTTCACTCCTGAAACGTTTCGCTACTCCGGATGAAGTCGCGGCATTGGTTGCGTTTGTGGCCAGTCCGCTCTCGTCAGCTACGAACGGCGCGGCTTTGCGCGCCGATGGTGGTGTGGTGCGCTCGATTCTTTGAGTTCGAGATCTTCGTTTGCGCTTTACGCGCTGCGACGAAAACGATAACAGTGAACTTGGCTGCTTAAGCGAGGAATAAACGCGATGCCATCGCTAACTGCGTTGCTCTCAAAATGGCCGGTCATTCGTCAAATCCGTGACCGGGCCGACGGCACGGGATTGGAAGCGATGTCGGACAAAACGCGTGCGATGCACGCGAGGATCGACGATGCCAACGTGGCGCGATCGATTTGTCCGTACTGCGGTGTAGGTTGCGGTCAGCTCGTTTATCACAAGGACGGCAAACTCATTTCCATCGAGGGGGATCCGGAATCGCCGATTAGTCAGGGGAATCTTTGTCCGAAAGGCGCGGCATCGTATCAGTTGCTTACGCATTCGCGCCGCGAAACGAAAATGAAATATCGCGCGCCGCGCGCCAAAGAGTGGACGGAGATTTCGTTGGATCGCGCGATGGACATGGTGGCGGAGCGCGTTTGGGAATCGCGAAAACGCACCTTCGTTAAGCAGGAGAACGGTGCAGCAATCAATCACACCACCGCGATCTGCCATCTCGGCGGCGCCACTCTCGACAATGAAGAAAATTATCTAATCAAAAAACTGTTTACCGGAGGCCTGGGGATGGTCTGCATATCCAACCAGGCGCGGATATGACATAGCAGCACGGTGCCCGGTCTGGGCGCCTCCTTCGGCCGGGGCGGAGCTACGACTGCGCAGCAAGATCTCGCTAACGCCGATTGCATCTTAATCGAAGGCTCTTCAATGGCCGAGGCGCACCCGGTGGGTTTTCGCTGGGTGATGAAAGCAAAGGAGCGCGGCGCGACCATTATTCATGTCGATCCACGATTTTCACGGACGAGCGCGCTTGCGGATATCTGGGTACCCATCCGCGCCGGCAGCGACATCGCATTTCTCGGCGGAATCATCAGGCACTTGATTGAGAACGACCTCTTCTTTCGTGAGTACGTCGTCCATTATACGAACGCCTCCTGCATCTTGAGGGATGAATATCGCGACCCGGAGGACAACGGGGATGGCTACTTCTCCGGTTGGAACGAAGAGAAGCGCGCGTATGAAGGCGACAGCTGGCTGTACAAAGGCGAAGATCTAAGTCGGCCGCTGCGCGATCTCACATTGCAAGATCCGCAATGTGTTTTTCAAAAATTAAAGCGACATTTTTCCCGCTACACGCCGGAGATCGTGGAGAAAATCTGCGGCATTCCGCCGGAGCTTTTTCACAAGGTCGCGAACGCGCTCGTCGCCGCATCTGGTCCGGAGAAAACAGCGGCGATTTGTTACGCGGTGGGTTGGACGCAGCATTCAAAGGGAGTGCAGATCATTCGTGCGGCTGCGATCCTGCAACTTCTTCTCGGCAACATTGGCCGGCCCGGCGGTGGAATTCTCGCGTTGCGCGGCCATGCTTCGATCCAAGGTTCCACTGACATTCCGACGCTTTACGATATTCTTCCCGGCTACCTCGCAATGCCGCGCAAAGGTGACGAAAGCCTGCAGCAATATCTCGAGAACTATACGAAAAAGACTGGCCTCTGGGCGGATTACCCGAAATATCTTGTGAGCACGCTGAAGGCGTACTACGGGAAGCATGCGACCGCAGAAAACGATTTCGGCTACTGTTGGCTTCCCAAACTCACCGGCAACCATTCCTTCTTCGAGTACCTCTACGACATGCTCGACGGAAAAATGGAGGGCATGTTTTTGATGGGGCAGAATCCAGCCGTCGGCGCTCCTAATGCACGACTCCAGCGTAAAGCGCTCTCGAAATTGAAATGGCTGGTGGTGCGCGACATGGTCGAAATCGAATCGGCAAATTTCTGGCGCGAATCGCCGGAGGTCGAGCGCGGTGAGTTGAACGCCGAAGACATCGATACCGAAGTTTTCTTTTTCCCTGCTGCCGGTCACGCTGAAAAGGAAGGAGCATTCACTAACACGCAGCGACTTTTGCAATGGCGCGAAAAAGCTGTCGATCCGCCCGGGGATTGTCGCTCCGACGCGTGGTTCATTCATCAGCTCGCGTTGCGTTTGATCGCGAAGGTGAAAGCATCGCGTGACCCAATGGACGAGCCGCTGCGCGTTCTCGATTGGTGGTATCCGGAAGACGAACTCGGCGATCCGAAAATGGAAGCGGTGTTAGCGGAGATCAATGGCTGGTACACAAATCCTGTAGCCGGGGCCGGTGACCCCGGTGGGAGTGATGGCGTGGTATTCGGTATCGACCGCGACGGCAACGCTCATCATGGCCCGCAGGTGAATGGTTTCGCGGAGTTGAAATCCGACGGCTCCACTTCCTCCGGCTGCTGGATTTACTCCGGCGTTCTTGGCCGCGATGGCGTAAACAAGGCGAACTCACGCAAATCGAGAGATTATCTCGGGCACGGTTGGGGCTTCGCGTGGCCGAGCGATCGCCGAATCATTTACAACCGTGCCAGTGCACGGCCGGACGGCAGCCCGTGGAGCGAACGGAAAAAATTGGTTTGGTGGGACTCGGAAAAATGGACAGGCATAGACGTTCCCGGTTTTGTAAAAGGAAAAGCTCCGGAGTACGAACCGGAGCCAGGCGCGGAGGGACTCGACGCGATCCCCGGTGATGCTCCGTTCATTCTGCACGAGGACGGGCTCGGGTGGCTTTACGTGCCGAAGGGGTTGCAGGATGGACCGTTGCCGACGCATTACGAACCGCTCGAGTCGCCGGTCTCAAATGAGCTTTATGCGCACAACACAAACCCGGCGGTGCACTGGTTTCCGCGTGTCGAGAATCGGTTCGCGCCACCGGGCGATTCGAAATTTCCATTCGTGCTGACCACGTATCGCCTCACGGAACATCATACAGCCGGCGGCATGTCGCGTTTTCTCAGCCATCTCGCCGAACTACAGCCGGAAATGTTCGCCGAAATCTCGCCCGAGCTCGCGCGAGAGCTCACGATCAACAATGGCGATCACATTTGCATCGTGACATTGCGCGCGGCCATTGAAGCGCGGGCGCTTGTTAGTCGCCGGATTCGGGTGCTGCGGGCCAATGGAAAGAACGTGCACCAAGTCGCATTGCCTTATCATTATGGGACAGCCGGCCTGGTGCGCGGCGGCGCCGCCAATGATCTTCTCACCATTTCCGGCGAACCGAATGTCACGATCATGGAAGCTAAGGCGTGCACTTGTAATATTGTGCCCGGCCGTTTGCCGCGCGGACGCGCGTTCGCCGAGTTTCTCAATAAGTACGCGCCACAAGCAGGTCCGATGATTCTGCATCCCGAAGAACCGCCAGCTGCACAGACCAGCGGCGGGGGTCACGCCACAGAAGGAAAAGATTGAGAATCTATGAATGAGGAACGCACGAAAACAGGAAAAGAGTCGAACTCTTATTTCGCCCAGGCACAAAGCTCCTCCTTCGTTTTTGTTTCCTGCTTTCCTGCTTTCCTTATTCAATTTTCATGATCGGCGAAGGCACAAAAAGTAGCAACCAGCGCCACCACAATTTCGTACAAGAGAAAGTAGAGGTCGGCTTCTTCACCGACCCGACAGTTTGCATTGGCTGCAAAGCTTGCGAAGTCGCGTGCAAAGAATGGAATCACGTGCCGGATGACGGTTTCACGTGGTCGGGAAATTCCTACGACAATACTGGGCACCTTGGCGCATCGACGTGGCGCCATGTCATGTTTCTCGAGCAAGATCGACAAAAAGGAAATCAGATCGTCGGCTCCCATTCGCTGGCTGATGGCGATGGTGAAGATCCCTTTCGCTGGGTTTTTCTGTCCGATGTTTGCAAGCACTGCGAAGAAGCCGGTTGTCTTGAGGCGTGTCCGACCGGATCGATCGTGCGCACGGAAGTTGGCTCCGTTCTCGTGCAAAATGATGTCTGCAACGGCTGCGGATATTGCGTGGTGTCATGTCCGTTTGGTGTGATTGATCGCCGACCGTCGCCGCTGCCAGACGCAGGCGGTGCATTTAAGTGCACATTTTGTTACGATCGACAAAAAAGCGGACTCGTCCCGGCGTGCGCAAAGGTTTGTCCAACGGAGTCGATCATATTTGGCCGACTCGATGATTTGCGCGCGCGTGGAGCGGAGCGCATGCGGCAATTACAACAAAGCGGTTACAACGACGCACAACTTTACGATCCAACGGAGACGTCCGTGCGCGGCATTCACGCGTTCTTTTTAATTCTCGGCGAACCTGAAGCCTATGGACTTCCACCGAAGCCGCAGATTCCAACAATTTATCTGAAGTCGGCATGGACCTCGGCATTCGCGACCGCAATCGCATCAATCATCGCGACACTTCTGGGATTTGCGTTGTTCCGATGACAATCAATTCACCATCCGAGAAGCGGCTGGAAGAATTGCGCGAGCAAGCGTGGAAGGAGGGCGTCGTCGCGGGCAAAGGCGTGGACGTTGCCGGTGGCCCGATTCCGCGCAAGCCCGGTTACTACGGTCAGCCTGTCGTCAAACCGCCGGTCTGGACGTGGGAAGTTCCGCTTTATTTTTTCTTCGGTGGACTGTCCGGAATGTCGGCCGTAATCGCGAGCGGAGCGATTATCTTTCATCATGTCGATCTTGCGCGAGCAGCCATGTGGGTTGCGTGTATAGCTGGGACGATTCTTTCACCTGTTCTTTTGATCATGGATCTTGGGCGCCCGCACCTCTTCCTCAACATGCTGCGCGTTTTTAAACATCGATCCGCCATGTCGATGGGCGCCTGGATTCTCAGCGCGTTCGGCGCCTGCGC
>Ga0137403_10003201_pt1 | contig 19740 bp, 12 predicted proteins | sample CZOMad2_1_16fung_FD_122057 | JGI IMG/M metagenome (GOLD analysis project Ga0137403, IMG submission 122057) | Vadose zone soil fungal communities from Angelo Coast Range Reserve, California, USA - CZOMad2_1_16fungal (Hybrid Assembly) | ecosystem: Environmental > Terrestrial > Soil > Vadose zone...
ATCAGTAGATAGCCATCCTCGTTGAGCGTGGCCATATCTCCCGTACGGAACCAACCGCCACGCAGTGCTTCGGCGGAAGCGTCCGGCTGGCGCCAGTAGCCCTGCATTACGCCATCACTTCGCGCGATGATTTCGCCGATGGACTTTCCGTCGCACGGCACGTCGTGGTCGTTCGCGTCCACTACTCGCAACTCCACACCCGGAAATGCGTATCCCGTCATCGCCTGGCCCACGTAGCGCTGCTCGCCCTCCCATCCCAAGCCAGCCTTCATTGGAGAAATCGAGAGCGAGGGAGCTGTTTCCGTCAAGCCGTATCCCGAGAAGCACTCGCAACCGAGTCTTTCCTCGACCTCGCGAACCAGCGTCGGCGAAGATGCAGCGCCGCCAATCACAATGCGGCGCAGGCTACTCAAGTTGTAGTTCTTGCGCTCCGGGCAATTCACCAAAGCCGTGGCCATGATCGGTACCAGGCTGCAGGTATGAACGCCTTCCTTTTCGATAAGCCGAAAGATTTCCTTGGGGTCGAAGCGTTGCATCATTACGTGCTTCCCTCCAAGCAGGGTGAGGAAATGCGCGACGCCCCACCCGTTGGCGTGGAAGAGAGGAATGGTGTGAAGTTCAACTGCCCCGTTTTCGATGTGCAACCCAAGACATACGTGGACCGCGAGAAGATACACATTCCTGTGAGTAAGCATTACGCCTTTGGGCTCGGCGCTCGTGCCGCTGGTATAGAACAGTTCAGCCAGGGCGTTTTCATCGACAGAAGCAATGTCGGTGCGATGACGCGTAGCTTCGCTGAGAAGAGCCTCGTAGTCTCGCGAAATGAGCCAAGACGCTTCTGGAGCACCGTCCAGCTGGCAGAATATCTTTACGGATGGAATATCCTTGAGAAAGGACTCGACCAGAGTCAGAAACTGCTTCTCAACGAAAAGGATCGTCGCCCCGGCATCGTTCAAGATGTAGCTCAGTTCGGCCGGCGCCAGTCGGATGTTTAGTGGAAGCAAAACCGCGCCGGCCTCCAGGACTCCATAGTAGGCTTCCAGCAATCGGTGACAATTCGCGCTGAGGAAAGCGACGCGATCGCCCGGCGATACGCCAATCTGGCGCAGGGCGCCCGCAAGACGCCCGACGCGATCGCCAAACTGCGCATAGGTAAACCTGTTGTTGTTGCAGACCACGGCCGTTCTGCGCGGAAACTGCTGCTCCGCGTATCGAAGAAAGCGCAACGGTGTGAGCGGAATGTTCATTGCTGGTCTCGCCTGAATCAGGCGGATTGCCCCCCATCTACTACAAGCGTATGTCCTGTGACAAAATCTGATGCGCCGGAGGCTAGAAAAACGACGGCTCCCTTCAGGTCGTTTGGCCCTCCGAAACGGCCCAAAGGAATGCCTGCTAACAGGGATTCCTTGCTTCGCTCAATCACTTTTTCCGACATATCAGTCGGGAACCAACCGGGCGCAATCGCGTTCACCTGAATATTGTGCATACCCCACTTACATGCCAAATCTCTGGTGAAAATGATCACTCCACCTTTGCTGGCACTGTACCCGATGGCGGAGAATTTTGGAGAAGAGCCGCGCAGACCGGCCACCGAAGCGATGTTAATGATCTTTCCCCGTCGTTGCCCGATCATGACTTTGCCGACCGTCTGAGAAAATAAAAATGTTCCGGTTAAGTTGGTTTCGATGACTCTATTCCACTGCTCCAGCGTCATTTCTTCGGTCGGTGCTCCCCAAGACGTACCTGCGTTGTTGACCAGAATATCGATGCGCCCAAATTGTTCGACGGTGGCATCCACCACTTCTCGAATGCTGGTAGGGTCTTTGACGTCGCAGCCAAGCGCGAGAACCTCCGCGCCAAGTTTCTGCAGTTCTTCGGCTGTCTGAAGGCAGCGCTCTTTCTTGCGCGCGCAGAGAACCAGGTTCGCGCCCATTTCCGCCAGGCCTTCAGCCATCTGCCGGCCCAGCCCCACCGAACCACCGGTGACGATGGCGACGCGGCCGGTAAGATCGAACATCTGACAACGGGTCATAGTCCCAAGCCAAACATCGCATCCACTGTGCGCATCCGGGTTTCCCTTTGCGGCAGCCGCAACATCACAGTTTTCTAAAGGGTACGATAAATCGCGCCCTCTTCGCGGCGGCACAATTCGTACGGCGCTTGGCCGCGACTAAGCCACCAAACTTGTCCAGGTTGCTTCTAGTGCAGGCCGTGCAACAAAAACCGCTCCCCGCACAGCTTTCCGAATTCGCACTCCGCCATCAGTGCGTCAAACGGGCGCAGATACCGGCTGGGGTTGAAATCGATGTACGCAGGCGGCACCGGCACAATACCCTGCGGCACGGCAAAAACGTTGAGTCCAGGTCCCAGCGCAGCGGCTGCACTGTTCAGGTCTTTAGCATCGAGCTCAGGCCATTTCCCCGAATCCAGCCGGTTGATCAGCGTTTGCACGGCAGCAATCGTTTCCGCTGGCGTGAAAGCGCAATGCCCGGCGCGGTCGACAAATGTGCGCCGCAGGAACTCACCGTTCCCCGCTTCATCCACAACTTTCCGGTACGCGCTTTCATTCTGCACCACCAGTAGCCCATCCCCCTTGGTATGCAGCGTCAGCACTGGAAAGTGGATCTCGCCATCAAAAATAATATTCCTCTCGAGGTAGTGAACCGCTTCAGGATCGGCGCTAATACGCGCGGCATCCTCCAGCGCATCGAGATCCGCGTCCAGGCTGAGCCCCGCCTGCTCATAGAGCGCCCGCACTTCTTCATGACTGATGGAACGCTCCAGCTGTTTCCGGTAGTTCACGTGCGTGTTCCATGAAACGTTCCCCTGCGCTCGAGCCTCCAGTTCCGCACGGAAGGCAAACACAAACGGGAAGTCCACTTGCTCCTGCCACAAGAACTGGTTCATTTCCTGCCCAGCAAAATCGTCCGCCGCCGGCTCTGACGTCAACGGAACAAACCATCCCGGCAAGTCCCCAAACGCTCCCGCCAGCGCGATCCGCGCTCTGCCTTGCGGCGTGGCTTGTGCCTGCGCAAGGATTCCTTCGGCTAGTCTAAGATTCGCAAGGGGATTGGTAATATTCACGACCTGCAGCCCCGTCCCCGGCGCCAGCAGCGTCTTGAAAGCAAACTCCGAATCGAGCGCGGTGTTCCATGTCGCTACGCCGCCCGCCAGCACTCCGCACATCGGCAACGCCGCGTCAAAGCGCTCTGGATGCCTCTGGATAAGCCCCGCAGTGACAAAGCCTCCAAACGAATGCCCCCAAGCGATGGTCCTTTTCGGATGCCCCACAATCGAATCGAACAAGTCGAGTATCGCAATTTGGTCCGGCAGCGCTTCGTGGAGTGCCCATCCCGTCGTGGCGTAGGAAGACCCGGCCAAGGCATACCCGCTCGAAAGCATGAAGAATCGCGTAAAAGGGTCGCCCACGTCGTGCGCAGGATTCGAGCTCCCGGGCACCACATAGCCGTGACTGTAAAGAAACAACGTCCCATTCCAGTTTGCCGGCACTTCAATCAGGTAAGTAGCGCCGTCCGGCAGACTTCCAGCATGCGTACTCACGCTGGCTTGCGCCCGTGCGCTGCCCGCAACCACCAGAAACATCACCGCCACTGCCGCCACATACCAAACCGCTCGCTTCCGCATTAGCCACATATAGAACTCCTCCGCATTCAAATCTTCGGGGACAATCTCTCTCGCCAGCGGCTCAAAAGCATTCACCATCGGCACGCTGCGAAAGCCGCGCTACTTCGTCGGCGGCACCCTCGCGGATGCTGCCGCGAATCTGCTCTGTGAAAATTAGAACGTGAGCCGCAACCCGAGCTGAATCTCGCGCTTCGGGAAAGCAGCTGTGAAACCAAGCGGCGTACTGGGCCCCACGACCGTCCCATCTGCCAACACCGTGCCCGGTTTTATTCCATGCGGACTGAACGGTGGGCCAAATGCCGAACCGACGATGTTATTCACGCTCGCATAATTTGTATGGTTGGCAAGGTTGAAGCCCTCCGCCGTAAATTGCAGCGACGCCTTCTCCCCCAGTTTGAAGCTGCGGCCGAGGCGCATGTCGAAGTCGATGTAGTCGGGGCCGCGGCCGCTGTTGCGCGGCGCTGAAGGCGGGCGGTCGTTTGTGAAGTGACCATCTCCATTGATGTCCGCGCCCGCCAGCAAGTTGAAAGGATGCCCGCTGTTGTAGTTGAAGATCGGCGAAAGCTGAAAGCCTCCCAATATCCGGGAATGCTCCCACGGGCTTTCGATCACTCCGGCGATGACTACCTTGTGCCGCTGGTCAAAATCCGACACCGACCGGTCGCAACTCAGGCACGTCGCGTTAAATGGCGAATAGTCGCTATTGAAGTCCGTGGACACGTCCAAAGCCTTGCTATACGTGTAGTTAGCCAGTACGGTGAAGTGGTTCGAAAAGCGCCTCTTCACCTCTAGTATCCCGCCCTGATAGAGCGCGCTGGCGATCGAACTGTACACGTTGTTTTGTAGAATCGTGTGTGTAGGATCCGCGAAGCACAGCGCTGGGTTGGCCCCACACGCCGGCGCTCCCCAGTCCTGGAAAGGCAGCCCATTTGTCGGCAGACCGTCTGCTCCCGTGCCTGTGCTGATCGGCGCTCCCGGCAACAGATTCGTGTCGATCGCCACGGGAAGATGCGTTGTGTGCACGTAGATGTAGCTGGCGGACACTGAAAATCCGGCGCCAATTTCCCGCTCGATGCCGAACGAAGCTTGCTGCGACATCGGGCTCTTATAATTGTTCTGCCCCGCAAAAAGCACCGTTCCCGGCGGCAAAGCTCCAGTATTGGAGACCGTCAGACCAAATTGCGCCAGCATTGCCGGGGTGATGCAACCAAACTGCCCGCCAGCCGGAGTGCCGCACCCGATAATGCTGTTTTGCGTCGGGTTTGCCGTCAGACCTTCCGCAAACAGCGTCTGGAAAATCTCCGCCGAGCTGGTCACCGGGTGTGCCGGGTCGCCGGTGGCCGCCCCGAGGATATTCACCAGCGTGTTCGCGATAATGCGCTTGCCATTGACATTGCCAAGCACTTGCACAACGCCAGGAATTTGCGCGTAAATCGGCGAGTAGAATATCCCGTAGCCCCCGCGGATCACCGTCTTGTGATCGTTGAAGGGATCCCACGAAAACGAAACCCGCGGTCCGAAATTTTTCTTCGGCGTATGTAGCGGCCCATACTGGCTATCCAGCTCATACCGCAGACCCGCATTCACCGTGAAGTTGGGCCGCAGCTGCCAGGTATCCTGCACATAGCCCGCCGTGAAAGGCCGCGTTTGCACATATTTCGGATTCCCGAATCCTTGTTCGTAGAACGCCGGTAGTCCCAGGCTCCACGACTGCAAGGTGCTTATAGGAGACTCCGGGGCGCTGCTGACTCCGCACGCCGCCGGTGCCTGCAAGCAAATGCTTACCAAGAAGCCAGGAAGTTGCAGGAACTCAAAGCGACCAGGGAAGAATGTCTGCGAAGTCGTGTTGTTCCCGCGAATCAGCTCCGCAAAGCCCATCTTGACCGTATGATGACCGCGGATCAGCGTCAGGTTATCGCCAAATTCGTAACGGCGCCCGACGGTGTGACTCGGCAGAAAAATGCCACGCCCAAAGAACCCGAAACCTTCGACGTCTAGTCCGGGTCCGCCAGGATCATTGGTGTCCACATTGAATTTATAGAGGTTCCATTGCACGCGCACTTCGTTCTGCGTTGTGGGGCTGAATTGATGAAACCAGGATCCCTGTATCGTGCTATCCCATGCAAGTTCGGACGTGCCCCGCGATTGCGCCGTCAAAGCTTGTAGGTCCGGATCAGTTTCCGTGAGGTGCGCAAAGCTATAGCGGAGGAAGCCCTGATTGCTGTCGCTGAAGCGGTGATCGAGCCGTGCCGAGAAGTCATGCTGCCGCGTCGGAAACGCAAACAGCCCTCCATTGGCCTCGAACTGATTCACGATGTAAGGATCCAGCGCCCTTTTGATCCCCGGAATAAAGGGATTTGGACCTGGCGCTGGATTTACCGTCAAGAGGCTCTGCAAGGCAAACGCGCACGTGCTCGCCGGGAACATGACCGTAGGAGCGGCGGACAGGCACGCATAAGACTTCGTAGCTCCCTGTGCCGCTAAGCCCGCAATGAGCGCTTGCTGGTTGAGGGTAGGAGCGAAAATGTTACTGTTCGTCAGCAGCGGAACGGAACTCTGGGCATCGGAACGCAGCCCTTCGTAAGCCACATATACGAACGTCTTGTCCTTGCGAATCGGGAATCCCAGGTTTGCGCCAAACTGTTGCCGATTCAGCGAATTCTTGGCCGCTGTTCCCACTGCATCGAGTGCGAACGGATCACCCGGCTGCAGTGCCTGGTGAAAGGCAAACGGGTCCCGCGCATCCATCGCGTCATTCCGGAAAAATCCAAATAATCCACCGTGCAATTCGTTACCGCCGGACTTGGAAACGATATTGATCGTTGCTCCGCTCGCGCCCCCCAGCTCCGCCGTATAGTTGCTTCGATTGATCTGGAATTCCTGCACCGCATCCTGCCCCAGGTTCAGTCGCACGCCACCGGCGTCGTCGTTGGCCTCCCCTCCGTCAACGGTCACGCTATTGCCGCGGCCATTGCTCCCATAGAACGAAAGCCCGCTCTGCGGCGTTTGTTTGACTCGAAAGTCCGCATTGTCGGCGATCGTATTTGAGTTGCTCACGCCTGGAGCCAACAACGTAAAGGTGAGGTAGTCGCGGCGGCTGATGGGCAGATCAGCGATATACTCCTGAACCAGCGTATCTGCTTGACTGCCCCGGGTTACCTCAATTGCCACTGTCTCCGCCGAAACCTGAACTTCGGCTGTCGCGCCGGCCAGCGACATGTGAAAATCCACAATGGCCGTCTGCCCGACTTGAAGCACTAGGTCTTTCTGCACTTGAGTTTGCAAGCCCGAGGAGCGTGTCGTCACGTCGTAGCTGGCTGGAGGGAGACTTGCAAACAGAAACTGCCCGCTCGAGTCCGTGACCGCCGTGTACCTTGTGCCCTTGCTGATATCGACGGCCTCCACCGTGACATTCGGTATGACGCCGCCGGTCGGGTCAAACACCGTCCCTTTGATCTGGCCAGACGCGCCCACACCCTGAGCATTTGCGGCTGGGGTTAGCGCCAGAAAAACGAGCAGACACACAAGCAGAAGCGATTTCATAGATCCTCCCTATTCGCCGAGCACAACGGGACAGCGTTACTACACAGCTTCAGAAGGCCGCCTATATCTGGAACCTTAAACGATTGAACAGAATATGCGTTGCGGTTTTTCACTGCGTAAACTGACCCCAAGCACTCGCTTCGCGGGCACGAGCGAGGAATGTCGAGGAACTTCGGGTGTTTATTCGGAGTCACTTTACCCCACACCTCGACGCAACCATCAAATTATGATAGGAGGTATCACATTGTAGAAACTAATGTCAATACAGACTCCGATGTCTCGCAGCAGTCTTCCGGATGCCTGAACGGCTTGGCCAGCGTATGCACCTCAGATTATTGCTGTCGAGTCTGCTTTCGCGCAGAATAAATACCCTACCTGGGCCTGAGGACTATGCGCCCTGACACATTTCCCTTTCGCAGCTCGTTCATTACTTCATTCACCTCAGCCAAGGGGCGGCTCGCGACTTGGCAGCGTACTTTTCCGACCGCCGCCATCTCGAGCAACCCCCGCACATCTTGCCGAGTGCCCACGGATGATGCCTGAATGCGCACCTCCAGAGCAGCCATCAGAATCGGCGGAAAGCATATCGACTCGGAAGGCAATCCCACAGCCAGAAGCATTCCTGTCGGCCTGACGCAGGGAAAGGCTGTGTCATACGCTGCCTTCGCCGCGGAAGTCACCAGCGCAACATGCGCGCCACCCATGCGCCGCACCTCTTTTACAGCATTCACAGTCGCGGCGTTCACCGTCGCGGATGCTCCAAGGCTTCTGGCATGTGCCAGTTTTTCCTCGGAGACATCAATCGCTGTGACCATCGCTCCCATTCCCACACCGATCTGCACCGCTAAGTGACCCAGGCCGCCGATGCCGAACACCGCCAAACGCTGGCCTGCTTGGATCTTGGCGTTTTTGAGCGCGCGATAGACCGTGACTCCGGCGCAGAAAAGAGGCGCAGCATCAACGCTCGAAAGTCCATTGGGGATTTTTAGGGCATGACTCGCCGGAGCTTTCACAAACTCTGCATACCCGCCATCTACGGTCACACCAGTAATCTTCTGTTTGACGCAAAGATTCTCATTGCCTTCGCGGCAGAACTCGCATTCGCCACAAGTCCAATGCACCCAGGGGACTCCAACCTGGTCCCCAACCTCCAGGCGGTTGACTGAAGCGCCCTTTTCCACAACGCGACCAGCGATTTCATGCCCAAGAACTAGAGGTCTCTTGGTGATCGGAACGATCTGCGGCCAATCGCCATCCGCTACATGTAAATCTGAATGACAGACCCCACATGCTTCCACTTCGATCAGGACTTCGTCTGCGTCAACCTTTGGCTGAGCCACCTCTTCGAGAGTTAGTGGTGCTTTGAATTCACGCAGGATGGCTGCTTTCATTGCTTCCACCTCGATGAATGGGACATGCGTGACTTGGGTCTCGCCAGAACGCTGAAACTCTTGGCTTTGATGCCGGCTTGGACGTAGTCCGCCTACGGCTTGGCGCCGCGCAGAAAAAATTCGACGGCGTTGCGAACCCGCTCGGTCAGCTTGTGAGGTCCGGTTAGATCGACAGCCCACTGGCGGACGACCGTATTGAAAAGCCCTTCCATGAATTCAGCCAGATGAACAACCGGAAAATCGAGCGTGATTTCGCCGTTCTTTTGGCCTTCCGCAATGATTTCACGAAGCAAACTAACCGTCGCGGCTTCCGCCCCCCGCAACTCCGGCGAACGGACAGGGTCCATCGCGCCGGCCAGAATTACGGCTTGCCAAAGCGGTCTCCCGACTTCCGTCACGCTTCCCAGAGTTTCGTAAAATCGGCGCAAGCGTTGCTCGGTTGTCGCCTTCGTGGACAGCTCGGATTTCAGGCTCTCCGCCTGCCGAGCGAATGCTCGGCGCCCCACCTCGCGCAACACTGCATCTTTGCTGGGAAAATAGCGAAAAAACGTTGGCTGGCTGATCTCCAAAGTCTGCACTATATCGTCGATCCGCGTGTTCTCGTAGCCCCGCTGCCGAAAAAGATGCAGAGCCGTTTCCACGATCTGCTGACGAAGGCGCGCTTTCTTGCGTTCGCGAAGGCCGGCCATAGGCCCCTGGCTGGACGTCTTATTGCCGCTTCTTTTTTTCTTAGCTTCGCGCTCGTTGACGCTCCCTGGTGCTCGCGAGAGCGATCGTCTCACGGCAGTTTTTGCGCGGCCCATTATACGTTTCCTCCTGGATGGAATGCCGTTCGGGGTGCGCGGCGTACATTTCGATAGTCACGCTAACATTATAGTGACTAACGCCAAGTTGCAAGCTCCGCGGCGCTTTTCTTGCCCCGCACGCCAACGTTACACATGTGGGACTTCGCCGTTGGCCGCGAGCATGCGCGCAATTTCTTGACCGACCTGCCTGCCGTCTTCCTCCCGGCGATACTTACACTTTGGCTCGCGGGGCCGCCCAATTGCGCGTGAATGGAGCGATGCGATGCTTGGCTGGTAAGACGAAAGCTACAAGCCTCAGCAACTACTGTCGAGCGCCGGGTATCGCTCCCGTCAGCGCGCCGACCTTGGCCATTACTCGATCGATTTCCTTCCCTACCGCCGCCACGCTCACCGGCTTGACCACATATCCGTCCATCCCCGCTTCGAAACATTTCCTCCGGTCTTCCTCGAACGCATTCGCCGTCATCGCCACGATAGGCATGTGCCGCCCGCTGGCCTGCTCGCGAGACCGAATCTCCCTCGTAGTCTCCAGTCCATCCATCACCGGCATCTGCATATCCATCGCCACCAGATCGAATCCCCCTTGCGCCAGTTTTTCCAGCGCTCTCCGTCCATCGTCCGCCACCACGACCTCGTGCCCCATCTTTTCCAGAATCCGCGCGATTAGCCGTTGATTCATCGTATTGTCCTCAGCCACCAAAATTCGCAGCTTTCGCGCATTCAAGTCCGGCTCGGTATCTCCAACCCTCGACGGCGTCCGCGTTGTGTCGGGGCCCAGCACCGCCTCTTGCAACGCCTCGAACAAGGATGATCTGCGGTACGGCTTCAGCACTGTCCGAACAATCCCCGCATTCTTGCTGACTTCGCGTTGCTCCGCGTCCAGCGGCCGGGCAAGCACCAGGACCACCGGCAACGGCTTCCGCACTGTAGTCTGCATTCGCCGAGCCAGCCCAACCGCATCGCCGCCGGTCATGTCGTCGTCCAGCAGCACGGCGGCTCGTGCCTCCACCAACAAATTCAATTCGTCGCACAAACCCAGCGCTTCTTCCGCGCTCCGCGCCGTCAGGGGAATCATTCCCCACCTGCGCAGTACTCGCCGCAGGAATCGCAGGTTCGCTTCATTGTTATCCACGATCACCACTCGCGCACCTTCAATTCGCTCTTCGCCTTCTTGCACCTTGGCCATCGCGTGCGCTAGCTTCACTGTGAAATGAAATCTGCTCCCCCGGCCTTCCTCGCTTTCCAGCCAGATATGCCCGCCCATCAATTTCACCAATCGTTCGGAAATCGACAAGCCCAGTCCGGTGCCGCCGAACTTCCGCGTCGTTGACATGTCCGCTTGCGCAAACGCCTCGAATATCTTCTTCTGCTTCTCCGGCGGAATACCCGTCCCGGTATCGGACACTGTGAATTGCAACAGTGTCCCGCTCTCGTCCTCGGCTTCCCGCTTGACGCCTATTGTCACTTCACCACGCTCCGTGAATTTCAGCGCGTTCCCCGCCAAATTGATAATCACCTGCCTCAGCCGGGTGGCATCGCCACGCACCGTTGCCGGCAGCCGCTCATCCGCATCCCACGCCAATCCGACGCCCTTTTCCCGCGCTGCCGGAGCCAGCGGTTGTAAGGCTTCTTCCACGCAATCCTCGATCGAAAAATCTTCCATCTCCAGCTCGATCTTCCGCGCTTCGATCTTGGAAAAATCCAGGATGTCGTTCAGCAAACGCAGCAGCGATTCGCCGGCGATCTTCACCGTCGTCAAATACTCTTCCTGCTCCGCCGTCAGTTTGGTATCCAGTGCCAGCGCCGTCATGCCCAGGATTCCATTCATCGGCGTCCGGATTTCATGGCTCATGTTCGCCAAGAACTCGCTCTTGGCGCGGTTCGCCCTCTCTGCATCCTCTTTGGCTTTGTGCAAAGCCTCTTCTGTCCGTTTTCGTCGCGTGATATCGACGAATCCGATCACCGCCCCAAATGACTTTCCCCTGCGAATTACCGGATAAGACCACATCTCCGCCGGAAAGCTCGTGCCGTCCGCTCGCCACAGCACTTCGTCAAAACTATGATGACTCCGCGCTTCGACAAACGCCTTGAAAAACGGGCACTCCTCGAAGGGGAACACTGACCCGTCGTTCTTGGTGTGATGCAGCAGCTCGTGCATGTTCCGGCCAAGAACTTCGTCGCGCGATCGGTATCCCAGCACTTGCAAGCATGCTGGATTGCAGAAAATGCATTTTCCTTCCAGGTCCACCCCGTAAATTGCCTCACCAGTGGATTCCAGCAACAGCCGTGTGCGCTCCTCTTCGCTCGCCAGCCGTTTCTCCGTTGCATTGCGCTCGCTGATCAGCGCGCCCAGCGTCAGCCCGGTTACCGATAGAATTAGCATCAACAGTTGCAACATCACCAGCCGGTGCGGGTCTTGCGGAATCCCGCGAAGCACTAGAATGATCCCGGAATTCAGCAACAGGATCGCCATGGTCGCTCCGCGCAATCCGCGCCTCATGGCCATCCAGATCAACGGCACAAAAAAAAGATAAAACAACTCGTTGGACTCGGCGCGTTGGCCCGTCAAGATAATCCACAACATCACCGAAACTACCGCCACAAACGCCACCAACTCTGCCCAGCGCCCTACCAGCTCCCAGCCTGACCCGGCACTCTCCGCTTCGGCACTCGGTCCTTCCGAAGACTCCTGGCCGTATCCCCCGAATCGTCTTACCGCCGGCATCACAAACACCAGCAGAAACGGCGTCAGCCCCATAAGCGCCACAGCATCGCCCACCCACCAATTCAGCGCCGCTTTGGCAAAATCGCTCGCCGGCACCGGCCCGTCCGCGACCAGCAGCGCCGTGCCAATCGCCGCCATCAGGCACGCTGCCGTCATCACCACGCCCATGAGCCACGCTGCGTCCCGAATCGTCGGCAGCCTTGCATCGATCTTCAGCACGCTTCGCAACTGATAAGCCGCCGTGCCATAAATCCCGATGATTAGAGGGTTAGCCGCCAGAAAGCTGTACGTCAGCAATGCCTGGTGGTAGTTGACATGGCTGGAGATAAGTCCCGCAGCCAGAATGGCGATTCCATATGCCGGACCCAGTGCGACCATCACCGCGAGCCCCAATCCCGTCGGTGGGTACCACGCGCTGATCCCCGGCCAGATTTGAAAATACAGAGTCGAACGATCCAACAACACATACAAAACCGCGACCACCACCGCGATCAGCATGCGCCGCCAAAAATATTTCTTGTCGGCACTCCCGAGGAGGTTGGTTCCGCGGTCGCGCGAGCCCGCATCTCCCGGCATGGATTGAGAGCTGGTCAACATGTTCGCGTTCCGGCTTGGAACATGACTCCACACAGGCGTCCCGGTTTGACTGTTCCGCCGAGCGGAACAAACAGAGTTACCTCCCCAGTCGCCGCCGCGCAAAACGCCATAAGTACATTTCTATTCAGCAGCATCGGGAATATCTCGGCTGCCCATGGTCCTCGGACGCACCTCGGGCGCACAAATCGCCACAGCCACGTCTAAGCGTCCCGATGGCCAAACGCGAATTGCTTTTCGCTAAATTAGAGGGGGCTAAGGAAATTCTTCGCGCCCGTTTGCGGGCACTGCGCTCGTCATCCTGCGGTATTCGCGCGCGATACCAGAAGAATGGCCAATGCGTAGAAAACAAACATGAGCGCGAGATATCCGTACGCTTTGGAGTCCGCGCCCTTGAATTCTTTCCACACCAAGACACCCCAGAGCGCTGCCACCATTGGCGCTGATTGTCCAATCGCGTACGAAATCGCTACGCCGGTGTAATTTGCCGCCACGAGATTGAACACCGTGCCGATTCCCCAAATGCATCCGCCCAGCAATCCCAGCAAATGGCCGGACGCCGGGCCGCGAAAGAAACCTGCGAAATCCACCGGCTGACCAATCAGCGGCTTCTTCATGAAATAGACATTCCAGACAAAACAGGAAAGCAGCGCGCCCAGTGTAAGAAAAACAGCCACGCTGTACGGTCCGAGGGTGTGGCCCTGCGTCATCGAATGCGTCACAAACGGCGCCCAGATTCCCATCAGCACGCCCGAGACAATGCACGTGATAATGCTTTTCTTCGAGACCGATTGGCTGGCCTTGGCCAGGCTTCCATACGCTTTGCCATCCAGAATCACGGCTATGACGGCGCATGCCACTCCAGCAGCCAGCAAACCCGCGGCACCCTTGGGCTGCAAGATGTAACTCGATACCACACCGACCACCAGCGCGATTCCAATTGAAACCGGAAACGCAATCGCCAGTCCGGCCATATCGATTGCCGCCACCAGGAGCAGATTCGCCAGATTAAAAATCACTCCGGCGATCAGTGTCGAAACGATATTGCCGGGGTCCGCCGCCCGCACATTGTTTAGAAAGCTCGCAGCATCCTGCGTCGTGCTCCCCAGCGTGAAAGCCAGCACCACGGAAATCAGAAAAATGCCGACGGCGTAATCCCAGTAGAATAGCTCGAAGCGATAATTCTTCACGCCTTTGTAAGTGTTGGCCCACGATCCCCAGCAAATCGCGCTGGCGATCATCATGAATAGCGCAACCTCAAACGTGTGCGGCGTAAACATCTCTGGTTCTCTCCTGCAGTTGTAGGGCCCGCCTTCTGCCTGCTCCAAGGAAGGAAGGGAGGCGGGCCTTCGATCTATGCGTCACCGACCACTCATCCGCCCGCCTAGAATCCCGCCGCCTCTCCCGCTCTCTGCTCCCGAATCAACGCCATCACGTCCTCTCTCCTGCCCATCGACCGCGCACCCACCTTCGTACAACAAATCGCCGCGCACGCATTGGCAAACGTCCCGACCCGCTGAAAATCCCATCCCTGCAACAATCCAAACGAGAGCCCGCCCATGAACGCGTCGCCTGCTCCCGTCGAATCCACCACTTTCACCCTGAACGGCTTCACCTGCACCGTTTTCCCGCCGCCCGCCAGCAAGCAACCGTCCGCTCCCATCGTCACCGCCACGGTTTTCGGCCCCAGCGCAAGCAGCTTCGCCGCGATCTTCTCGTAATCGGTCTCCCCGGTAATCTCGCGTGCCGCCGCTTTGCATGGCTTCAGCACGTCCACCAGCTTCAGCGATTCCAGCAAATCTTTTTCGGACCCCAGCTTCGCTTGCGCAAAATAACTCGGCGCAACATCCAAATCGAAAATCACTTTCACGCCGGCTTCGCGAGCCACCTGCATCCCTTCTTTCACCGGAACCAGCGGCAATTGCGAAGCCTCGGTATGAAAATGTTTGGCTTTCACAATATGCGGCGCAAACCGCGAACGCACCTGCTGCGCCGTAATCTTCCCATTCACATTCGGGAACATATAGATGCACCGCTCGCCCTGCGCATCCACCGGTATCCACACAAACGTGGACTGCTCGCCCTTCACCGTCTCGATCCCCGAATTATCCAACCCGTCGTCCGCAAACGCCTTCAAAATCAGCCGTCCGCTGTCGTCATCCCCGATCAATCCCAGCCAGCCGGCGCTCACCCCCAACCGCCCCACCTGCGTCAAATTATTCCCGGTCACTCCGCCCGCGTGAATCTCCAGCCGGTCCGCATTAATCTTCTCTTCCGGCCCCAGCAACCGCGGCACAATCGCAAAATAATCAATCCCGCAGCTCCCGATCCCCACTACATCCACATTCTGTCCCATATTTTCCCCGCACCTTCGCCTTCCTAGCAAAACCCCTGCCGCTTATATGCGCCGCCTCTACCACTGTCAAGTCTCTTTGCATCAGCAAGGTCCAGCATTTCTTCTGAATCTGACTTTCCGCACCCGGACTTCAAAAATCGTAATAGAATCGGCGCGACTGTATCTGACCGCGATAGGCACATCCTATGTCGAAACTCGTCGGCATCTTGTCTTTATCAGTTTTACTAGCCGCCTTGCTTTCCGCTCAAGTGCCAACCGCTCGCACGGACGCCCTCAGCGATTTGAAGCGACTTGTAGTGACGTCGTCTGCGAAACCGGACTCTGTCATCGCGGTTCCGCCTTTGACAATGGTCAGGTTCGCGCTGATGGACAACAAAGCAAAACCCGCCCCAAAGAACGCCACCGACTTGCCGAACTGGCTCGCCCAGCAGGCTTTGCTGAACGGGCTTGAGTCCACCAATCTGCAGCCGTGGCACATCGTCATCGCCTACGACCAATTTGATGGAGATGGTGACAACTTCAACAGTGGCACGTTCGAGGAGTTTTGGACCGGGCCGAAGAGCTACAAGCGCATTTACAAGAGCTGGGAATTCAATCAAACCGACATCGCCACCGACAAGGGTCTCTTCCGTCAGGGCGACCAGCGCTGGCCCAAGCCCGCGGAGCTGCTGGTTCGCAGCGAGGTCGTTGCCCCATTCGCCTACGCCGCCAGGCTGCAGGGATTCTATGGGAGGGCCTTCGAGCGCGTTTTCAGCGGTCACAAGTTCCAGTGTATGGCCGTTGAGAAGGACTCCCAGCTCAGCGATCCAACCCAGTACTGCTTCGAACCAGGAACTTCCATCCTTCGTTATAGTCACGGAGACACATGGATGCAAACCGTTTACGACCAAATCTTTCAATTCCAGGGACACAACCTGGCGCGCGAAGTGGAGGTCACCGACGGCGGCAAACCGCACCTCAAGTTGCGGATCGACAAGATCGAACCAGTCCCTAACTTGGATGCGATGGATTGGACTCTGCCACCGGATGCGGTCGGCCCGCTCGGCGGCAGGATATCGGGCGTAAGCGTAATGCCCCTCAAAATGAGCGATCCTAAATGGCCCGCTTCTTTGCGGAGTCAGCATTTTACGGTAGTCGTGGAAATTGTAATTGGTAAGAACGGGCATGTTTTGAGTGCTCATGGAATCTCGGGACGTCCTGACGCTTACAAGGGATGTGAAGATTCGGTTCGCGAGTGGCTCTTCTCTCCGTATCTTGTAGCCGGCAACCCCGTTGAGGTGGAGATGAAAGTCGAATGCAGTAACAATTAATGAGTCTGCCGCGGACCCTGCCAACGAAACGCACCCTGCAAATGTCCGGATCAAATGCGCCCGTGAAAAAACTCATCAGGCAGATCGCACTATACTTTGCTTGGCTCTATTTCGCGCAGCCGGTGTTGCCGCGCATGCCGCAGCAGACCGCCGCATCTGAAATTTTTTCAGCACGCTCACTGGCTGCGTCCCAGCAATTCCCGGAAGCCATTGCCGCATACCGTCAATTCCTCGCGGCCCATCCGCAGAACGAATCCGCTGAACTGGAGCTGGCGGCGTGCTACCGCAAAGTTCACAACGAGGACGAAGCTCGCCGCGTCCTCCAGCAGGCCCGCAGCGAGCATCAGCGCAGCGTAGCCGTCGCCAAGGCGCTCGGCAACTTCGAGATCGAAGCGCAATCTTACGATGCGGCGATTGCCGCGCTGAAAGCCGCCATCGCTTTGGCCCCCAGCGATCTGGAAGCGCGCAACTATCTGGCCAGCGCTTACCAGAGCAACGGCAATTCCACCCGCGCTCACGCGCAACTCGATTTCGTTCTCGCACGCGATCCGCAGAATCAACTCGCGCGCTATCTCCGCGCCCAGATCCTCGCGGATATTGGCCAGGACTCCCAAGCCGCCGCGGATGCAGAAAGCGTGGTCGCCGCGCGGCCGGAGTACTTGCCGGGGCGCGTCCTGCTCGCCAAAGTCCTGGTGCGCCTCAAGCAATGTGCGCGAGCCGCCGAAGTCTTGCGGCCATCGCAAAACGCTCTGCAACTGGACACGCAGGCATTGTTTCTGCTGGCCAACGCCTACGAATGCTCGGGCCAAGCAGAGCTTGCGAAAAGTGTGCGCGACGAATTTGCCGCCGCTTCGCAAGCCGATCGCACCCGCGCCGAGAACGAAACGCAATCCAAACACTTGACCGAGCAAGCCAACGAACTGGCCCGGCAGAATCAATTTCCGCAAGCACTCGAATTGCTCCAGCAAGCCCTCGATAAAAACGCGCAGAACGGTTTCGCGTATTCGCAGCAAGCCAAAATTTTCTTTTCCATGCACGACGCCCCGCACGCCCGCCAAACCATCGACCAGGCCCTCGCGCTGCAGCCCTACCAGCCAGACTTTCTCTACGTGGCCGGCGTAATCGCCGAAAACGATTCCAGAATCGACGAAGCTCTGGCTTTCTTCGAGAAAGTCACGCAAGTCAATCCCAGAGAAGCCGACGCCTATTTCGAGATCGGCAAAATCCGCCTGCAGCAGGGCGACCGGCGCGCCGCGCGCGCGGCGTTTCGCCAGGCCGCCACCCTCGACCCCTCTGACCCCGAGTACCGCCGCGCCGCGGACTCCGTCTCGCAGCCGTAGTTGAGTCCTGTTCCTCGCTCTTCGCCTCCGTGGCTTCGGGCTCGTGTTAGAATCCAGCCAAACTCCAATGACTCCCGCGCACCGAGAGCTGCTCAGGGAATTTCAGGATTACGCCGGCACGGCCCCCTCGGCGAATGCGCTCATGGACCGCATGGCCAAGCGTCTGCACGAAAAAATGACCCGCTACAACTGGACGGGGTTCTATCTGGTCGATCCCGCCGACCCCGGCTACCTCATCGTCGGCCCGTATGTGGGCAGCTTCACGCCTAACGCGCGCTTCCCGATCACCGCTGGCTTGTGCGGCGCGGCGGCCACTAGCGGCAAGGTCGTCGTCGTGCAGGATGTCTCCGCCGATCCGCGCTATCTTGCGGGATCGAACCTGGTGAAGTCCGAGATCGTGGTGCCCATCTTCGTGAACAAGAAGCTAGCGGCGGAACTCGATATCGAAAGCTACTTCGCGGATACCTTCACAAAAATGGAGCAGGAATTCGTCGAGGGCTGCGCCGCGGTCCTCGCGGGATTCCTCGCCAAAGGCTGAATCCGCCCAGCTCGTTCGCGTCCTCGTGATGGCAATCGCGGTTCACGTGCATGGGACGGGCACGGCAGTGCCGTGCCCCTACGAGGCTCCTCTTGCATTCTTCGCGTTGGGCGTGGGGCGCGAGAGCAGGTCTACGTACTCGCGATAGAACTTCTCCTTATTCAAATCGAATTGCACTTCGACCAGCACTTCGCCGAGGCCGGGTTGCTGGCCGGGAGGCCAGGCCAGCGTGTCGCCGTAGCCCGCGCCATGGTCGATGTTGACGTCGATGTAGAGCTTTGTCCATTTGGTGATGATAGAAGGATCGAGCCAGGCTACGGCGGCTAGTTCGTCCCACAGGTAGTTGGCTTCAGCGTATTTGGCGACGTACTGCGCCGCGGGCGTGGGACTCTTGCGCACTTGCTCGATCAACGCTTTTTCCATGCGCGTTTTCACGGAGATGTCCACGGTGGTGAGCACGACGCGGGGCCAATGGGCGTGCAGAACGGCGCGCGAGGCTTCCGGGTCCATCCAGAAATTGAACTCGCGCTTGGGCGTGAGCGAGAATTCGGGATCGTCGGTCTGCGGGTTGATGCTGCCAGCCATGACGATGAGTTCCTTGCTGAGTTCCGGGAATTGCGGGTCGAGCGCGATGGCCAGGGCGAGATCGGTCATAGGGCCGGCGGCGTAGATGGTGACTTCGTGGGGATACTGGCGCACCGTGCGGACCAGAAAGTGCGCAGCGTCTTCGGTGGAGGCCTTTGTGGTGGGCGTACCTTCCGGCATGGGCGGAATTTCGGTGGGGCCGTGGACGGCATGGCCTTTGGCGTAATTCCAGGCGCCCTGGTAAATCACTTTGCCGTAAAGCGTCTCCCACTTGGCGATGTATTCCTTGGAATTGACCAAGGGGAACGCAGCGCCGGGGAGCACGGGGATGTCAGTCCGGCCGATGATTTCGAGGAGCCGGAGGGTGTGTTGGACTTCCTCGTCGCGCCAGGCGTCGCCGGTGAGGACGGTGATGCCGAGGACATCCGTGTCCGGTGAATTGATAAGGGCGAGGATGGCTTGCATGTCGGTGCCGCCGGGCCCGGCAGCGTCCTGGTCGATGATGACCTTGTGCTTGCCCTGACCCAGAACGGGAACGGCCAGGAGGAGCAAGAACAGCAGTGCCCGGCAAAAAATCCTAGTTAACATAATGGCCCCACCCCCCTGTATTTTTCGTAAGTGCGGATTCTAAAGGAGTTAAGAAGGCCTGTTTTTGTAAGTGCGGATTCTAAAGGAGTTACAAGAGCGTTTTGCGTAAGTGCGGATTCTAAGGAGGTTACGGGCGAAATCGCAAAGATTGCGGGAGTTGGGAGCCACAGTGAAGATGGTTGGCGACGGAACATTTCAGATTATACCATCATTTTTAGAATTGTCAAGTGGTAATAGTCCGGGGTGATGTCAAGCTGCTTGTGTAAAAAGGCGGAGGGTGCGGTTTTGCCACTGCTCGTTGAAGCGGTGGAAGATGGCG
>Ga0137403_10003203_pt1 | contig 19730 bp, 19 predicted proteins | sample CZOMad2_1_16fung_FD_122057 | JGI IMG/M metagenome (GOLD analysis project Ga0137403, IMG submission 122057) | Vadose zone soil fungal communities from Angelo Coast Range Reserve, California, USA - CZOMad2_1_16fungal (Hybrid Assembly) | ecosystem: Environmental > Terrestrial > Soil > Vadose zone...
AACGTTTGGCAGGTTCTCAGTCAGAGGCCCAGCCGCCTGGCGCAAGGATGGCGGTACGGGAAAAAACAGTAACACGATGCGCAGCGCGTGTAAAGCCCTACCCTACAAGTTGTGGCTGCTTTAGCAGCGCTACAAGGACTCGAATGGCGGCGCGTCAGCCAAACAGAGAGGAGAGCGTACGGAAAAAATCTGCTGGAGTAGCGATACGTATCCGGTTCGCTTGGCTACCGCTGGCGTGAAGTGCTTCGTGTTGTGCGTGAGGAGCCAATCGGGCTTGCTGGCTATGGGTGAGTCCTTCTTTGCCTACTTGGGAGGTGGCGAGTTTTCTTTCAGGTGCTTGTCGTACCAGGCGAGGATGCGGTTCAGGCGGTCCAGCAAATGCTTTTCTTCGTGAAAGCCGTGGGGCTCGCGCGGATAGACGACCAGTTCGGTTTCGACGCCGTAGCGCTTGAGGCCGCGGTAGAGTTCCTGGCTTTGGCCGGGGGGATCAGTAGGATCAGCGTCGCCCTGGAGAATCAGCGTGGGAGTCTTGGCGTTCTTCAAGTGAACAAAAGGGGAGCTGTTCAGAAAGCCGGTGACTTTATCTGGTTCGTACGGGAGGCCGTAGAACCATTCATCGTAGGAGGGGCCCTGCTCAGTGCCGTACTCGGAGATGAGATTGGAGAGGCCGGCGCCGGAGACGGCGGCTTTGAAGCGGGTGGTTTGCGTGATCGCCCATTCGGACATGTAGCCGCCGTAGGACCAACCGCCGATGGCCAATTTTTCGGGATCCGCGATGCCTTTTGCGATGAGGTGGTCGATGCCGGCCATCACGTCCCGGTAATCGCCGCCACCCCAGTCGCCGCGATTAGATTCGATGAATTTCTGGCCGTAACCACTGGAGCCGCGGATATTGGGATAGAAAACCGCGTAGCCCCGCGCAGCAAGAAGCTGTCCCCAGGTTTCGATGGAGTCCTGCCAAGCACCGGTGGGGCCGCCGTGGATGAGGGCGATGAGCGGAAGCTTCGATTTGCCGTCGTAACCGGAAGGTTTGAGAAGCGACGCTTCGATCTCCACGCCATCGAAGGATTTGTATTTGTAGAATTCCGGTGCGATGAGCGAGTACTGCTTCCAAGAATCATTCAAGTGAGACACTTGCTTCGGAGCGTTCTTCTGGTCCCAAACCCACAATTCCTGCGGAGTCGTCGCGGTTTGCGCTGCAAAAGCAACCTCGCCTGAATCGGAAAGACCGAAAGCATTTGGATTGGCCGGTACGGCGGGGAGATCTTCCAACGCGCCTTCGGCTGTGAAAGCGAGGAACTTCGTGTGAAATCCATCCTCCACAACGGCGAGCAGTCCGCCGTCCTTGGACCAGCGGAAGTCAAAGACTGGCCGGTCGACGCTCGCGCCAGTGAGGTTCTGAGTGCCCTTTTCGCCGTGACGGGCAAGGATGAGGTCGTGGGGCGTGGGGCCGTCTTCACGGCAGCCCACAAAGGCCATCCGCTGGCCATCGGCGGCGATGCGAATATTGCCGAATGGGCCGTGAGGAGCAAGGACCTGGGTCATGGAGTCGACCTCTTTGCGGTCGCCATTCGTGGTGTCCCACAGACGGAAGAAAAAAATGCGCTCGGTGTTCTGATCCGATTCGGGGTGATCCGTCGCGTTGAGCATCAGACCGGTGCCAGATGGATGCCAAACGGCTTCCCGGATATCCCATTTGGGTTCGGTGAGGGCTTTGGCTTCGGCGGATTCCAGGGTAAGCAGCCAGAGGCGGGCGTGTTTGTCCTCTTTGTCCACGACATGAGCGTCGTCTTTATCTTTTTCCTTTTTTTCTTCCGCCTCGGTTTTCACGTCTGGAGCGAGAAAGGCGATCTGTTTGCCGTCAGGAGACCAGGCAAAACTACGGACGCCGCGCTTTCCTTTGGTCAGAGCACTGCCTTCACCGCTGTCTGCGCGCGTGGCGTAGATCTGCGTTTGATCGTCGCGGTCGGAAAGGAAGGCCAATTGTTTGGAGTCGGGCGACCATCGCGGCGAGAACTCGGACTTCGCAGAGTAGGTGAACTGCCGGACAGAGGCGGAGTGCTTCTCGTAAATCCAAATGTGGCGCGCGCGGCGCTCTCCCTTGGCCGGTTCCATGACCACGAACGCCAAACGGCTACCGTCGGGGGAGAATTGCAGATCGGAAATACTGCGCAGGTTCAGAGCTGCGTCAGGAGTCAATTGGTTCGGCGTAGGCGCTTTAGGCGGTTCCTGGGCAAGGACGGGAGCGGCGAACGTTGCAAGAGCAAACAGAGCGCGAGCGGCAAGAGAGCGATTCATCGACAACTCCTTAACTAAATGAGAAGGAGGACTCTAACCGCGTAAGCGGCCAGCGTCAATTAGGACTAAACGGGTCGCATTGCGGGAAATTAGACGCAACAGTGCGCAGCTTCGACATTGCGACGATTCGAACGGCTCGGCTACAATCGAACGCTTATCCGTCTGCGGAAAGAGACCTTCTACAGCCCATGGCCGAAATTCAGCTGCACAACACGCTGAGTGGAAAAATCGAGAAATTTGTCCCCCAAAAAGAGGGGGAAGTTCGCATGTACACGTGCGGGCCGACGGTCTATGACTACGCGCATATCGGGAATTACAGGACCTTCGTGTTTCAGGATATTTTGCGGCGGTTCCTGAAGCTGCGCGGGTTCAAGCTGAACCACGTGATGAATTTGACGGATGTGGATGACCGCATCATCGCCAATGCAGCTGCCGCCGGGTTGAGCATTCGGGACTACACCGCGAAATTCGTGCAGGCGTTTTTTGACGACTGCAAGACGCTCAGCATCGAGGCGCCGGAGCATTGGATCCGGGCGACCGATCATATCGATGACATGGTGAAACTGATCCAGCGATTGCAGCAAAAAACGTTCACGTACGCGGGCGAGGGCTCGATTTATTACCGCATCACGAAATTCCCCGACTATGGAAAGCTCTCCAAGATCGATCTGAGCGGTATTCAGGCGGGCGCGCGCGTGGACAACGACCGTTACGAAAAGGAGAGTGCGCGGGATTTTGCGCTATGGAAAGCGCCGAAACCGGGAGAACACTTCTGGGAAACTGAGCTCGGACCCGGGCGCCCCGGCTGGCATATTGAATGTTCTGCCATGGCTATGAAGTATCTCGGTGAAACGCTGGATATTCATACCGGAGGGATCGACCTGGCGTTTCCGCATCATGAAAATGAGATCGCTCAGAGTGAGGGTGCGACCGGCAAGCCTTTTGCGAAGTATTGGCTGCACGCCGAACATCTGCTGGTTGAAGGCGAGAAGATGTCTAAGTCGCTGGGTAATTTCTTTACACTGCGAGATTTGTTTGCGAAAGGGTATAAGCCTTCGGCTCTGCGGTTTGCTCTTGCCAGCGTTCCTTACAGAAAGCAGCTCAATTTCACGTTCGATGGCTTGCAGCAGGCAGCCAGCTCGGTGGAGCGACTACGGAATTTTGCCGACCGATTGAAACGGGGGAAATTTCCCGCAGGCAAACAAGAAGGCATGGCCGCGCGCATTGCGAAGGCCGCGGAAGAGTTTGACGCCGGACTCTCAGACGACTTGAACACGGCGCGAGCGTTAGCGGCGGCGTTTGATTTAGTGCGCGAGGCAAATATCGCGGTCGACAAAGGTGAATTTCGGCAGGGCGACGTCGCCGCCGTGCTGGACTTTCTGGCCACGTTTGACAAGGTTTTCGCCGTCGTGGAGGACAATGATGGCGAAAAGCTGCGGGCGTTAGGATATGGCGGCTCGGACAGCGGGCCTGGGGACGAGGAGATCGACAAGTTAGTCGCGGAGCGCAACGCGGCTAAGAAAAGGCGCGATTTCGCTACCGCTGATCGCATCCGCAAAGAACTAGCGGATCGTGGTATAATCATAGAGGACGCTAAAGATGGCAGCGTCCGCTGGAAACGCAAATGAGCCTAAACCTCCAAATTCGACCGTCCTTCCTCCCGGGCAACTGCCCGCCGGCCGCCCAGCGGCCACAACTCTACGGCGTCGACTAACTAAATATTAATTTTCTCTCTCGCAGGCCCATCGCGGATTCGTCCGTTTGCGCGCCTGCTTTCGCCCCGCAGTTTTCGATTAACTCCGACCTTTGTCTCTTCTATGGAGGAAGAAATGCCAACGACATTGGAAGTGAAAACACCGCGGCTCGTGACAGTGTTGCCCGGGCCGAACGCCAAGCGCGTTCTGGAGCAGGACGCGAAATTCATGTCGCCGTCGTATACGCGTGACTATCCGCTGGTGGCCAAGCGCGGACATGGCGCGATTGTGGAGGATGTGGACGGTAATTCGTTCCTTGATTTCGCGGCGGGCATCGCTGTGTGCTCGACGGGACATTGCCATCCCAAGGTTGTTTCTGCGATTCAGAAGCAAGCCGCGGAGCTGATTCACATGTCCGGCACGGATTTTTATTACGAGAGCATGCCGCAACTGGCCGAACGGCTGGCCCGCACGATGCCGGGCGCGGAAGACAAGAAAGTTTTCTTCACCAATTCGGGCACCGAAACGGTCGAAGGCGCCATCAAACTGGCGAGATACGCCACCAAGCGCGACAAGATGGTTGCGTTCTATGGGTGCTTCCACGGCCGGTCGATGGGTGCTCTTTCGCTAACAGCGTCGAAATCGACGCAGCGTAAGGGATTCGGCGCCCTGCTCAGCGGCATCGAGCACATCCCGTATCCGTATGCATATCGCTGCGCGCACGGCCACACCGCGGAGACCTGCGGCGCGGAAATCCTCGAACAGCTCGAAGGGCAGATTTTCAAGCGGTTGTTCGATCCCGAGGACGTCGCCGGCATCATCATCGAGCCCATTCAGGGCGAGGGCGGGTATGTTCCAGCGCCGAAGTTCTTTCTGCAGGAATTGCAGCGCATCTGCCGGCAGCACGGCATCATGTTCATTGTGGACGAAGTGCAGTCTGGCATGGGGCGCACCGGGAAGTGGTGGGCTTGTGAACAAGCCGGAGTCGAGCCGGATATTCTTTGTTCCGCCAAGGGTATCGCTAGCGGAATGCCGCTGGGTGCAATCATCGCGCGTGAGAGCGTGATGCGTTGGAAGCCTGGAGCACACGGGACTACATTTGGCGGAAACCCGGTGTGCATCGCCGCGGCGTTGGCAACCATGGACCTGATCGAGAGCGAGTATAAGGAAAATGCTTCTCGCATGGGCGAGTACATTTTTGGGCGCCTCGCGGATTGGACGAAGAAGTTCAAGATCGTCGGGGATGTTCGAGGACGTGGATTGATGGTTGGCATCGAAATCGTGCGGGATCAGCGGACCAAGGAAAAGGCCGCGGACCTGCGCAACTTGATCGTCGACCTGGCGTTTCACAAAGGCTTGCTCGTGCTCGGTGCCGGTGAGAACACGGTTCGCCTTTCACCGCCGCTCCTGATCGATCAGGAACAGGCGGACTTTGCCGTACGGTCACTTGAGGAGTGCTTCGCTCAAGCGGAAAAGAAGATCTAACGCAGAGTTCGTAGAGAAGGACTGGAGATTCTTGTTTATACTGCGCGGAAGGCTTGTAGAATCGGTGCCGACACCATGCCGATCTTTTCACGATTGATGTTTCGCGCGGTGCGCTGGGCAGCGCGGCGGGGCCTGCGTGAAGAAGCGAGTTTTTCCAGTGATGCGAAGAAGCTGGAAGCCCGGCGCACTGGCATTCGCGGTGAAACCTATGCCTACTGGTATTTGCGCAAGCAGGGGTACGTCTTTGTGGCGAGAAATTACACACCGCGGGGCATCAAGGGTGAACTCGATCTTGTCGGTTACGATGGAAACACACTAGCATTTGTAGAAGTGAGAACGCGCACGATCCGGGAAGATCTGCCGGCACTACCGGAATTGAGCGTTACTCGGGAAAAACAACATTTAGTGGTTCGCACAGCGCAACGGTTTCTCGCCGAACGTCACGTAGGCGACTGTCCCTGCCGGTTCGACGTGATGGCCATTGATAACTGCCCGGGACGCTCTCCGGTGGTTCGACTGCACAAGGATGCCTTCAGCCCTAAAATGTGAAGGACTGCCGGGAACATCTTCACAGGAACCCAAGACGCGGTACAATTCAAAGTCTCCATGTTACCCACGCTGCGTGGGTAAGTCAGAACCTGTTCGAGGAGGATTGCTTTGCCGGAGTTGCGTAAAGACCCAATCACGGGCCGATGGGTGATCATTTCGACGGAACGTGGGAAGCGCCCCAACGATTTCCTGCGCGAGAGCGTGATCCCAAGGGAAGAGAAAAACTGCCCTTTTTGCGTCGGCAATGAAGCGCGTACCCCTCCGGAAATTCTCGTTTACGGGAGGAACGGCGGCGGTCCCAACACGCCCGGATGGAGCATTCGGGTTGTTCCGAACAAATTTCCAGCGTTAGGTATCGAAGGCGAACTGGATCGCGAGGGCGAAGGCCTCTTTGACAAGATGAATGGGATCGGCGCGCACGAAGTTGTGATCGAGTCGCCGAACCATCTGGCAACGCTCGCCACTCTGCCCGAACGTGCCGTGGAGGACGTGCTCTGGGGCTATCGGGACCGCATGCTGGACCTGAAGAATGACAAGCGCTTCCGCTACATTCTGATTTTCAAGAATCACGGGGAAGCTGCCGGGGCCACCATCGATCACCCTCACTCGCAGCTAATCGCCTTGCCGATTGTTCCTCGGCGCGTCCGGGAAGAAGTCGACAATTGCTGGCACTACTACGACGAGAAAGAACGTTGTATTTTCTGCGACATCATCCGGCAGGAGCGCGATACCGGCGAGCGCGTGATCGGGGAAAACGAACATTTCATCACCCTCGCGCCTTATGCGCCGCGCTTCCCGTTTGAGATGTGGCTGCTGCCCAAGGTGCACGGATCATCGTACGAAAACAACCAGAGTTCGATTTATGCCAGTCTGGCGCGCATGCTGAAAGATACGCTGATGAGGCTCGACCAGGTGCTGGACCGGCCCGCGCTCAACTTCATGATTCATACCTCTCCAATCGGCGAAGAGACCAACGATCACTATCACTGGCATATCGAGATCATTCCGAAATTGACGAAAGTGGCCGGCTTCGAGTGGGGCACGGGTTTCTATATAAATCCGACTCCGCCAGAAGAGTCCGCGCGATTCTTGCGGGAAGCTAAGCTCCCCGCTATCGCAGAAAAAAAGTAGAGTTTGGCAGTAGCAGCACCGCCGGGAAGTCCGAAGAGTTCCAGCAAGTTTGCTATACTTAGAAGTTCGGCGCGGTACCCAAGTGGCCCAAGGGAGAGGTCTGCAAAACCTCCATTCGTGGGTTCGAATCCCACCCGCGCCTCCATTCCTCCCGTTTCAAATCATTGGAATGTTGTTGGAGAGCAATAATCAATGTGGAACCCAGAGGGGTTTCTGTGCGAAGAGCCCGTTGACGAAGCCCATTTGATAGACGATGAAAAGCCCAAACGCGATGCTCACTAGCCCTGAGACCAATGCCAAGCCTCGATGGAGGCGAGCAAAACGGTTTTCGGAAAACGTGAACGGGACTGCAATGGCGGCCGTGACCAGCATCATTCCCGCGACAGTGCCAAGCCCGAACACCAGAAGATAGAAGATCGCCCAAGAGGGAACGCGGATGGTGGTGAGCACCAATAAGGCGACGGCCGCCGAGCCAGCAAGTCCGTGAACGATGCCGACGGCCAAGGGCCGAACCACTTGATAGAGTCCCAACCGGCCAAAGTTGCGATCCATCCAACCCACTGGTGTCGCTTCCTCGTCATGGCCGTGTTTTTCCGGAACGTGGCCATGCGGATGAGCGTGAACGTAGTCGCCGTGGCCGTGGGGATGCGAATGTTGTCTCGACTGAAACGGTGTAACTGTTTCCGTAATCCAACGCATGATTCCAGAGAGATTGAGAATCCCCAGAAGAATCAGCATCAGGCCAACTGACAATTCCATCGTCAGACCGACCCTAGGTGGAATCACGAGGCCAAAAAGTATGATCGCTGAGCCCACGATGAGAATTGTGATGGTGTGACCCAGACCCCAGAGAACTCCGATGAGGGCAGCCTGGCGAATATTGCGTTGGCGGCTCACGATCGTGGTGACGGCAATGACGTGGTCAGGATCGGTGGCGTGGCGCATGCCGAGAAAAAACCCGAGAGCGATGATGGATAGCAAAGTTCCCATTTATTTTGAGTCCGAAGCCAATACGCGAGAAACGGTACGCCAGCGTTCCAATGATTCCAGGGATCCGGCCACTCCTTCACCAGTCTTAGCAGAAAACTTGAAAAAGTCCATGTTTAGCCGAACCACCTGGAGGTTGCGGCTTGCGGCGGTCCCAACAGATTCTACAACGTCGGGGACAGAGGGGAATCAGACGCGCTGTTACCAAATATCCCCGGCAGGAATTGTCCGTGCCCAGGCCCCGCGCCAGTCTTGTGTAAATCTCCTTTACGAATGAGTTGAATCAGCCGCGAGTTTCAAACTGAACCATTTCTGGAGTCTCGTTCCATCGCGGCATTCTGCCCCCCGAATCAGGATGGGTTCCTGAGCCGAACTCTATTCTTATCAATCATCTAGCCGGATTGATGCCATGGGGCATGGAGACTCGCGTGCCCTTGTCTTCTCGGGGATTCTCGTGCGTCGCCTTTATTACCCTTATTACAAGGTTCGAGATTTGGTCACCAAGCCGGGCCCTCCCTCCCGGGTGCTGTTGCGCGTTTGGGTGGCAGTTTCCCTGCTAATTGTTCCGTTTCCCCTCCCGGCGCAAGCTCCCGCCGTAGCTGAATATCGCGCCAAAGCCAATTATCTGGCGAACTTTCCTAGTTTCGTGGAGTGGCCCCCGGAGGCCTTGCCGTCGGGGAATGCGCCGTTTCTAGTTTGCGTGTCCGGTGAGTTCTCATTTGGAACCTCCCTGGCGGAAATCACTCGTGGCTCCACGGTCCACGATCGGCGAATCGAAATTCGCTGGGTGCGCAAGGTGCAGGAATTGGCCGCCTGCCAGATTTTGTTCGTCAGCCGCTCCGAACAGAAGAGATACAACCAGACGCTGGATGCCGTGCGCGGCAAAATGGTGCTCACGGTTGGGGAAACACCGGAATTCCTCGACGCTGGCGGGATTCTCAGCTTCTTTGGCCAACAAGGAACGATTCAATTTGACGTGAATCTGGCGGCCGCCAATAAAGCACACCTCAAGATCAGTTCAAGGTTGCTCGCTTTGGCTCGCCACGTTGTTAACCAGATGGAAGCCGCAAAGAGCTGACATGCGATTCCGAGTTATCCGCGAAGCCTCACTGCACCAGCGGTTGTTGCTCCTAACCGTGGTCACTAGCGGCGTAGGCGTTTTGCTCGGATGTGTAGGCTTTCTGGCGTACGACATGCATGTGGCCCGCCAGGAGAAGATGCAAGAACTTCGCTCGGCGGGAGACCTCCTCGGGATGAATTCAACGGCGGCGCTGGAATTTGGTGACGAAATCGCGGGGGCGAAGCTTCTGGAATCCCTCAGTACAAGGCCTGACATCCGGGCAGGCATACTTTACAAGCCAGATGGAAGTTACATTGCGTCGTATGTCCGGTCCGATCTGAAGTCCAGGATCTTCTCCTCCGAGGGCTTGCCACAAGGAATGGTCTGGACAAAAGACCGACTGACGTATTGGACGACCGTTAGTTTGGGCCCGCGACCAGTAGGTTCCCTTTACTTGGAGTCCGGACTGGAGGATCTACAGGAGCGGCTGCGGCATTTTGAGCAACTGACGGCGTTCATCGCCACGGGTAGCTTGTTGGTCGTTTACCTACTGACGGCGGCCTTGCAGCGTGGAATCACGGGCCCAATTCAGAATCTGGCTGCTCTGGCGCGTTCGATCGCTGCTGAAAAATCCTATTCGCTGCGCGCTCCGCCTCTCTCCGGGCGAGAGCTCCGGCAGCTTGGCGCGGACTTCAATCATATGCTGGATGAAATCGAAAGGCGTGACGCCGCGCTGAACGAAGCGCGCGATATTTTGGAAATCCGAGTGGCTGCCCGCACGGGTGAGCTGGAGATGGAAGTCACAGAGCGAAGCCGCGCGGAGCAAGCGCTGCAGCAAAGAACAGTGTTTCTGAACACTTTGATCACCAGCAATCCGCTGGCGATAGCGGTAGGAGGATCCGACGGAAGACTGCAACTTGTAAATCCCGCGTTCGAAAAACTCTTCGGCTATGCCAGCGAAGAAGCTATCGGGCAAAGAGTCGACGATCTCCTCTACCCGCGCGGCTTGAGCAGGGAAGAAATGGATGGGCGGCTGCAGAGACTGAAACAGGAAACCGTCCACGAAACGGTGCAGCGGCGCAAGAAGAGTGGAGATCTGGTGGATGTAGAAGTGCATGCCGTACCACTGTCGTTGGAGGGTGGCGAGCAAAATGTTCTGGCACTCTATCAAGATATCAGCGAACGGATGGGAGTACAGAAAGCATTGCAGGAAAGTGAGGAGATTTTCCGCACCGTCAGCGCCGCGGCTCCCATTGGAATTTTCTATACCGATGCAAATGGGAAAATTCTTTACACCAATAAACGATGGGAAGAAATGACTGGCCGCACCGCACAGGATGCCATGCGCGCCGGCTGGGCGGACGCTGTGCATCCTGAAGACCGGGCAGTCGTGGAAAAACTCTGGGAAAGTGGTTTTGCCCTGCAGATAGAGTTGAAAGACCAATGCCGGTTTCTCACACCGGAAGGCCATGTGAATTGGGTGCAGTGGCAGACGAGAGCTTTGGTCGGACGCGATGGGAAATTGCAGGGATACGTCGGAGTTGTCGAAGACATTACCCGGCGCCGTGCGGCAGAGCAACGCCTGAAGGAAGCCAAAGAAGCCGCCGAAGCCGCCAGCCGAGCCAAGAGTGAATTTCTGGCCAACATGAGCCACGAAATTCGTACTCCCATGAACGGGATCCTGGGCATGACCGATCTCGCGCTGGACACGGAACTCAAGCCCGAGCAGCGCGAGTACCTGGACATGGTGCGCTCGTCCGCCGAATCTCTGCTGGGAATTATCAATGATATTTTGGATTTTTCGAAGATCGAAGCTGGTCGCCTCGATCTTGAAAGTGTGGCCTTCTCGCTTCCGGATTGTATTGAGAGCGCTTTGGAGCCTCTGGCCGTTCGTGCCCAGCAAAAAGGGCTGGAAGTCACCTGGGCCTTGCAGGGCGACATTCCTGAATTCCTGATTGGCGACCCCACCCGCTTGCGCCAGATTCTCATCAATCTTGCGGGCAACGCCATCAAGTTCACAAGACAAGGGGAAGTCAGCGTGCGGGCTGAACGCTTGCAAACCAAGGACGGGTTAATCCCCATCCGTATCTCTATATCCGACACGGGGATGGGCATCCCCGAGGAAAAACAGCTGCAAATATTCAGTGCTTTTTCGCAGGCGGATTCCTCGACCACGCGTGAATTCGGAGGTACCGGCCTGGGTCTCTCCATTTCCGCGCGCTTGATCCAGCTGATGAAGAGCGAAATTGAACTCGTAAGCACACCGGGGAAGGGAAGCACTTTTGCGTTCACGGTACCATTCTTGAGAGCGACAGGCGTCCCACCGGCAATTCCGGCGATGGCGCAGCCTCCACTGATGAACGAAAAGGCTTTGGTCGTCGACGATAACGAAATAAACCGCAATTTATTGATGCAGGTACTTCCTCCATGGGGCTTGTTGACGACGTGCGCCGCGAGTGGCGTGGAAGGCCTGGAGCTGTTCAGGAAAAGCCTCGACGAAGGCGCACCCTTCTCCGTCGTGCTGCTTGATCAAAACATGCCCGCAATGGATGGCTACGAGGTGGCAGGAAAAATTCGTCAGATGGCCAAGAAAGACCAGCCAGTCATTGTCATTTTATCGTCGTCGCCGGCCTCGGCCGAGCCCGCACAGCTGAAGAAGCTTGGCATCGAGAGGACGCTCATCAAACCGCTGCGCCGCGCAACGCTCTATGAGGCGATTCGTCACGGGCTGAAGGTGCCCGTTTCCTCCAAAGAGAATCACGACCCACTTGCCAAAAAGGAAAAATACCGGGCACTGCGGTTGTTGCTCGTGGAAGACAATCGCGTGAATCAAAAGCTGGCGCTGCGCCTGCTTGAAAAAATGGGGCATCGAGTCACTCTCGCCGTCAATGGCAGGGAAGCGTTTGAGTTGTTAAAGCCGAATACTTTTGACCTGGTCTTGATGGATATCCAAATGCCAGTGATGGGCGGAGTGGAGGCGACGCAAAAGATTCGCGACGCGGAGCGCCAGTCCGGAGGCCATATCCCGATTATTGCCATGACCGCGCACGCGATGGCCGGAGATGCGGAAAAATACTTGTCGGCGGGAATGGACGGCTACGTTTCCAAGCCAGTGCGGACTGGTTTGCTTCGCGCGGAAATTGATCGCTTGGCTCAACCACGCCCCGCCGATACCCCGGGGCCCGCCCAGCAAGAGGAAAAATACATGCCGAATGCAAATATTGATCTCGTGGAACTCCTGGCGCGCGTCGAAAATGACCGCGAACTCATGCGGGAACTCCTGCTTATTTTCAAAGAGGAATTTCCCCGTCATGTACACGCCCTGCGTCTGGCCGTGGATTCCTCGGATGGCGAAAAGGTCGCGACCGAGGCCCACACTTTGAAGGGCATGCTCTCCAATCTGGCTGCCAGCCCGGCGGCCGGCGCCGCCGCACGCCTCGAGCAATTGGGCCGTACACAGGAAGTGGCCGCATTTCAGGAAGCTTGCACCTCCTTCGAGAACATCAGCAAAGATCTCCTGTTGCAGTTAGATACGTGCATGGTCGAGGTGTACGGATGAGGATTCTCATCGCCGATGATGAATTGATGTCGCGAAAGTTGCTCCAGAAAACACTGGAGCGCGCTGGTTACGAAGTGACCGCGGTAGAGAACGGCCGCCTGGCCGCGGACCATTTGCGCCCCGCAAATGCCCCAAGGCTTGCCTTATTAGACTGGGTCATGCCCGAATTGGACGGGCCGGGCGTTTGCCGCGAAGTGCGGAAAAGGAAAGAGCAATCCTACGTCTATATGATTTTGCTGACCTCCAAGGAGTCAAAAGAAGACGTAGTCGCGGGCCTTGAATCCGGAGCCGACGATTACCTGACCAAGCCTTTTGATCCTGAAGAGTTGAAAGCCCGCCTGCGCACTGGGCTGCGTATCCTCGATCTCGAAGACCGGCTGGTCCAAGCCCGGGAGGCGATGCGCTTCCAGGCCACTCACGACGGGCTGACAGGTCTTTGGAATCGCAGCATGATCATGGATCTGCTAGGACGAGAGCTTGCCCGTTCCCGGCGCGAGCAGGTTTCCACTTCAATTCTTATGTGCGATCTGGATCACTTCAAAAAAGTGAACGATACCTACGGTCATCTCTCCGGCGATGATGTCTTGAAAGAAACCTCAAAGCGACTGCTCGCTTCAGTGCGATCCTATGATTTTGTTGGCCGCTACGGCGGAGAGGAGTTCCTGGTGGTGTTGAACAACTGCAATCCGGCTTTCGCTCTCGCCCGCGCGGAGGAAATTCGCAAATCCATCTCCCAAAGGCTCGTGCCCACGACCAGTGGTCTAGTTCCTCTCACCATGAGTCTCGGCCTATTGATCAGCCAGGAATGGGGGTGCCAGCCGGTCGAAGAACTGCTGCGCGAGGCCGACGGCGCGCTCTACGCGGCCAAGGCCGCCGGCCGCAATTGCGTAAAAATCGCCAGCCCGAATCCCTTCACTGCCGAAGCCGACTTGCAAACTCATCTGCCCCTCCAGGTACGCCGCTGATCGTCGCTCCGCCTTCGCACCTGCCAGGCTCTTCCGCTTCGCAAATTCTAAACGATCTTCGCGCCCGATTTTGCTTGTCCCATCATCTGCCGCATCGCCGCTGACGATCCTGGAGCGCGCTTTTCCCGCCAGGCTTCCAGACGCTTGCATGTCTCTTCGATATTTTGGAAAAGGTGCGGATTCTTGAATGCCGCCCGCCAGGTGGGAACAATCGTTCGCATGCGGTCCCACACCACCCAAATCTCTCCATTACTGTCGAAAAACAGTTCGTCGTTGATTAGCCCGCGGTTCACGATCCCCGCGACCATATCCCAGTAGCTAATTACCATCCTGATATAGGTGTTTTCCTCGCCCCCCTGCGGGTACTTCTGCATCATCTCTTCCGGAGATGCCGGATGGAAGTGTTCGACAAACCAGGCGCGCGCTTGGCGCAGACGCGTCTCACGCCGCATATCGTACAAGCGCAGCATCAGGTTCACTTCGTCGTAGGTAATCTGGGCCACTGCCGATCCTCCTCGATCTAACTAGCCGCGTCTGGCTGCGCCGCTTCAGGCGCGGCATGGGAAACGCCCGCTAATTCGATGCGTTGCACGTTCGACAGGGGTATACCCTGTTTTTGAAACTCGATCTGGATGCGCCGGCGCAGTTCGCGCGCCACCTCATCCTGTCTTGTCGGCGCGGTGCGCACCTGCAATCGCACCGTCGAGGAATTGCGGTCAAAGTTCTGCACGCCAAGAATTCGCGGTCCGTCCACCAGCGCTTGCGACCAGGCTGGATCGCCTCGCAACGCCGCCGCGGCCGCCTCCAGCGCCTGCTGCGTTTTCTCGATCGGGCTTTCCGGCGCCAGCGACACGTCCACAAAAGTTTGTGACCAGTCGCGGCTGAGGTTGCTGACCGTGCGGATCTCTCCATTTGCAATGGTGACCAGCGCGCCGCGGGCATCGCGGATCACCGTCCGCCGCAAGGTGAGGTGCTCCACGCGGCCGATGTTATCGGCGATTTGGATCGTGTCTCCGACAACGTACTGGTCTTCGAGCACTATATAGAAACCGGTGATCACGTCGCGAACCAGAGTTTGTGCTCCGAACCCCACCGCGAGGCTGCCGAGTCCCGCCAGCGTCACCGCTGGCGTGATGTCGATATTGAACTCATGTAAGGCCGTCAGTAGCGCCACTAACCAGACTACCTTGCTCCCCGCGCCATAGAGCACTCCCGCAAGCGTGCGCGTCTGCTGCTCGCGCAATTGTGCCGGGCGGCCCTGTCCCGATGCTTGTTTGATGACCAGATTCGTCAGTGCGCGAAGCAACCTGTTCAGGACCAGCGCAATCACAAGTATTCCGGCTAGATGGAGTGCGTTGGAGAGATTTGAATCCAGCCAGTGAGTGATGGAACTAGGCATGATTTTTACGAGAGTGGGAGTATAACATTGGAAGTGCTCCGAGGAACTATTCTCCACGGCGCCGGTGGGGTGCGCGGACACAAGGGGGTTTCCTCTCCATGAAATCTAGACGCAAATTCTTGACTGCTGCAATCGTGGTAGGCATGCCTGCCGGCATCCTCGCTCTCCTTTCCGGTGTGCAGGCCCGGACCCGGGGCCAACAGAGTCCCCAACAACAAAAGGACGACGAGATGCGTCCGCCCAAACTGGATCCCAAACTGATTCTCGAAGCCAATCAGAAAGAAATTAAGAAGAATGTCGAAAAGCTTTTCGATCTTGCCAGCGAATTAAAGGCCGAAGTGGAAAAGACCGATGCCGTCCAGGTGCTCTCGATGGGCATGTTGCGAAAGACGGAAGAAATTGAAAAACTGGCTAAGGAAATCAGAGCCCGCGCCAAAGGCTGAGCCCGCCTGGCCTCCGCGAATGCGCCTAGCGCCTGCGATTCATACCGGATAGAATGCTAATGTTCGTTGAAGTTCCTTCGGATCGCTCCCTCGGAAAGAATCGGGGAGCGCCTGCTGCGCGCCAGTAGCTCAGATGGATAGAGCATTAGCCTCCGGAGCTAAGGGTCGGGGGTTCGAATCCCTCCTGGCGCGCCACTTACCTTTGGTCCGGCCCGGAGACAGGAAAATGGACCAGCACCACGTGCCGTGCGTGCTTGGCTGGATCACCGTTTTGATGTCGAACGGATTTACGCTATCGTTTTTTCACTTCACCACGACTTTGCCGGTCATTTTTGGGTGAATGGAACAGAAGTAGGGAAAACTTCCCGCCTGCGTAAATGTGTAGGAAAACTTCTCGTCCGTATCTAACACTTTCGATTTGAACACCTTGTCCGTGCTCACCACTGTATGGGGAATGTCGTCGCGATTTGTCCATGTGACGGTTGTCCCCACTGCCACGGTCAGCTCTGCCGGTCCAAAACTAAAGTTGTCGATCTTCACCTCCACTGTTTCAGGCTTCTGCTGCGCACTGGCCGTGAAACTTCTTACTTCTCCGACCAGTCCCGCAATTCCCATTGCCATCGCTAAGAACAAAACTGCAACAGCCACACCTCTCCGCATGTTTCTTCTCCTTCTCTTTTTTATTTGGATTTCTGACAATTCTTGTTCAGTGGATCTTCACGCCAGCGAAGAATCCACCACCGCAAGCGCTTGCTGGCCCCGCACGTAATTTACGTCTGTGATTCCCATCACGGCCTTCATCAGAATTTTGGGCTCGCGCATAATCACCTCGGCCAAGCCTACCTCCAGAAGCATATGTAGGACGAGGCGATCGCGGAACTTCAAAAAGCCGTCCAGCTTTCCGGGGGTGGGCCGACGTGCATGGCTAATCTTGCGAGGGCGGATGCCGCTTCCGGCAAAAGGAGCGAAGCAGAAAAGCTACTGAGCGACCTGAAGAAGCGCTCAGGCCCTGGTCATTCCCATGGTTCGGAGATTGCTGTCATCTACGCATCACTTGGGGATGCGGATCAAGCCATGAATTGGCTGGAAAAAGGATACGAGGAGCGTTTTAACCCTGGGGTGCTGCTCCGGCCGGGATTCGACCCGCTCCGCTCGGACGCGCGCTTCCAAGAACTTATGCGTCGTATCGGCCTCCCTCAATGAGCGCCAAGACCGCGACCTGACTTGCTGCTGCTTAATTCAAAAACACTCTGAATGTCAATTCTTGTTCCTGAGTCCCGCGGTGTCGTAATCTGAAAGTACGCAGTCTCTCTTTCGGAAACGAGGATTGAATCATGCCGATTACGCGGAGAAAGCTCTTGCAGGGAATTGCCGCTGGCACCGCCGTTGCTGCCGGAACGCGTCCCGTCGCGGTTTTTGCCGACGCCGAACTTCCGCCGTTACCCGGCGTTCCTCCTCTGGGCCCGACCTTGCTGAATCGCAACGAAAACGCCTACGGTCCTTCCGAGAAAGTGCTGGCGGTCATACGTGAAGCCGCTACTTCCAGCAATCGCTACCCGCGCGGCGAATACGATGCCTTGCGCGCTATGCTTGCGGAGCTTCACAAAGTAAAACCTGAGCAGATTGTTTTGGGCGTGGGTTCGTCCGAGATTCTGCGACTTACCGGCGCCGCTTTTCTCAGTCCCAAGAAAAAACTCCTCGTGCCCAATCCCACTTATCCTTCACTTGGCAATTATGCCGAAGCGAACGGCGTGCCAGTCGTGAAAATTCCTCTCACGCGGACGTCCGAACACGATACCGAAGCCATGCTCGCAAAGGCCGATTCCTCGATCGGACTGGTTTATATCTGCAATCCCAACAATCCCACCGGCAGTCTGACGCCGCGGAAAAAATTGGAGTTTCTCATCAGCAAGCTTCCTTTGGAGGCCATGATTCTGATTGACGAGGCTTATCACCACTATGTGAGTGCCACGGCGGCCTACCGCTCGTTTCTCGATGTTCCGCTGGACGATCCGCGTATCATCGTTGCCCGCACATTCTCCAAGATTTACGGCCTGGCAGGCTTGCGCATCGGATACTCCGTCTCCTCAAAGGAAGTTGCTGCTCGCCTCTCCGCACTCCGGCTGCAAAATGGTGTGGCCATCCTTTCGGTGAAGGCAGCTATCGCCGCGCTAGAGGACACCGCGTACGTCCGCATAGCTGCCAAGCGCAACTCCGACGATCGCCAGGAATTCATGAACCAAATTAACGCCCACATGCTTCGCGCCGTCGATTCGCACGCCAATTTCGTGCTGCTCAATCCCCTCCGCCCCGTTAGTGAAGTTCTTCCTCATCTCGAAAAAAACAACGTTCTCGTGGCTCCGCCGATTCCTGCGATGGACAAATATATCCGCGTCTCTCTCGGTACTCCGGCCGAAATGCAGGAGTTCTGGCGCGTATGGGACCTGATGCCATCGACGGGAAACATGGCAATGTAAGCGGGAGCGTTTCGAAGGCTCGTACAAGCGCAGCCCTTCAAAGCCCGGTGTTACAAGGATCGAGCGCGGAGCATGCTTAGAGCCATGGCGATTTGGCCGGAATGGTAGATGGTGTGTTGGACGATGCCGGGGAGGAGGGTTTCGTAGGGATAGGTACGGCCGGGGACTTGTTTCGGTAAATCGGCGACGGGGAAATTGCGGATTTTTTCTTCGAGCAAGTCGCGGCTTTGGTTCCATCGGGAGACGAGTTCGTTCCAGGGAATGGGAGGCTCGGCCCATTCCTTTTCGGCTTCCCAACGAGGCATTGGATTTCTTTCCGAGGTGTTTCGGATTCTTTCATTCCAAAGCAGCAAATGCTGAAGCAGCGCCGAAATGGTATGCGCTCCGGGAGCGGGCCGCGTGGTAGCAAGTTCCGGGGAAATCTGCGCTAACAGTTCAGCGAGCGAAGGTCCGTACCAGGCGCCTTTGATGGTCACGGCGCGGTATGAATCGGCGATTTGTTGTGTTTGGGTCATGGGTGTTTTGCGGACACGCTTGAACGAAGGCGACCTGTCCTGGGGGCTTAGTTTACATCAGGCGACTGGACACTGTAGCGCGCTGCTACAAGAGAAAGGGGATGAGGCGGCGGGTGCGGCGGACGTATTGTTTGTACGGTTCGCCGAGGGCGTTGAGGAGGGCGGCTTCTTCGACGGAGATGCGGTAGGCGTAGGCGGGGACCATACAGGCGAGGAGTGCGAGCAGGCCGGCCCAATTGCCGAGGGCGAGGCCGAGTCCGACTAAGGTGATGAGCGCGCCAGAATAAGAAGGATGGCGGATGTAGCGATAAGGACCGGCTTCGACGACCGTTTGGCCGGGATGAACGGCCACTTGGTAGGTGAAAAAGCGTCCTAGCAGCGACATGGTGTAAAAACGGAAGGCCATGCCGACGAGCATAAGGGCGACACCGACGAAGAAGATCGCGCTGCGATGCCACAGGATAGTCGCTTGAGGAAGGAAAAAGGGGAGCGCGAAGACCAATCCGATCGCGACCCAAAGAAGAATCATGATGAGGCGAAAAGAGCCGCGATCACTCGTATTTGTGGGATCGGCGGAACGCTTGGTGCGCGAGCCGATAGTCTCTAGGACAAGCCACAAGATGTAGGTAGCCCAGAAGACAATCGCATACACGGGGCCGCCGGAGAGTGGCAAAGGATGCAAGGAAGAACCTATTGCTTTTGAGTGGTAACGAGTTTGGCGGCGGGAGAGGCGGCGCGCTGTTCGGCGCGGCGTTCTTGTTCGACATGGACGGTGCAGTCGGCGATTTCATCATCGAGGGCTTTGATTTCGCGGGCGAGATGAAAGTTTTGAGGGTCCTTGGTGTAGGTCTCGAATAACGAGTTCCGCTTGTTTTTCAGATCGTCTCGTTTTTTCTTCCAGACACCGGCAGTGGCTACCATGGGATTAACCTCGGGACTAGTGTGCGCTATTTTGCGGTTTGAGGATAGGGGCACGGAGCAAAGTGTTTGGGTTCACAAGGGAAGAGTTTCGGTGGCGGCGTCGAAGCCCGGTACTGACGCCGAGATATTGCCGAAAGGGGCGCAGCATGCTGTGCCCCTACAAAGAGAAGAGCTACGAGCGGAAGAGCACGGATTCGCGCTGGAACATTTTGATGGCAATAAAGAGGGCGGCAGAGGCATAGACGCA
>Ga0137403_10003204_pt1 | contig 19724 bp, 13 predicted proteins | sample CZOMad2_1_16fung_FD_122057 | JGI IMG/M metagenome (GOLD analysis project Ga0137403, IMG submission 122057) | Vadose zone soil fungal communities from Angelo Coast Range Reserve, California, USA - CZOMad2_1_16fungal (Hybrid Assembly) | ecosystem: Environmental > Terrestrial > Soil > Vadose zone...
GTGGAGACGCCGGACGGCAGGCTGCTATTTCGCACAGGCAAGCAGTGGATCAGCAAGGGCGACCGGATTGTGCTGCTCGGCTCCAACGGAGCCGGCAAGACCTTGCTGGTCGAGATGCTGCGCGCGGCAATCGAAAATCCGGATGCCGCGCCAGCCGGCATCATAGCCACGCAGACGATCGTGCTCGGCCATTGCGATCAGGCGCTCGCCGGTTTTGCCGATGCCGAGACGCCGATGCGCACCATCGTCCGCCGCTTCGACGTCGGCGACCGACGTGCGCGCGCGCTGCTCGCGGGATCCGGCCTCACGATCGAGATGCAGGATCGCCCGATCGCCCGGCTTTCCGGCGGACAGAAGGCGCGTTTGGGGATGCTGGTACTGCGGCTGGTCCAGCCGAATTTCTATCTTCTCGATGAACCGACCAACCATCTGGATATCGACGGACAGGAAGCGCTGGAAGACGAATTGATGGACGATCAGGCCAGTTGCCTGCTCGTCTCGCATGACCGCAACTTCGTGCGAAATGTGGGCAACAGGTTCTGGCTGATCGACGGCAAGAAACTGGTCGAACTGGACGGGCCAGAGCAATTCTTTGCATCGGCCCACGCGACAGGTTAGCGCCGTGCGATCTCTGACGTTCTTGCGGATCAGCCGCCGCCAAACTTGGATGGATCGTTGTAGCTCGGGGTGTCGTCGTAGTGGAACGGCGGCCGTGGCGGAACGGCGTAGTGAAAGGACAAACCTCGGACATGTCGCGGTTTAGAGCGATGCACCGTCGCGGCGTTGGCGGAACCACACAAAGTGATCAATAGGCCTGTGCCGATCAGGACGGCGTATGACGCAGCTAGAGCCTTCCTCACTCTCCGCATTTAGATTTCTCCGTAGGTCGATAGCGCCCCCGATCGAGTGTGCGCGGGCAATTAGTCGTCCGGCCCCAGCGACCGGGGGAGCCGCTGAGGCCGTACTAGCAGTGCCTGCCTGAGGGAGAGCGGCACGATCCTGATGTAGGTTCGCACTCCGTCGGTCCCATTAAATTCTCCGTTAGATTCCCGGAGTGGCTTGCCATAGGCAGGCAAGAACCGCCGTTGTGAGCGCAGGCGGCTCCCATCTGAGACAGTGGGGGCCTAAATCCTGCTGGCCGCCGGCCCCACGTTCTGCGGGTATTCGATCAGCAATGTTTTTGGACATATTTACATTGTGGACAGTCGAAGAGACGCACCAAGTGAGTCCGGGGTTATGTTCGATCCAGGTAGCATCATATGGCCCCTGACACTTGGGGTAATGAGGCGGGCTTGACCGGAATTAACTACAAGGCCGCCAATCGAGGCGGCCTTAGCGCGGCTCCATACTGACGTCCATCCTGAACACTTCGTACGCCCTCCCCGACTTCGTTACCGTTTCGTCGTGACGGTCAAACCAAGGTTTATCGCAGACGACCAGAAGATGTTATGCCGCAGAACGCAAGTGTGATGGAAGACCCCACCCAAATCGAGCATGTTTCACGCAGAAGGCGCTGCGCTGAGCCAGGCCTCCGAGATCCGCGAGGCGCAAAGTTTTGAATCGTGCGGACGGCGTCGATTTCCGTCAGCGTCTCAGAGGCCTGTTTGGAACGCTTTAGTAAATTCGGACGAGCATCTCACACGGCAGGTTTATCATGCACAATCACGATTTGGTTTCCGATGGATTCCTCACGCTGACAGCGGCCAGCCTTGTGCTGCTGGGCTCGAGCTTGCTGGCTTTCGCGTTCAGCTGAGCTGACAATTTCGGACGTTTTCGCCTCTCGCAACCGATTGCCGACGGACGCGATTCCGCATCCCCGTGAATGTACCACTTTCGTGCAGTTCTTTTTGTCTCGCTGCCGCCCGTGCGATCGTAGCGCCGCCTTTCGCAGATTTCGATCGGCTGGCGAAACTTCTCAATGACGCAAGCGACGTTCGGGAAGCATCACAGACCGGACCCGCCTCTCAAATGATCGTTTGTTCCTGTAACGTCCTCAGCGACCACGACGTCCGCAATGCCGTGAGCGGCAGCGGGTCCTTGCCGCGAAATGCAAAGCAACTCTATGGCTGCCTCGGTTGCAGCGCCGATTGCGGTCGTTGCGCGCGCACCATCAACACCATCATCGAAGAGGCACTCGGTCCCTGCGTCAAGGCATGCTGTGCCGGCTGCCCGCACAGCCAGGAGGCGGCCTCACGCGCAATCAGTCCGGAAAGTGCGAAAGGGAGATTGAAAGAGGCTTAGAAGACAAGGACTTGCGAGATTGTTGCCCGTCGCTTCACACTCGCGAGAAATTCGCGTAAGCACTGCGTAAGCGCTAGGCACCCGTAGCTCAGCTGGATAGAGCGTCGCCCTTCGAAGGCGAAGGCCACACGTTCGAATCGTGTCGGGTGCGCCATTTACACCAGAGCACGCTATCGCGATTTACAGGCTGCCTTTCCACGCTGCCGCGTAGCCACTCTGATTTGCGAATCCGAAGAATCCACACGAACGTGGACGTCGACTCTGAAGCCGACATCAATGGATGCGGCTTGCCCCAAATCCCTGCCGGCACTTCAAACAAAATCCGTAGCCCGCCCCCCGAGCGCAGACAGATTCGCGACGAGCACCTGATATCGCGCTCGCTTCGCATCAAGCGATCGGCCTGCGAACACTACGATCTCAATGCGGGAGTCGTGCTCCGATCTACCAGCAGGAACAATCCTGGGCGGCCGCTTCATAGGTGTTTATAACTGCATCGCGGTCGTAGCCAAGTGTCTTTGGCGCGAAGCGGGGAGCCGGCTGTAGTCGTTACCTCCGTGCCGAGAGTCCTTTCGACGCGCGGGCGAGAAAGGATATCGACCATGAAGGGGCTATAGGCTATAGGCATCAACCCCGATCGGCGCAGATTAGTTGGTTTAAATCGCGGACACGCAAGCGCGTTTGTAATAACTTCTGTTTTAGGGTATCTCCGACGGCCCGTGGCAAGATCAAGAATAGCCATCAACTCGCCGCGTAGGATGGCGTGGCTCTCGCCCCGTTTATCGCCGGGGGTTATCACCACCTCACCAACCAGCGAGCGAATATCCTCCCGGGCCTCCCCGCTGGACTCCGGCTCGGCCAGCGTTTCCGCTAGGCGGATCACCTTGGCGCGAGAATGCTCAGCAATATTCGGATGCACTCCGGCAGATCAGCCGGAGCATCGGCAAACCGGGCCTCGATCTCTGCTTTCTGCTGCACCAGCTCTTCCATCCTTGCCTTCATGGCTGGCTGGTACATACCGTCCTCGATGGCGTCCATGATGTCCTTGATGCTCCTCTCAATCTTCTCAAGGGCGCGGCGGCTCGTTTCTGCTTGCCCTCGCCGTTCATGGTTCTGGCGGTTGGGTTATCGCCATCGCCCAGTCCGGCGGTCAGCCACCAATGGTGCCAGCGTGCGTTAGGGTTGCGCGGCGGTTGATCAAGAACGCGAGCAAGGTCGCATCGGACCCGGCCGTGACGATCACCGGTGTTTCGTTGACCACAAGGGCGCCCTCAGCTTGCGCGAGAGTCGTGCCATTGACCTGCGCTCCACCTCGATAGACATGGACCAGAGTGTCCCAGTTGTCCCAACTAGGAACCGTTGCCCGAACCCCTGCTTCGAGATGGATATCGTAAAGGCGCACGTCGTTTCGAATGGTCGCGGGTGCGTCCGAATCCTCAGGTCCCACGAGAAACCGCCAAGTATTGGGCACCGGAGCCTCGAGGTTCCGGAGCTGGATGGAGGGCGCGAGATCGACGGTATGCGGTCGCACGAAAATCTGCATGACGCGCGCTGTTTCCCCGTCTGGCTTTGTCTGTTCCTCGTGCCAGAAACTCTTGCCAGCATTCATGATCATGATTTTGCTTGGCGATATCGGGAAGCTGCCGCCCGCCATGTCCGCATGGTGAATCATACCATCGCTTACATAGGAGATGATTTCATCGTTCCGATGCTCGTGCATTGGGATGAACCCTCCCGGCTCCAGGATCGACTCGTCGAAGCGGGCGAGCGGTCCGTATCCGTGGTCCCAGTGGTTCGGAATCGCGCGGCCAGGCAAGTTGGTGATGATCGTGAACGGCCCCATCTCATGACGAAGCTTGCTCTGAGGTGCCTTGAACAACATCTAGGTCTCGCGGTGCGGCTGTTTGGTGGATGCTATCGACCCTGAACGTGCGGAGGTCTCCGGGAGGATGGCAGATCCCGCGATACCGTCATGGACCGCACCTATCAGGATGCATGCTGCATTGAGGTAGAATTCCTATGCGGCCTCAAGAAATTCTTTCTGGATCGCTTCCGTGAGCTGCGCTCGTGCAGCATCGATTGCCTGTTCGCGCGCCTCTGGACCAAAGGCCAGCTTCTCCGCCCGGAAAAACTTCACGTTCGTGATCCCCATGAAGCTCAACAGATTTCGAAGATGAGGCTCCTGGGAATCCATCACCTGTGCCGGACCCTCGCTGTAGAGACCACCGCGGGTCTCAATGACGATGGCACGCTTGTCCTTGAGCAGCCCCACCGGGCCGCTTTCACTGTACTTAAAGGTGATGCCTGCCCGCAGCACATGGTCGAACCAGGTCTTCAAAGTCGAGGCGATACCGAAATTGTACATAGGCGCGCCGATAACGAGGGTGTCGGCAGCCTTAAGTTCGGCGATCAGTTCGTCAGAGAGCGCCTGAGCCGAGGCCTGCGCGTCATTCGCGGGTTCGGCTCCGCGCAGCGCGTTAGCGGAGTCGATGGTCAGATGGGGGATCGGCTTGCCGCCCAGATCGCGCGTGAAAACGCGAAGCTGGAGGTCCTGCAGAACAAGCTGCGTGATGGCATCCTGCACAAGTTGGTTTGAGACGGATGCAGCGCCCAGCGCGCTGCTGGTGAGAACAAGAACTGTCGACATGCCTGAGCCCCTCCTAAGGGTCTGATCGTTGGGATGGGCTGCAGATAGTAGTGCAATATGTGCACCAGTATGCCTATGATTAGCACCAACCTGTTGCTCAAATAGGAACACTAATCGTGATCGAGCTAGACGATCTGAGAGGATTCGTGGAGGTCGTTGAGAGCGGCGGCTTCAATCGGGCCGCCAAACGTTTGGGAATCTCCAAATCCATCGTGAGCAGACGAATTGCCAGGCTCGAAGCGGATCTTGGTGCCCGCCTCCTGAGCCGAACCACGCGCGGTATCAGCCCGACGGAGGCCGGGTTGGAATTCAAGGCGCGAAGCGAGCGCATACTGGCCGAACTCGGGGAGGCGCGAGAGGCAGTCGCCCATCAAGGTGGCGAGGTGGTCGGGCGTCTTCGCTTATCGGCGCCACTGTCCTTTGGTGTCCGCTACGTGACTCCCATCCTAACGCAAATGGCGGAGCGGCATCCAAGACTTGAGATGGATGTCTCGTACAGCGACCGGATGGTCGACTTGATCGGAGAACGGTTCGATGCCGCTATCCGCATCGGAACGCTCAGGGATTCGAGCCTCATAGCCCGCCGGATCGCTCCCGTCAGGTCCGTGTTTGTCGCGAGTCCTGACTATCTCGCCAGCAACGGACGACCGCGCATGCCGAGCGACCTCGCTGCGCACCAATGTCTCATTTATACGGGCCGCGTGGCGGCCGATTGGCAATTCCACTCGGGTAAACGTTCTATTTCCTTCCGGCCCGAGGGGCGCCTTCGGTCTGATAGTGGCGAAGCCATACTGCAATGGGCCATCGCAGGGCTCGGCATTACCGAAGCACCATCGTTCATGGTCTCGGATGCTATCGAAAGCGGCACCCTCGAGCCGCTTCTGCTCGACTATCCGACCCCCGAACATGCCATTCACGTACGACCCCCGGGCTCCTACGTCCCAGGGAAGGTGCGGGTTCTCATCGACACTCTTGTCGAGCGATTGGGAGGCGAACCGGAATGGGAGCGGTTCCTAACGAAACGCGAATAGTCGCAAGTGTTCCTTGCGAAGCGACAGCACAACAACGAGTAAGGACAACAACTGCCTGTGCAGCAACTTCACCCTAACTCCCAACCACCCTCGAGAATTATGCAACCTTGTGATAGCGGGAGAATTTTCCGAGCGTCTGATCCGTTGATCGATCGCAGTCGTCACTACGATCGACCTCAGGTCGTACCAGACGGCGGAAGGACATCCGAAGGAAATGGCTTGGTCGACCCGCCGAACCGTGCCTTCACGCGCTCACGCAGCTTTTGGAACGTCACGTAGAGCATCGGCACAAGAAAGATACCCATCGAACTCGCGGCCAGCATGCCGCCGAACACGGGCGTGCCGACGCCGCGACGGCTAAGCTCCGCAGCACCGGTGGCGACAACCAGCGGCAGCAGACCAAGAATGAAGGCGATCGAGGTCATCATCACCGCGCGGAACCGAGTCTGCGCGCCGAGGATTGCCGCCTCCTCAATCGCGATGCCGGCCTCGCGCCGCTCCTTGGCGAATTCGACGATCAAAATGCCATTCTTGGCAGCAAGGGCGATCAACACAATGAGTCCGATCTGGCCGTAGAGATCGAGATTCAGTCCGGCGACCTTGATGCCGATGTATGACCCAAGCGCCCCGACCACCACCGATAGCAATACCGGAATCGGGATCATCCAGCTTTCATACAGCGCCACCAGGAACAAATAGGCGAACAAGATCGCAAGCGCTAGAATGATCCCCGTCTGGCCGGAAGCCTGCTGCTCCTGATAGGCGGTGCCGGTCCACTCGTAAGTGTAGCCGGCCGGCAGCGTTGCCTCGGACACACTCGCCATGGCGGCGAGCGCTGATCCTGACGACACGCCTGGCGCCGGGCTGCCGTTCACGGTGATTGAGCGGTAGTTGTTGTAGCGGGTGATCACCTGGGGTCCCGTTACGATCTTGAGGCTGGCGATGGAGCGGATCGGCACCATCTGGCCGGTGTTGTTGCGCACGTAGATCTGCCAGATGTCGGGAATGTCGCCGCGGTCGGATGCCTCGCCCTGTACGTTGACCTGCCAGGTGCGGCCGTAGAGGTTGAAGTTGTTGACGTAGATGCCGCCGAGCGTCGCCTGCAGCGCGGTAAACACGTCACTCATGTTGAGGCCAAGCGCCTGGGCCTTGGCGCGGTCGATGTCGAGATAGACCGATGGATTAGTCGCCGTGAACGTCGAGAACACGCGCGCGAGCTCAGGGTTTCGGTTGGCTCCGGCGATCAGCCCGCCCATCACGCTGCCCAGCGCGACCGGGTCCTGTCCCTCCAGCGCCTCGAGCTGATATTCGAAGCCGCCGCTGGTCGACAGCCCGATGATCGGCGGCAGGTTGAATGGCAGCACGTTGGCCTGCCGGATCTGCGAGCCTGCACCGAACGTGCGTCGGATCAACGCCTGCGCCGAATCTGTCGCTTCCTTGCGATCGGCAAACGGCTTCAGCCGCGCCACCATGAAGGCGCTGTTCGGTTCGGATGCCCCATCGAGCAGAGAAAAGCCGATGATTGACAGCGTGTGCTCGATCGCCGGCATCTGCTTCAGCAGGGCCTCGACCTCCTTGGTGACCTCGCTGGTGCGCGCCACCGAGGCGCCGTCCGGCAACTGCACCGCGATGAAGAACGCGCCCTGGTCCTCTTCGGGCAGAAAGCTGGTCGGCGTCAGCCGCGACACACCGAACACGCCGGCCGCAAACATCAACACCAGCAGCAGCGATAGCGCCGCCATCCGCACCAGCCGGCGCACGATGCCCGCGTAGCCGTCCCGAACCCAGTCGATACCGGCCAGCACGCGTCCCATGATGCCGCGCCGCGGGCCCGTGTGGCGCAGGAACACCGCGCAAAGCGCGGGCGACAGCGTGAGTGCGTTCAGGGCCGAGATCATCATCGCGGCGCTGATCGTCACCGCGAACTGGCGAAACAGCGTGCCGGAGATTCCGGGAATGAAGGCGATCGGCACGAATACCGACAGCAGCACCAGCGTAATCGCGATGATCGGTGCGGTGATCTGGGCCATCGCTTTCTTGGTGGCTTCGGCCGGCGAAAGATGCGGCTCTTCCTCCATCACCCGCTCGACGTTCTCCACCACCACGATGGCGTCATCGACCACGATACCGATAGCAAGCACCATCGCCAGCAACGACACGGTGTTGGCCGAATAGCCGAGCACCAATAGCACAGCGAACGTGCCGATTAGGCTGACCGGGATCGCGATCGCCGGAATGATGGTCGCCCGCATGTTGCCCAGGAACAGGAACACCACGATGACGACCAGGATGAAGGCTTCGCTGAGTGTCTTCAACACTTCGGCGATCGTGTCGCCGACGAAAGTCGTCGAGTCGTAATGCACCAGATAGGTCAGGCCCGCCGGAAACCGGGTCGACAGTTTTTGCAATGTGGCCTGCACGGCCTTTGCCGTCGTCACCGCATTGGCGCCGGGCGCCAGATAAATGCCGATCGGCACCCCGGCGCGGCCGTCGATCCGTGATTCGCTGTCAAGGTTCTGCGCGCCGATCTCGACGCGGGCGACGTCGCTGATCCGCAATACCGAGCCGTCGGGATTGGCCCGCAGTACGATGTCGCCAAACTGCTTGGCATCGGTCAACCGGCCTTGCGTCTGCACGTTGAACTGAAACCGCTGCTGGTCACTGATCGGCCGGGCACCGATGCGGCCGACCGGCGCCTGCACACTCTGGGCCTTGATCGCCGAAATGACATCGGAGGGCGCGAGGTTGAGGCTGGTGAGCCGCTGCGTATCGAACCAGATCCGCATCGAATAGTTCATTTTTGCGAACAGCTGCGCCTGACCAACCCCCGGCGTGCGCGAAATCGCGTCGAGAATGTTGATGATGGCGTAGTTCGTGATGAACAACGGATCCTGTTCACCGTTCTCGCTGTAGAGCACGATGAATTGCAGCACCGCCGACGATTTCTTCTGTACCACCAAGCCCTGCTGCTGCACTTCGGGTGGCAATTGCGACAGCGCGGTCTGCACACGGTTGTTGACGTTGACTGTGTTGATGTCCGGATTGGTACCGAGTGCAAACGAGACGGTAAGTGTGTAGCTGCCGTCGTTACCGCTGGTCGACTTCATGTAGAGTGCACTGTCGACGCCGACGACCTGCGCTTCCAGCGGCTGGGCGACGCTTGTTTCCACCACCGACGCGGAGGCGCCCGGAAATACACCCGTGACCGTCACCTGCGGCGGAACGATATCGGGAAATTGCGCCACAGGAATCTTCGTGGCCGCCAGCGCGCCCGCGATGGAAATAACGAACGCGATGACAATCGCGAGACGGGGACGATCGACAAAGACCGCTGAGATCATGGGGTTTTGCCCGCCGGCTGAACGGCACCGCCGTGCGTTTGGGTGCGATCGTCACCCGCGGCCGCCTTCATACTGGATTCGATCAGCGCACTCGCTGGCCCCGGCGCAACCGGCTGGCCGTGCCGCACGCGTTGCAACCCTTCGGCGATCACCTTGTCACCCGGCTTGAGCCCGTTGATGACGGCGGCAATTGTCGAGGTGGACTGCCCGAGCTGTATACGGCGCTGCTCGGCTTTGTTGTCGGCTCCCACCGTGAAGACGTAATCGCCTTGCTGATCGGACAACACCGCGGCACGCGGGATCGCCAGTACCTCGACCGGTTGTACGCCCTCCAGCATGACGGTGACGAATTCGCCGTCGGTCAGTTCGCGCACGGGACCGCCCGTGGTGGAAGGATCATGCAGCGTCGGATTGGGGATGACGCCGCGTACCGTGAGGGTGTCGGTGCTTTGCGCGATGGAGTTGTTGGCGAAGTTCAATTTTCCGGCCTGACCGTAGATGCGACCGTTCGGCAGCCGGACCTTGATCACCACCGCATTGAAGCCACCCTTGGTCACATAGCGCTCCCGCAACTCAAGCGCCTGGCGCACCGGGACCGGGAAAGTCACATACATCGGATCCTGGCTAACGATGGCGGTGAGCACCCCGGAACTCGGACTGACCACATTACCGTCCGTCACCGCAGTGCGGCCGATCATTCCGTCGATCGGCGAACGGATCTCGGTATAATCGAGGTTGATTTGCGAGAATTTTACCTGCGCCTGAGCAGCCACGACCTGAGCTTCGAGGCTGCGTTGGTTGGCGATTGCGGCGTCATAGGTCGATTGCATTCCAGCGGGGCCGCCGAGGAGGGTCCGCGCGCGCTCAGTGGTCAGCTTGGCGTTTTCGAGCGTCGCCTGCAACTGCGCCACCTGCGCCTGCTTGGTCGCAAGATCGGCTTCGAATGGACCGCGTTCAAGTTGGTAGAGCAGATCGCGAGTCTTGACCTCGGCGCCCTCCCTGAAAACCCGCTTGTCCATGAATGCAGTTACGCGCGCGACGATATCGACACGATTGACCGCTTCGATGCGGCCGAGGAATTCGTTGGTTTCGATGATCGGCCGCGTTGTGGCGTCAATCACACCGACGGCTGGCGGCCCGCTCGGTGCCGGCTGCGCCTGCGCCTTTGTATTCAAACTGAGCGCAATCGCGGCCGTCGTCAGCAGCCTGACCGATAGTCTCACAATGTGCATTCACGCCCCTTTCTCACCGCGACAAGGACCCAAAGCTAGTACCGCCTCTTTGCGAGCAGTGCCGTCGCCAGCAGGCGCGTGTGCGCGTCCTAAGCTTAAGATTGCAGAGAAGCTGGGCCCCGGCACGTTAGACGTTGTTAGAATTAGTTAGAACCGGCCCTTCTCTGCTTGAGCTTCCGCGGCAACCCTGCAGGTAAATTCAGAGAGAGTCAGAGCAAACCTGCCGGCGGCAATGATCCGGCCTTCCACGGCGAGGATGATGTGGACACGACGATGTATATCGTTTCCTGTGCCGAGAGGACGCCGAATGATTCAGGCCGCGAAGCCGGCCGATTCCGTGATATTGGAGAACATACTGTCAGCATAAGAATCTCATGAACTCATCCATAGCTTCCGCCCTTGCGGCGTTAGCGGGGACCATCACAGGCGGACTTACTTCCGTACTCACGTCTTGGTTGACTCAACACGCACAGGCCACGGCACAGTGGCACGCGCAGGACAAACTCCAGCGACAAGAACTCTACAGAGAATTTATTGAGAGGGTTTCGATATCCTATATTGATGCACTCCAGCACGACAAAGCGGATATACCGGCACTGGTCGAGCAATATGTCCGAGTGGGTAGAATCCGCATCCATTCTTCGCCGAAAACGATCGAAAGTGCCGAGTTGGTCGCGCGAAGGATCGTCGATACGTATCTGAAGCCTAACAAGTCCTTTCTAGAGCTGCGGGAGATCGCGAACAGCGGTTCGATCGATCTTCTCCGCGATTTCAGTGAGACCTGCCGCGCAGAATTCGAGTCGCTTCGCACTCAATTCTGAAACTCGGCACAAGTTGGAGAACTGCTCCGAGTTGGCCCTCAGCGGTGGTTGTTTGAGATGTACGCGGCCAGCAGAATGCGACCTTATTTTGCGGGTGATCGTCCCCCGTTGAGCAAGTGCCGGTTGATCGTCGGCGATGGCTAACTGCTTCTAGCAGGCATGCAATCCATCTGAACCGCCACCAGACAATCCTCTTTCAACTTATCCAAAAGACATTTTGCGGCCCTTAAATCAAAAGTGTCGAATCCCTCGGTGAATCGATAATATACCGATCGCAGGCCGCGCGCTGCCTCGTCAGCCCGGCCTTGGCGAGCCCGCAAATGAGCCAAGCTCGTTGCCGTTCTAAGCTCCCATGCCAGAGCCGACTGCTCCCGCGCGAGATCCAGCGAGCGCGAGAACCAACTCTCCGCCTCGGACGAATGCTGTCTGGACGCCAGGAGTTCTGCTTTAATGCGCATCGTCTCGGGAAGATAAAAGTGGGGGCTACACGCCATCGCCTTGTCGATGGCAGCGTCAGCCTCGTCAGGGCGCCCTGCCCTTGCCAGGCCTATCGCTAAATCGCTAGTAAATACTGGCGTCATGGTTTGGTGCTGAACTGCCTCTAGAGCGTCAAGAGAGCCATTCAATAGCAGCAGGCCAGCTTCCGTATCGCCCTGCCGGAGAGAGAGTTCTCCTTTCAAGCCAAGGCAAATGGCATGATGACATCGTAAGGAGTATTTTTCCGCATATGCAATCAACCCATCGATAATCCTGTCCGCTTCAGACCATTCGCCTGTCCAGAGAAAAAACGTCACTCTGTAGATCCCACAAAGGCAAAGCGAGACGGGATGGTCAAGCGCGGTTGCCTGATGCAGTGCCTGCGTTGCAACTGTTACAGCGCGGTTGGCATAGCCTCCCAGCCAAAGTGCGCGAGCTAAAGTGAGTAGGGCGCGAATACGCTGATCATATCCGGAGCGAATCAGGCTTGAATTCCGATTTGGCGCTTGCTTCAGCGCAGTTTCACAATGCTTCCGCGCGCTGGCCTGATCACCTAGAAGATGATGGGAAACCCCCAAGATCCAATCTGCCATCATCATTGCTGTCGGATCAGATGTCCTCTTCGCAACGGCTGCATTTTGCTCGGCAACAGCTGCAGCTCCGCGGAAATCTCCAATCCGCACCAGGAAAGTATGATGCGCAGCCGATAGCCGCATCTGGTGGTATGGCAATTCCAGAACCTTTGCGAGGGAGAGTGCCGTGGCAAGAGCAGCGAGGACCTCATCGCTATTTCCTTTGATGAACATCAGCGATACAGCAAGCGCTTCTTGCAATTCCATCTCACGACGATCGCCTTGACCACCGTGTTCGGCTATCGCGCGTTCCATCCAGAAACGACACTCCGTCAATAACGACAATTCAAGAAAGAGCGGAGCTGACGCTGCCGCGAGCGCGGTGCCGAACTCCTTGTCTCCTTGCTCCGAGAAGCTCCATTCCAAAGCAGCCCTCGCATTGCTTACATGCCTCCAGCGTTCGGCGGCGCCATCGTTTTTGGAGCAACTAAGGGAGGCGATCTCGATACGCTCCAGGGATTCGCGATAGTAGATTGCGTGCCGTTGCGCGATTGTGTTTCTTTCGCCGCTGTCTATCATTTTTTCCAGGACGTAGGCGCGGGTAGTATCTAGCAGCCGATAGAGCGTCCCCGTACGGTTCGTCTCCACCGCGACAAGGGATTTCGTGACCAGACCTGCGATGGCCTCGGCGACTTGTTCTCTCTCTAGGATGTCCCCTGCAGCGACGAATTGCGCGGCCTCAAGAGAAAAGGCTCCGACGAACACTGAGAGCTTGCGGAAAATCAGGCATTCGGATTCAGGGAGCAGATTGTAGCTCGAATCGAGCATGGCGCTTAGCGTCTGATGCCGAGGTGACGCCGTGCGTCGTCCTTGCCACAGCAGCCTGCATGGGCCATCGAGAAGCGACGCAATCCCCTTGATTCCATAGGCGCCGACGCGCCCGGCGGCGAGTTCGAGCGCAAGGGCAATTCCGTCAAGTCTGCGGCAGACTTTGCCAACGATCGGCGCGTCGGCATTATTCAACTGAAAACCACCGTGCGCAGCGGCGCGCTCAACAAACAGATGTACCGCCGGAAAGGTCAGCGCCTGAGTAGCCGTCAACGAGTCATCATCAGGAGGGAAGGCCAACGGATCCAATCGATGGACCTGCTCGCCTTCGACCTGCAGCGATTCTCTGCTCGTCGTCAGGATATGGACCTCTGGAGCCTCCCGGAAGATGCGCTCCGCCAATGGAGCGATCGTCTCGATCAAATGCTCACAGCTATCGAGCACCAGCAGCATTCGTCTGTCGCGTAGGAAGGCGGGTAGCGCAGCAACTGGATCATCGAAATTGACCGGCAGACCTACGGTCGATGCGACCCTGTTGGCAACGAGAGACGGACTGCCTAGCGGCCCGAAGTCAACGTAATGAACCGCGCCGTCGAAGGCGGCGAGCATCGCATGGCCGACCGAGATAGCAAGGGTAGTTTTGCCGATCCCGCCTGGACCGACGATAGTCAAGAAGCGTCGCGTGGTCAGCTCTTCGGAGATAAGCCGAACCGTTTCGTCACGTCCCACCATCCCGGTCGGACTTGGGGGGAGCCCGACCGCTGAATTCCTCAAGGGCGCCGGCTGACCTGCAACGCGCGAAATCGGCGCGACAAAACAGTAACCGCGACCCGACACATTGGTCACATAACGTCCATCCGATCGACCTTCGCCGAGCGCCTTGCGCAACGCCAAGACGTGATACCGAATGTTGCCCTCATCGACCACAAGGTCGGGCCACACTCTCGCAAATAACTCCTTCTTGCTGACCACTTCGGCCGGGCGTTCGACGAGAGCGATAAGAATGTCGAGAGCTCGGCTGCCAAGCCGAACCCGGACGCCACCTTTTTCTAGGATCCGCTCCGTGACGGAAAGACGGAAATGACCGAAGCAGATTAGGTCCGTAGAGAAAGTCCGCTTGGACTGCGCATCTATGATATTCATTTCGTCTTGCCTAGGTATACCCCTTCTTCAATTCCGCTCTCAACAACGGTGACTCTGACAGTGAACCCAAGTAGCCAAGCGCCGTATCTATCGCTCCTTCAGAGCGGCGCAGCCCCGCGCTGACCCCAACTTCACCGGGGCTGCCAATGCCTGGAGAACCGAACGCCCAAACCAACACTGCCCGAGCAAAGGCGTTGACGAGGTCCGTTCCGCTGGATGCCACAGTCGATTACACAGCCGTTTGATGACCGCTAGATCCGTCAACACAATCTGCGCCGAGTTCGTCCTACTGGAAAAATAGCGTCCTGCAACGCAATCGTCTTTCAGAATCGACCTCGGATTATTTGAATCAAACTGGGTCCAAAAATCGAAATGACGCATGTCTTTGCAGGAACTGTGCGGCATCCTTCGAGGAAACTCTTTCAAAGCAATTGCGTTTCGATTGTCAGTCGCGGTCATGATGCACTCGATAGCGACGCGGTAGCGTAATGCGTAGAGATGTCCAAGGCGTTCAAAACGGGCGGCGGTTAGCAAGAGGATTGACGCCAGCGAACAGGAGTCGTTCCGATAACCTTCTTGAAGACGACCGTAAAATGCGCTTGCGAACTAAAGCCCATCATGGCGGCCACATCGGCAATCGACAACTGCGGATCGAGAAGGAGCCGTTGTGAATATGCCACCTTCCTTCTCAGGATGTAGTTATAGGGAGAACATCCAGTTGCCGCACGAAATTGGGCAGCAAAGTGCATCCGAGTCAGGCCGACGACATTGCCGAGTTCAGCCAAATAGATCGGCCTGGTCAGGTTCGCCTCGATATAGTCGAAGACGCGCTTCAATCGCCATTTAGGAAGCGGCGTGGATTTATTCGATGCAAGAGCTCCACCCCTCATCGAGTTAAGCGTGAAAAGGCGAGAAGCCAGCGCTATGCTTACGCCATCGACAAAGGTCGGTCCGGCTGGACCTCCATCATCATCGACTTGTGCCAGCAGGCTCGACAACTGAAAGACAATGGGATCCGCCATGAAATGAGGATCAAAGAGCTCGATTGGACCAGAGGGCGCACGTCCATAAATTTCCGTAAAACACTCGGCAAGAAATGATTGCGACAGATAAATACGAACGCAATCGAATGTTTTTGTGAAAATGGTGCGACTTGGTTCTCCCGGTCCCGTTATTAAAACGGTATTCATCTGAATATTTCCGTTTGCCACCTGCTTGCCTGCAAAAAAGAATTCTACTGAACTGGGAACGAGAGGAAATGTGATGAGGTGTGAGTCATCGGGATAGTTTGCCTCCAGCTCCAATGGCTTGGCTGGCTTCGTTACCGTCCATCGGGAGAGCGTTACGCGATGCCCTGCATCTGGGCGGGTATCTTTACTGACCGGACGCTTCCGCCACTCGATCTCTGGAAGGATGAGCTTTGCGGGAGCCGCACCATCAGCGAAAATCAATGGCTCTCCGCTCGTGCGCGCCATTGGTGTAAAGCTTGCCTCCAAGATCCCTCCTGGTGTTTGCAACGTCCGCAAGATGGAGGCATACGAGTGCTTTCCCTTGCCGTCCGGACGCCCCGGTGAGATCTCGCGATTTGACGGTAGTCGACGCACATTGAGCTCTCAAATAAATAAGATTTTAGTGTTGTGAGGCGATATGGCTGCGAGGTCCTATATTGTAGATATTGTAGAGCCCTCTCTAAGGCCCGAAGCGGCACGCGAAATCGGCACGACAAAACAGTAGCCGCGGCCCGACACATTGGTCACATAGCATGTGCCCGATTGCCGTTCTCCGAGTGCCTTGCGCAATGCCGAAACGTGATAGCGAAGGTTGCTCTCATCGACCACAAGCTCCGGCCACACTCTCGCGAATAGGTCCTTCTTGGTAACTACTTCGCCTGGGCGCTCGACGAGAGCGATAAGAATGTCGAGAGCACGGCTGCCGAGCCGAACCGGGACGCCCTCTTTTTCGAAGACCCGCTCCGTGATGGAAAGACGGAAAGGCCCAAAGCAGATCGGGTCCGGAGAAAGAGGCCTCTTAGTCTGCGTATCCATGATATTCATCCCTTCTCGCCCAGATATCCCCCAGTCCGACTTCATATAACTGACGGCTTGGACATCCCGACATGGGATGGACCCAAATAGCGCGAGTGGTCCCTCGCGCCATTGACCGCCTCCATGGTTCGACCGCCAACACCATCCGCACCAGGATCGCCGCATGGGGCGCCCACCATCGATGCTGAAGATGCCTTCCACTACCGACCAACTTCCGGGTGGACCTCTCGCTCAAGAGTATTTCAAACAAGATATCGGCGTCGCGTCGCCCGGCGACGACGTCCCGACGAGCTAGGCCAAAAGACCGAACGAATTTGAGCCGGTCATAGTCGCGGCCGTTCTCATCGAAAGCAGCGTCAAACCCATCCTACGCGCGCTTGCGCATGCGCCCATCCACCTTCCGGAAAGACAGCTCATCTCAACGTATAGGTGGAACAAAGTCTCGGCGCGTTTGGCCCTTGGCCACCGAACACCAAAGGGTCGATGACGCATGAAAGAGCCGCGGACCGTATGGAGTCTCAGCCTGCCGAAGCCCGATTCGCGGGCAAGGCAAAACTGAACCGGGCTCCGCCCAGAGCGGACATGTTATCGGCTTCAATGTGGCCGTCATGCGCTTCAATGATGGATCGGCAGATCGACAGGCCGATGCCCATGCCGGTATCCTTTGTCGTAAAGAAACTGTCAAAAAGATGGGGGAGATGCGTCGGATCTATTCCCGGGCCGCTGTCCTCGATAACGCAGCACACCGTTTCGGGATCGGACAGCACGGTCCGAATGAAAATGCTGCGGCGCCCCGTTCCCGACTGCACCATCGCCTGCACGGCATTGATCACCAGATTCACGATCACCTGATTAAGCTGGGTGCGATCCCCGGTCACCTGAGGAAGCGCCGGCGCCAACTCGAGGGAAACGGAGACCCCTTTAGATTGGAGCTCATGGCGAAGGAAGAGCATCGACTCCGCGATCACGTCATGGAGCGCCAGTGCAGTCTGTTGCGGCGCCCGCCCTGTTGCCATCGCCCGAATTCGCGCGATGATATCGGCGGCGCGACCGGCATCATTGAGGATACGTTGCATCAATTCGCGCGCTTTCGGGATGTTCGGCTCGGGTCGATCGAGCCAACGCAGCCCGGTTTCGCCGTTGGTCCTCACGGCGGCCAGCGGCTGGTTGACCTCGTGCGCGATCGACGCAGCGATCTCCCCGAGCACAGAAAGCCGCGCCGCGTGCGCGAAATCCGCCTGCACTTGCTGAAGCCGTTCCTGGGCGCGAATCCGGTCTGTTATGTCGATAGCTCCGCCAAGACCGATTCCACGCTCGCCGATCGATTCCAGCCTGGCGGCTGTGAACAGGACGTCGATTTCGCGCCCGTCGAGCGTGACAAACTTCGTTTCTTCCTGAAACGTAGGCAGTCCGCGGAACCTGGATTCCATTGCGCGTCGGAACGTATCGGGCCTTCTTTGCCAGAAAAATCCGCTAGGTCCCAACAGCTGATTCCGATCCTTCGCGCCAAACATGTTGATTGCGTGCTCGTTCACCTCTTCCACGATGAGAGCGTCCATCAAGCGAAGCAGGAAATCCGGATCCTGATCCAGGTAGGTGCCCAAGTCCCTCACGCCGGCGGCTCGCAGGCCAGCGAACAAGTCCGCAATGCCACGACCGTCGACTTGCCACATGGCGATCGGCATTTGCTCAAAAAGGTGCCGATATCGCTGCTCGCTGGCGCGCAGCATCTCTTCTGCCCGCTTGCGGTCGGTCATGTCGAGGACAAAGGCAACTCCCTCATCTTGTTTCCACCCGAAAAGCGCCCGGGCGATTAGAATCGGCACCCGGCTGCCGTCTTTGCGGAAGTACTCTTTCTCACGCGGTTGCACCGTTCCAAACGTTTTCAGCTCTGCCAAGGCCTGGTCGTCGGCATCGCGCCATTCGGCCGGTGTCAGCTCTGTCCATCGCAGCCGACCTGAAACGAGATCTTCCCGGGCATATCCGACAATATCGAGAAAGGCCTGGTTCGCTTCGATTATCCGGCCCTGAACATCCCCGATCACGATCCCGATGATGTTCGAATCGACTAGGCCACGTATCCTGGCCTCCCGTTCCCTAAGATCGTTGTACAGGCGCGCGTTCTCCAGCGAGATCGCCGCTTGAGATGCCAGCAGTTCTAGCACCGAGCTCCGTGCGGGCGTGAACACGTGCGCCATCAGCTTGTTTTCGAGATAGAGCACCCCGATGAGCTTGGACTGTTTGACCAAGGGCAGGCAGAGGACCGATCGGGCGAGCTTCTGGCAGATGTACTCGTCCGCCAAAAACGGGTTCTGCACCAAGGCGTCATCAAGGATCACGCTTTGCCGCGTCCGCATCACGTAATGGAGCATGGATACGGGAAGCTCGGCCGGAGACACGGCCTCCTCGCGCAGCGTGACCTCCACCCGGCCGCCCCTGGTCGTCGCCTCCGCCTCGATCCACGGCTCATCGCCCGCGCGCAGGCAGATGAGCAGGCCGCGCTCGGCCCCGGCATGCTCCAGTGCGATCTTCATGAGGATCTCGGTCAGCTTGCCGAGTTCGATCTCGCCCGACACAGCCTGCGAAGCCTTGACGACCGTCCCGACATCCAGCTGGTCGACGGGCGTGGTGCCGATCGTCGCCGTCGGCGGAGACGGCGCCGTTTTCTCGCGCAGCCGCGGGAAGCGCTGATCGAGCTGTTGCACCTTGCCGATCGCACCCCACCGCGCAAAGCAACTACGCGCATTCTCCAGATGAGCACGTGCAGCGGTCGTGGAACCGCGATCCAGGTAGAATCCCGCAGCAAGCTCGTGGGCAACCCCTTCATTCTGGACGAAGCCATGCTCGCGAGCCGATTGAATGGCCTGCTCGTACAGCCGCATGGCATCGGCGTCTCGTCCTTCAAGGCGGGCGATCTCGGCCAACACCAGTTGGTGCTTGTCTGCGAACGTCGGCGGGTAGTTTTCGGCCCACTCACGCAATTGTTCCCGATGCTCCGCCAGGAGGTTACGCCACTCGGGCTGCTCGTCGGCCGACGCATTCTCATACAGCGCTGAGACCGTCAGTGCGGTGTAGTAATGGTAGTCAAGCAGCTCTATCAGCACGAATGTGGCCGAAAGCAGCGGCTTTGCTTTGTCGGCCGCCGCGAGAGCCTCGGCGTAGTCGCCTGACAGGAACCGTGCCTTCAATTTGAGGATCCAGTACCAGGCGCTCGTCAAGCTCATGCAGTCCGCGGTCAGCTGCGCCTCGAATGTCGCCTCGTCGAACCGAGTGTCGCTGAAGCTGGAGAAGGTCGCGGTCCGGCCCTGCATGGTCGCGATGAAGCGTTGCTGGCTTATGATGACGTGGG
>Ga0137403_10003206_pt1 | contig 19711 bp, 22 predicted proteins | sample CZOMad2_1_16fung_FD_122057 | JGI IMG/M metagenome (GOLD analysis project Ga0137403, IMG submission 122057) | Vadose zone soil fungal communities from Angelo Coast Range Reserve, California, USA - CZOMad2_1_16fungal (Hybrid Assembly) | ecosystem: Environmental > Terrestrial > Soil > Vadose zone...
CAGCCGCGATCCGTCCCGACCGCCGCGCGGGCCGCGAAGAATTCTGATTCTCACCGACCGTGAGGGCGGCGAGATCCGCGCCATCATGGACGAAGACTGGTGTCACGCCGTGCGCACCGCAGCGGCAGCCGCTGTCGCCATGCGCGTGCTCGCGCGTAAAGAGTCAGCGGTTATGGCGATGCTTGGCGCTGGGGACACCGCACGGGCGACCGTGCCGGTGATGGCGCAGGCTTTCGCCCTAAAGGAAATCCGTGTCACGTCACGCACGTCCGAGTCGCGGCAGAATTACGCCCGGGAGGTTGGCAAAGAATACGACCTGAATATCCGCCCGGTAGAATCCACGGAAGAAGCGCTGAAAGGCGCAGACCTGGCCGTCTCGGCGACAACCACATCAACGCCGTTTGTGAAAGCGAGTTGGCTCGGTGCAGGAATAACGGTTTATTCCATCGGCAAAAACCAAGAGATGGAGAGCGAGGTTTACAAGAAAGCCGATAAGTTCATCGTCGATAGCTGGGTGCATTGTAAGAACAAGTCCGACATGCAGCGCATGTTGAAGGAAAATTTTCTTAGCGAAAAGGATCTCTACGCTGAACTGCCCGAATTGCTCTCAGGGAAGAAGCCGGCGCGCCAATCCGAGCGCGAGCGCATCTTCATCCGCGCCATCGGGCTGGTCAACCAAGATATAGCCCTAGCGGACCATATTTACCGCCGCGCGCTGGAGAAAGACGTCGGTACGCGCCTGCCATACTAATCGCCCATCCTCCGATCGAACTGGGGCACGGCATGCCGTGCCCCTACAAACGCGTCAAACCGGAACCACCGACCTCGTCGGATTGTCTGTTCTAAATCCTAATAAATCCGGCGTTGCGATTTTCCGCGCACAAACTCAATCCATGTCCACCTTGATGCCGTTCTTCGCGCACTCCTCCGCGTACATTTTTCGCATCGAATCATCTTCGTCCTCGAACTCGATTTGTTCGATGCCTTTTTCCTCTTTCTGCACCGCCGTGTTGGCGTGCAGCGCGACGAACTTACAGGGTTCCTTGCCGGTGTTGTAGTGCTGGTGCCAAGTGCCGGCCGGCGGTGAGATGCATGTCCCTTCGTGCCAGTCGTACCTTTCCGGTTTCTCGCCTTCATTCCACATCAGCGTGTAGCCGGTCGAATCGAGCAGAAAGACATGCGCGCCTGGGCCATGGCGATGGGCTTTCTTGTAGCGCCCGACCGGAAACTGAGACACATGCGCGAGCATGGCGCTGCCCGACATATGAATGTACATGTTGCGCGTGCCCTTGCCGCGTTTTTCTCGCGGCACGAGATTGATCTTGCGGATATCGGGGATGAAATTGGAATGAAGTATGCCGCCGTAGTATTCGGTGAAATACTGTCCTTCTTTTGAGAAAAACTCGGGGTCGCCGGGATCAAACCGATCTTTGAACTGATAGTTGGTGTTGTAGATAAATTCAGGGTCGCGAAAAAGCTCGAATGCCACCGGCTGGCTGGTCAGTCCGAAGTAACGGCAAGGCTCGGACCCGCTGGCATTATGATGCTGGTGCCAGGCGTTAAGCGGAATCGCGAAGGTGCTGCCTCTTTCCCATTCAAAGACACGCTTCGCTGTGCCGTCATACCATACGGTCGTGGCACCGCGACCGGTGGCGACGGTAATGATCTCTTCATAGAGTTGCCGTTGTGGCGTTGTGCTCTTGCCCGGATCGATTTCAGCGATATAGGCGTCGGCTACCATCTGATCGGAGAAAGTACATATCGCCCCTTTGCAGTCTTTACGCTTCCAGTAGCCGAGCTTTTCCGTGCGCACGTCTTTGACAAACGCGCCTCCGATGATTGGCACGCCTTCCGAGTCGATCCATTTTTTATACGGACTGTACTTGTCCATCATGAACTGGACATAGGGATGAACTTCAAATTCTTTGGTTGGCTTGGCAGCCATGGCGATCCTCCTTTGCCATATTACTCTTGCCGGCAAATTATCGCGGCGAAAAATTCGTGTCAATCATATTGACAAAAAAGTTTCGCTACGATAGTTGAGACAAAAGTTTCATGCCCGCCATTAAACAGATTTTGACCAAGGTCAGTTCGCTCAACGGCGCGCAAAGACGGCTCGGCCACTACCTGCAAAACGACAGCTCGGCCCTTCTGCTGTCCAACGTGAATGATCTCGCCCAGGCGGTGGGGGTGAGCAAGTCGACTGTGGTGCGGTTTGCCAAGACCTTGGGCTACAAGGGATTCCCCGAATTTAAGCGCGAGATGCAACGACAGATGCGCCAGAAGCTGCGGGCGGCGGACCGCATGGAGCAAACGTTTACCGAGATCGGCGACGATAAAAACGTCGTCGCCAAACTCATCAAGCGCGATGTTCAACTCTTACAAGAAACCCTTCGGGCGGTTTCGCTGCCGGATTTTCACAAGAGCGTCGAGATCATCTGGCGAGCCCGCAAAGTGTTCATCATAGGGCTCAACGCCTCCATGGCGCTCGCGTATCTGCTCCACTTTCGACTCGTGCGCGTAAAAAAGGATGCCCATTGGATTTTTCTCACCGGCGGGACTTCGCTCTTGGAGCAGCTCGCGTTTATGGACCGCAAGGATGTCTTGATCGCCATTGACTTCCTGCAAGTGCCGAGGGAAGTCCAGACCACGCTCCAGCATGCGAAGAAAATCGGCACACAGATTCTGGGAATCACGGATTTTCCAAGCTCTCCCATTGCCCAAGCCGCGGATGTCTGCCTCTATGCAAAGCGCGGGCTCCATACCAGCGTGAACTCGCTGACACCAGCATTTTCGCTGGTCAATGCCTTGGCAATCGCCGTCGGCTGGGCGAAGAAGGCGGATTCGATAAAAGCGTTGACAGATCTCGATAAATTATTAGAGGGATACGGGCCGTAAGCGGACCATTCCCACGAAAGGAGTTCATCTATGGCGACGAAGTTGAAATTCGGCTTACTGTTACCCCACTTTTGCGAATATGCCTCGGCCGAAAGCTGCATCGAAGGATCGAAAAAGGCTGAGGCCTATGGTTTTGACTCCGTTTGGGTCAGGGATCACCTGGTTTTTGAACCGCACGGCATGGAGGGTGAAGATAATACCCACATCGAGGGTTTGCTGATCCTCGCGGCCATCGCCCCGATCTGTAAAAAACTGATTCTCGGCACCGGCACGATGATCTCGCACCGACATCCGATTCATTTGGCGCAAGCCATGGCGGGCCTCAGCACGCTGTGCGACAGCAATATCATCATGGGCCTTGGCCTCGGTACATTTCCTCATGAATTCGAAGCGGCGGGTTATAAGAAAACTACTTTGCAAGATCGCGCCAACATAGCGAAGGTCAATGCGCAGCTGTGCCGCCGATTCTGGGCCGGTGAAAAGATCACTTACAAAGACGACTATTACGACTTCAAAGACGTTGAGCTCAAACCGACGCCAAGCAAAAACATACCGATTTGGTACGGCGGTGGCACACCGGCGTCTTGCCGCCGCGCGGCGGATTACTGCGACGGCTGGATGCCCGGACGGATTCCCACGGCTACATTTAATAAGATGGTCAAATACCTCGAAGAGCAGTGCAAGCTAGCCGGACGACCCATGGTTACCACTGGTGCGATTCCCATCACCAGCATCGATAAGAACAGAGACGTCGCGCTGAGCAAGGTTAACGTCAAGGGTCTGATCAACGAAGGCAACACCCCCGCCAAGAAAACTTGGGTGAGGCCAGCATCCGGCACCTTCTCCACGGTCGAGGACATCGAAGGCCTGCTCATGGCGGGAACTCCGGCCGATATCGCTCGCGACACCAAGCGCTACGAAAACGCCGGGCTCAATCATATTGTTTTCGACCTACGTTTCCGCTACGCCGATTGGTACCAACAGATCGATTTGTTGGGCCAAGAAGTTCTGCCGGCGGTAAGAGCGTAAACGCCGTTCAAATCGTTCCAGACGTTCAAGTCGTTCAAAATGTTCTGAAGATCGGAATCAAACGATTTGAACTGTTGAACGACTTGAGCGATTTGAACATGATAGAGTTTTGGAGATCCCAATGCGTACGGAAAAAGTAAATTTCTACAGCGAAGGCATCAAGCTCGGCGGCGCGCTTTATCTGCCGAACTCAGATCAGAACAAACCTTATCCGGGCATAGTCCAAGGCCCCGGTTTTCTCGGCCTGAAGGACGCCAAACACTACATCATGATGTTCGAGAAGCTTTGCGAAGCCGGCTATGCTTGCCTCTGCTTTGACTATCGCGGCTGGGGTGACAGCGAAGGTAACGAGCGCGGCTGGGTGATGCCGAAGTGGCAGGCCGAGGATATCCGCAACGCCATCACTTATATGCAAACGCGCTCAGACATCGATGCTGACCGGCTCGCCACTTACGGTTCGGGCGGCACCGGCGGCGGCAACGCTGTCTACGTCGCGGCCATCGATCCGCGCGTCAAGTGCTGCGTTTCCTATCTCGGCGTCAGCAATGGACGCGATTGGCTGCATTCGATGCGGCGCGAGTATGAATGGGTCGACTACTTAAAGAGCATCGATGAAGACCGTAAGAAACGGGTAACCACCGGCGCCGGCGCCATCGTCAGCGCGCGTGAGGGCGGTATCATGGTGCAAACCCCCGAACGGCAAACGACCACCATCAAGAAAGACGTTGCGGATAAAATTCCCGATGCCATGCCGCTCGCTTGCGCCGAGGCGATTTTGGAATACAGTCCCATTGACGTTGTCCACAAGATTTCGCCACGCGGCGCGCTATTCATCGCCGTGGAAGGTGACGCCGTCACGCCGGAACAGCAATCGTTTGATTTATACGAAAAGGCCGGCGAGCCTAAAAAGCTGGTGCTCTATAGGAAGACCACCCACTACGGCATCTATAATGACTACTTCGACGATGTCGCGGCCAATGTCATCGACTGGTACAACCGCCACCTCAAGTACCACAAGGTCGAAGTCACTGAAAAGAAATAGGAGCGAGTCATGAACAACATTTCGTTTGGTGTGCGCGTGCCGAACTCCGGTCCGCTCTCCAGTATTGAAAACATTGTCAAAGCCACCAAGGCCGCAGAAGAAATGGGCTTCGACGCGATCTGGGTTCACGACCACGTGGTCTGGAGCACCGAGATGCACCGCCATCACATTTCTTCCGGTGCCTTCGAAGCGATCACTGATTCCCAGGAGGCTAATTTCTTCGAAGCCACCACGATCCTGTCGTACCTGGCGGCAGAAACTAAAAAAATTGTTCTCGGTGTGGCTTGCTTGGTCATGCCCTGCCGCAATCCGATTTACGCGGCGAAGCAGTATTCCACTTTAGATCACTTGGCGAATGGCCGCCTGCTGATCGGCGTCGGTCTCGGTTCGAAGGCGACCCGCGAGTCGGATGAATTTGGCGTGTTCGGCGTGCCCTACGAACGGCGCGGCGACCGCACCGATGAATACATCGAAGCGATGAAGGCGGTTTGGACCCAGCCCTTGGCGGCGTACAAAGGTGATTTCATCGAATTTAAAAATGCCGAAGTCTATCCAAAACCGGTGCAGAAACCGCATCCGCCGGTTTGGGTCGGCGGCTGGATGAAACTCGCTGCCAAGCGCGCTGGCAGGCACGGCGAAGGCTGGATTCCTGGTTGGCTCTCGCCCAAGGAAATGAAAGTTGGCTGCGATATCTTAGCCCAAACCGCGCGCGACAATGGCCGCGATCCGAAGAAAATCACCATCGCAGTCGAGAAGCTCGCGACCATCGCCAAGACCCGCGAGGAGGGCCTCAATCTGGCGATGCCGACTCTTAAAACCAGCAGCGAAAGCTATGAGCGCGACATCGACAGCATGCAGTTTGCCCTGGACCGCCATATTTTCGGCTCGGTGGACGACGTCAAGCGTAGAATCGACGAGTTCATCGAAAACGGCGTGCAACACTTCGAACTGAAAGTCATCTATCCGACGATGGATAGCTTGAATCAGCAAATGGAACTCTGGGCGGAAAATATTCTGCCGCGCTACAACTAAAGAATGGAGTGATGGAGTAATGCTCTAATCAATAAACCCAACACTCCAGCACTCCATTACTCCAATCATTGTTGCTTATGAACCTGTCATTTCAACTAAACGGCAAACCCTGGCAACTCGATTGCGAGCCCGCGGACACACTCGCCGAGGTGCTGCGCAATCAACTTAACTTGAACGGCACAAAAGTTTCCTGCGAAGTGCAAGTCTGCGGCGCCTGTACGGTGCTCGTCGATAATGTGCCGGTGAGCGCCTGTACCTATCTTGCCTATGAAGCGCGCGGCAAGAATGTGCTGACGATCGAAGGGCTCGAAAATCCGGACGGCACGCTTCATCCACTCCAGCAAGCGTTCATCGACGAGTTTGCCTTTCAATGCGGCTACTGCACGCCCGGCATGATCATGGCCGCCAAAGCATTGTTGGATGAAAAGCCGAAACCGACGCGCGACGAAATCATCCATCATATGGACGGCAACATCTGCCGTTGCACCGGCTACGTGCCGATCGTCGCGGCCATCGAGCGCGCCGCTGCATTGATGGCGAAGGAGAAGCAGTCGTGAGCGTCGAGAAGAAGAGCGATTTTCACGTCGTTAATCATTCGTTGCCGCGCCGCGACGGCAGGGTCAAAGTCACCGGCAAAGCCCAATACGTCGCAGATCTGAGGCTCATCGGCATGGCCTACGCCAAAGTGCTGCGCAGCCCCTACGCCCATGCGAAAATTATTTCGATCGACAAATCGCGCGCCGAAGCGCATTCCGGGGTTTATTGCGTCGTCACTGGTTACGACCTCGACGGGATCAATCCCTACTATGGCCACGCCGTCAAAGACCACCCGCTCCTCGCCATCGACAAAGTACGCTACGCCGGCGAAGCGGTGGCCGCCGTCGTTGCGGTCGATGAACGGACCGCTTTCGAAGCGGTCGAGCTGATCGACGTCAAGTACGAAGAGCTGAAAGCGGTCTTCACACCTCAGGAAGCCCTGGCTAGCGATGCGCCATTGTTGCATCAACGACAGTTTGAAGCCGGCGCGCTGCGCGGCTTCGAAGGCGAAGTGACCGCCGGTAAAGGCACGAATATCTGCCAGACGCATAAAATCCAGTGGGGCGATGTCGAAAAAGCTTTTAAAGAAGCGGCGGCGGTCATCGAAGGCGACTATTATTTTCCGATGACCTATGCCTACGCGATGGAGCCGTACGTCGCCATCGCCGAGGTCAACGACCAAGGCGTGACCATTTATTCCTCGGCGCAGCATCCGTTCATGGTGCGCCATGATTTGAAATCGGTGTTTAATTTACCGGTCAGCTCGGTGCGTTTGATCGTGCCCTTTGTCGGCGGTGGCTACGGCAGCAAGTCTTACACCAAAATTGAACCGCTGGTCGCCGCTTGTTCATGGAAAGCGAAGCGGCCGGTGAAGCTCCAACTCACCGTCGAAGAAGCGATGCTGACGACTCGCAGCGACGATGCCTACACCTGGATGCGCACCGCAGTGGATAAAAATGGCAAGATCATCGCGCGTCAGGCGAAAATATTGATGAATACCGGCGCCTACGCAGAAAATAGCCCGCTGGTGGTCGAGAAGTCGACCAACCGTTGCGTCGGTCCTTACGCAATTTCAAACGTGCTGATCGAAAACTCCTCGCTTTATACCAACACCGTGCCCGCCAGCTCTTACCGCGGCTTTGGTTGCGCTCAGGTAACTTTGCCGGGTGAATCGCAGATCGATGAGCTGGCCAAGAAAATCGGCAAAGACCCGTACGAATTTCGCCTAGCGAACGCGGCGAAGCCGGGTGAAGAATTTTTCCCGGGCATGCGCCCTTTTGATGGTACGCTGAAAGAAGATTTGGATACGGCAGCGAAAGCAGTCGGTTGGGGCAAACCTTTACCTAAAGGTCATGGCCGCACCGTCGCCTGCTCCGGCAGCGATGCCGGTGCCTATCCGCTGACGTCGACCGCCATCCGCGTCCACGCTGACGGTTCCGTAACCATCATGACTGGCAGCACGGAGTTGGGTCAGGGAAGCCACACGGTTCTGCCGCAGATCGCTGCTGAGGAATTGGGTGTCCCCTATGAGAAAGTCCGCGTGGTCTCCTCGGATACCGCTATTACGCCCTACGACCGATCCACCGGCGCAAGCCGTACGACAACCTTAATGGGCAGCGCGGTTCTCGAGGCGAGCCGTGAAGCGATCCAGCAGATGGTAGTAATGGCCGCCGATGTGTTGAAGGTGAAAGTTGAAGAAATTCAAACCGTCCGCGGCGGAGTACGCTGCGGCGAAGCGCAGCTAAACTGGTCGGAAGTCATCAGCAAATTTTACGCATTGCCGGACGGCGAAGTGATTGGCCGCGCCTATATTCGCAAGTCCGGCAGATTTTCCGCATTGCCGGTTTTCTGGGAAGCAGCGGCGACGGCATGCGAAATTTCCGTGGATGAAGAAACCGGAAAAATCACCATGGAAAAACTCGCCACCGTCGGCGACGTTGGGTTGGCCATCAACCCGGCGTTGGCCGAAGGCCAGGATCTCGGCGCTGCGACCATGGGCATGGGTATCGGTCTATTCGAAGAACTCATCTACGAAGGCGCGCAGCTCATGAACGGATCGATTCTGGATTATCGGCTGCCGCGCTTTTCGGACCTGCCCAAAGAAGTTGAGTTGCATCTAGTACAGAACCAAGACGGCGTCGGCCCTTACGGCGCCAAAGGCGGCGGCGAAGCATCGCTGAATTCGATGGCCGCCAACATCGCCAATGCTGTCGACAGCGCCGTCGGCGTGCGCATCCGGCAAGCGCCGCTCACGCCCGAAAGGGTGTGGCGAGCTCTTAAAGAGAAAAAAGGAAGATAGAGGATGGAGGATCGAGGATCGCGATCTTCCATCCTCGATCTTCGATCCTCGGTATTACTCATGATGCCGTTACGAAAATTCACCATCCACCAACCGAAAACCACTGCCGAAGCGTCGCAGATGCTCGCCGAATACGGCGATAAGGGCCGCCTTTACGCCGGCGGCACGGAACTTCTTTTAGCGATGAAGCATGATCTCTTGCGCTACGAGCATTTGGTCGATGTAAAGACGATTCCCGATCTCAACAAGATCGAAAGGAAAAACGGCTCGCTGATGATCGGCGGCACAGCCACGCACCGCGCCATCGAGCGCTCGCCTCTCGTGCGCGCGAATCTGCCGGTGCTCGCGGAAATGGAAACCAATGTCGCCAACGTGCGCGTGCGAGCGAGCGGCACCCTAGGTGGCAATCTCTGTTTCGCCGAGCCGCACTCCGACCCCGCGACCCTACTTCTCGCCCTGGGCGCGAAAGCGCATGTCCGCGGCAATGCGGGAACCAAATCGTTGACGATCGACGAGCTCATTAAGGGAGCTTATGAAACATCCCTCGCAGACGACGAGCTTCTCGTCGCAGTCGAGATCCCAATCCCGGCGAAGACTGAGCGCGCGGCTTACCTCAAATTTCAACTCAAGGAGCGGCCAACATTGGGTTTGGCACTGGTGCTGGACATCGACGGCGATCAGATCAAGAAAGCTAAGGCGGTCGTCGGCAGCGTCAGCGCATTGCCGACTCAATCTGACCGGTGTGACGGTCTGCTTATCGGCGCAAAGACGCAAGTCGAAAAACAACTGGGAGATGCCGCCGAAGCGCTCGCAAAGGCCGCCGATCCCGTCGATGACCTCGAAGGCAGCGCTGACTACAAGCGCCACTTAATTGGGGTATTTCTGCGCAGAGCTTTCATAAAAGCACTCACATAAATTTCAGTCAGTTTAATTTCTCACCTTTCGACTCGACTTCTGTTAATCAGTTTCGAATCTTTTTGCGGCCCTCGATTGGCACTGCAATTTACCAATCGCAGCCGACATCGAGCCCGCCATTCGTCAGCAGACACATTGGCTTGACCGAAACGTGCCGACATGGGCAATCCTGGTACGCCTTACACCATTTTACTCAATGAAATTTTTACGTTCTTGGGTGCCTCGTTCTTGCGCGTCGGCAGCCCGTCCCTCTATCATTAGATCAACTCCAAGCTCGTTGCGCGAATCGCTTTTCCCGGAGGTGATCATATGGACATGATCGGGGAATTCGCCGGACGGTTGTCTTCGGAACTGATCCGAGTCATCGATTGGGCTCTGAGAAATTGGGCAGTTACGCTATTCGTTCTCGTGGCACTGATTTATTGGGCCGGAAGACAAAGACGTCTGGATCGGCATCATCTCTAATAATTCAACGTTGCGACTTGCTTGTTCTCCCGGAAGATCACATTCAAAAACTCTACTCCCGGTAATCACGTCTACTGCGCTCGGCTACACGCCTTGACCCTCTGCCTTTTCCTGCGCTAGTCTCGCTCGAAAGTTTCACATTTTCGGTTTACTGATTCGCAGTGTCGCGGAAAAACAAAGGGAGAAAATCATGGCCGGCGAAAAAACCAAAGACAACGTCACCTTTCGCATCCCACACACGATGATGCTGGTCAGCGATCTCGACCGGAGCATTGATTTTTACACGCGGCTGCTCGGCATGGACGTGCAGCGCATTCGGCCCAACCCGGAGAAAAACGAGCGCGTCGGTTATCTCGGTTACGGCACTGAAGACGAATATCCCGGTATCGAATTAATCGAGACCGCCGGGCCGGGGCATGTCAAAGAAATGCCAAAATGGTACGGCCATGTTGCCCTTTACGTCTCCGACCTATACAAATTGAGTGAGAAACTAAAAGCCGAAGGCGTAAAATTTACTCTCGGGCCACAACCCAATCGTCCGGGTAGCCAAGACCACGTAGCATTTATCGAGGACCCTGACGGTTATCTCCTGGAACTCACCGAGCGCCACTCGAAGAGCGGCCCACCCGTGAAGGTGAGCTAATAGCGCGCTATTCCGTCGCTCCTGCTGCTTGAAGAATTTTTACCACGTCGCTGTGTTTTCCTTGCCGCGCCAGCGTGAGCGCCGTTCGGCCTTGCGAGTCGCGATCATTTATTCGCGCGCCGGCGGCAACAAGATCTTTGACCATGAGCGCGTTGCCCATGGCCGCAGCAATCCTCAGCGCGGTCACGCCACTTGCTGTAGCGTTTGCGTCAGCGCCCGCGGCGAGCAAAGCTCTCACGGTACTCACGTGACCGGATCCTGCCGCCAACAAAAGCGGCGTGACACCGCTCTTCAAGCCTCCCGCGTTGACATCGGCGCCGGCTTGGATGAGCGCTTTGACTGCCTCAACTTTTTCTCGACCGGCAGCGGCAAGCAACGGTGTGGTGTCCGAAGCATCACGGCTGTTCGGGTCTGCACCGGCGGCGATTAGCGGCTGGACAAGCGTCGCGTGGCCATCCCACGCCGCCAGTTGTAGCGCGGTTTCGCCGGAAGGATTTTTTGCTCTCGGATCGGTTTTGAAGCTGAGCAACAGTCTCACCGCTTCGACGTTTCCCTGCCGCGCGGCAATGGTAAGCGCGCGATTGCCGTCCTCCAACTCTAAATCGGCCGTCGCGCCGCCATCCAACAGCGCTCGCGCGGTCGCAAGATGACCGCCGATGATCGCCACGCCCAAGGGTGAGAGCCCGCGATCGGTAAAATTCACTTCCGTTCCTTGAGCGATCAGTTCTTTGGCGCGCCCGGTGTCACCACTCGCCGCGGCCGCCATCATCGCTGTCTTTGACGGGTCTCGAATACCGATGGATGTCGCGCAACCTGTAACGAGAGTCGTGCAAATCAGAAGTGAGCAGCTTATCCCGTTTCCAAATCGAGGGAACATGCGGTCGCGCCAAATTTTCGTTAACGCGCGCGAGCAAGACGCGATTCACGTTGCCTGGTGTAATCTTGCAGCTTCTCGGCTCGGCGCGACTTTTAGACGAGTGGGATACACCGGGCTCATGAGTATCATTCCTTATCTCCACATCGGATGGTGAGCGCGGTGAATGCCTCTGCAATCGCTTGCCAATGACGATATCGACTAACTCCCACCTGTTCAGTATCGGTTTGATTCCACGGGCAATCGATCAGCGCAACCGGTACTTTCATTTCCTCCGCCAGATAATGGGCCATTGGCAAAGAATCTTCCACGGCCCAGCAAAACCGCTGCGCCGCTAGTTCAGCCAAGCTAATGGCGCCAGTCTGCTCGGTCAAAAAGCGTGAATACTTGTCCACGACGGTAAAAGACTGAAAAGGAACCCGGTGCTTCGATAACCACTCGATCGACGTTTCGTAGGTTTCCGGAGGTCGGCCCGTGATGATCGCAATCTCGAATCCCCGCTTTTCCCAACCTTCGAGAACCGCAATCGCGTCACTGACCGGCGCCATGCTTAACAGTTCATCGCGCCGATGCACGATTCGATACAACTCCTCGCGCTCACCCGGCCGAAGTCCACAAGACTGACCAACATCGAAGTTGGTCAACTGCTCGTATTCGATTCTCTTTCCGAACTCGCGCTCGACAATCATGAGGAAATGCCGCGCCGTGTGACACAACACGTCGTCCATGTCGACGTAGATTGTTCTTGGGGCAGATTGCATTCGTCTGAGCGGTCTTAATCGACGATCGCTTTCAAGCGCTGAGTCAAATCCTTGCGCAATTTGTGCGTTTGGCCCGCTTGATATTGGGTAGTCTTCCACTGCGCGACGTCAAAAGGAAGCTTGTCCATCGAAGTCGAACAGATATGGATGCAAGGCTTTTTCAGCGCATGAGCATAGCCCGCTTCGTAAAGCACGTTTGGTTTAGATTCCGACAGATCGACAATGACTGCGACCGATTTGCGGATCATCCTGTGAATCTCTTCCACGACGTTGCCTTGAAACTCGCGCCGGTCAACGCGGTCGCAGACCGCGCCGACTTGCTCCGCCGCATAGCTCATCGCCACGAAGAAAACGTCTTCATATTGTGGCGCGAATGGCATGGCGGCGAAAATCAGTTTTTCTACCTTGGTCACCTCTGACGGATTGGCACGCGCTTTTGTGCTCTGAAATTCGGCCATTAGCGCAGGCACCAAACCGTCGACCGTCACAACCCCTTTGGACGGCAAGTTTCGTTTCAGGCCCGGAATCACCACGAATGCGCCATCCGTCTGCGCCGCGTCCTGATAGAACTGCGCCTGACGGCTAGCTTCCATAGTCAGCCCGGGAAAATCCCAACTTCGGACTTCAACGATAAACTGCCGACCATCCGGGCCGTAAACAATGAAATCCGGCGCCAGCCCGCCGATCGCCTTTTCCGTAACAAACTTTAAACCCGCTTCACGGAGCCGATCTGCGATGATTTCCTCGATTTCTTTCTCCGAATTTTCCGCCATTGAGTCTTCCCGCAACTGCCAAACAATTGTTTTCAGATTCGCGCGAATTCCGCAGAACCAGTCGCCAGCCCGAGTCGCCGGACCGCTAGGATGTCGCGCAGTCCCGATACAAAGACACCGAATGCCATCACGCTCAAGATCCAACTCAGCATCACATAATCGTGCTGAGCGAATCCGGTAGGCAACCGTCCCCAGCGCAAGATTTCTGGTAGCAAATTAGCCAAGACGGCACCGTACACGATTCCCATGATCGCATGTGTGCTTCGCTCTCCCGCAGGAACTTTGCGGGAGCGATCCTCTTCCAAAAAGTCCCACAGAGTAATGACAACCTCAGTCACCAAGAGCCCTACGACAATCCACGCCCACAGACCATTCCAGCTTCGCCAAGCTAAAGAGCCGAATATAATCGCATAGAGAAGATCACGTGCCGCATGTAGCTTGAGTTCTTTCCGCGCGGTCAAAGCACTAGGCAACCGCAGACGAAACTCGTGGTAATAGAGCGTATCAAAGGCCCCGAGAATTCCTTGCAGAATTAGCAAAAGAAGCGCAGTTTTCATCTCGTTCAGAATCAAAATCCGCCGAAGGTGTTTCAAATCAACTTAAGTTGAAGAGCCGACCGGTGCGTCTTCGAGCACAATATGCGAAGGGATCTAGAATTTCGACACAAACTCGTTGCCACGGACAAGAAAGCGAAGCGGTTTGTCTTTCCATTTACCGGCGTAATCGACACCGATACGCGGTTTCGCTAAGAATTTCGGTACCGGGTCTCCGCTGTCTTGGACGAAAAGCACGCCGCCGCAAAGATCGGCTCCATTTAGAGACCGATCGATACCGAACGCCTGGCAAAGCTTTCCCGGACCACTAGCAAGACTGCGTAGCGCGCTGCTTCGTCTCCGGTTTTGCATCAATTCTATGCCCTGCACCGGCTCAACCGCGCGAATCAACACGGCCGCAGGATAGTCTTTCGCCTCGGTGACAAGATTCAGCATGTTGTAAAAACCGTAGATGAAATAAACATACGCGTGCCCCGGCGGTCCGAACATCACCTCCGTGCGAGCGGTTCGACCTTTGGCTGCGTGGCATGCCAGATCCTGTGGTCCGACGTAGGCTTCGGTTTCGACGATGCGCCCAACCGTGTTGCCTTTCGGATGCTGACGCACCAGATATTTTCCCAACAACTGCTTGGCAACAACGATCGTCGATCGTTCGTAAAAGGAACGCGGGAGCTTCAACGTTGAGTTATAGATAGCTAATATGCAAGCCAGTGATTCTGGATTCTGTCTACTGCCTGCTGCCAACTGCTTGCTGCCTTCTCACTCCGACTGCGGCAATCCATCGTTGATCTCCACCCACGGCGCCTTCGATCTCACATGAGTATGCTTCGACATCTTGACGCCCGGATCGCTGTCCAAGGTTCCCGGGCGGAAGCGAAGATGCTCCGGGTCATTATCTTTGCGTTTCAAGATTGGCGAACCGCACCTGCCGCAAAACACACGATGATATCCAGGAGACGATTCCCATTCTTTGAGCAACTCTTGCCCACTGGCTATTCGAAACGACTTCGCCGGAATCGTCGTCCCGCTGGCAAACGCCGACCCTGATGTCTTGCGACAAAGACTACAGTGGCAGTTTGTCACCGCACCAAGTTCGCCGTCGATCTCGTATTTAATACCGCCACACAGACATGAACCTTTAAGCATAGAGCCTCCTACGTCAGTTAGACGAAATCGGCCAGAATTTCTCTAGCTTGGATTAGGTAGTCCCTGGGAACGAGAAACCTAACGGCTATGTTTCGTCCCAAGTTAAAATTTGCGCCCTGGGGCAGATAAAGAATTTCTTCCGCTTCGAGAATCGATTTAACAAGCGCGATCTGACCTGGGTCCGCGATACTAAGGACTTCAACCAGGTCGATAAATTCGGCCTTTTCCTCAGGGGCCAGTTCGGTCACAAGCCCAACGTCGCAGTCTTTACACCATTTGAAACCAGCGCGATACTCGGACCTGCAATTCGGGCAATACATGAAGTCTCTTGTAGACGACTCGGCCAACGAAATCGGAAGCCCAACTCTATTCGATTCCGAGTTGCCTTTTTACATCAGTCGCATTGAAAGTTTTGTTTTGCTTGCCTCGTTCGTCTAGTAATTTCATCAGCGACTTGTTTTGGCGGGTCAGTTCGATCTCTCGATTGAAATCATCGATCTCAGCCAAGATGAACTCGTTTCCTTCAGGAGAACGTAGGATGAGACCGCCTTTTTTAGCCTTCTTCAACAAAGTCGTTACAGTCTTGGCTTTCGTTGAGATATTTACTGTTTTCATAAAGCATACTCCTTGCCCCGTATGAACAAACGGTTACCTTCCTTGTAACCCACGGCTTCAATTTTAACCGTTTTCGCTTCTTCATCAACGTCATAAAAAACACGAAATTTGCTGATTCGCAGCTCATATTCGGATACGTCATTCGGCCTTAGCTTCTTCCGATTGCGGGTGTCTGTCATCGGTTCGTACGAAAGTTGCTCAGTGATCTGGTCAAAGATGGATCGCTGTTCGGATTTCCTGAACGATTTCAAATCATCGATCGCGTCCGAGGTGTATTTGATTTCGAACATCAGAAGCTATCATCGTCGATGCCGAAAGTTACGTGCAGGTGCCGATATGCTTGACAGTAGTCGCTACCGCCTCGTCGACGGTATTTACTTTATCTCCTTCACCAAACTCCAATCTACCAGCTGGCTCAGCGGAATGTCTTTCGTGAGCTTCAGCCGCTCTTTCGTGAGTTGCACGTCCAGCTGAACTCCTTTGTCGGAGATAATACCGTCGTCGGTGAACGAATTGATCGATGCGTCGTAGGCTTTGGCGGCCTGGGCTGGGGTGATCTTGAGATAGTCGGAAAGCATTTGTATCGTCTCGGCGCGATTCTGCTTCATGAAGCGCGTGCCGCGCACGCTGGCACGGACGACTTTCCTCACCTGTTCCCGTTGTGTTTGCAGCTTCTGGTCCGTCACCGCAATGCCTGACAGCGGCAGTTCGATGAGATCCCCTAAGTAGACCAGCCGGCGAAAGCCCTCGTCTTCCGCTTTGACGGCGAAGGCCACGTCGATCGGTGTCGCATCGATAGAGCCGGCGCGCAACGCCGCCAGGCGTGTCGGACTTTCTCCCGTAACGATGATCTTAACATCTTTTTCAGGCTCGAAGCCGAAGTGGCGTACAGCCACTCGCGACAAATAGTCTACTGTTCCGGCAACCGAATCTACGCCGATCACTTTGCCTTTGAGATCCTTGGGCGTCTTGATTTCAGGCCTGGCGATCAATACGTGAAGAGGTCGCCCGGCAAGGCCCACCACAGCTTTGATCGGCACACCCGTGACCGCGGCGCGGAGCGCCGATCCCCACGCGAGCAGATAATCGACGTCGCCGGAGATCAACGCTTTGACTCCGATCGCCGGCTGCATTTGAATTTTGTCGACATCGAGGCCTTCGCTTTTAAAGAAACCCTTGCGCATGGCGACGACCACGGGAAATTCGAATAGGCCGCGGCTCGGCGTCGCGATGGTGATGCGCTCAGCGTAAAGCGGCGCCGGCAATCCGAGCAGCAACATCGCAAGCGTGAAACCGCTGCACCAAACTAACCCAAGTCGAAAAATGATTCTTTTCATTTTCACTGCGGCTACCTTATTCCAGGCGAACATTCTTTGAGAAATCATATTTGGTCGAGTAATCGCTTTCGTACTTACAGACAATTCTCTCTTTGCTCCAACCGCCGGTGAAGCATTTTTTTAGGAAGGCCATCATTAGATTCCACGCATTCTTCGCCGCCTCTCTGCGATAGCGTCCCGGCATGGTGTCGTTGAGCCAACCGTGGGGCGCGTCAGGATAGACGCGGATGTGGCAGTTCTTTTTCTGTCTTTCGAGACAATTACGAAAGCGCACAACGTCGTCGACGGAAATGATATGATCGGCCTCGCCAAAGACGCCTAACACGGGACAAGTAACTTGGGAGATCAGCTCCTCAACGGGAGTAGGGCGAAGATCGTTGCTCAGCCATTCCTTGCCCCCTATGGCACCGTAAAGAACGATGGCGCCGGCGACGTCGCTTCGCTTCGCGGCGACCAAGACCGGCTGGCGACCGGTCTGACAGACGCCGATGATGCCGATGCGCGCGGCGTCGACATTTTTAAGTTTCTTTAGATATTCCACCGCCGCATTGAGATCCTCGAGCGCGCCGTCATCGGTGAGATCGACTCTTTGTTCGCCACGTAGAACCACCTTGCGGTCGCCGTTGAAACGGTGAAATAAATCCGGCGCCAGGCCAACGAAACCGGCTTGAGCCAACTTCACGGTCAAAGCTTTCGTATGTTGGTCAATGCCGTAACGCTCGTGGAGAATAATGACCGCAGGCCGTTTGTCTTTGGCTTTCGGGAAAGCACGCACGGCGCTGATGCCGCTGCTGTATTTGATCATCGTTGGCATAATCCCATTCGATTGCGTCGCAGCCATCTATTCCTCCCGGGAATGTTTAAATCATTGCTAGTCGCGTTCAAACGTCGCCAAGCTTATCCATCCGCGGCCAGCGGAGTCAAGGAGAGCGAAACCGCTTGTCTCGCCTCAAACCACATCCTATATTCACGCCCATGAATTTAAAGGAAGGATCGAGCGTGGTCGCGCATTTAACCACGATCGGGCGAAAAACCGGCCAGCCTCGCACGGTGGAACTCCGCTTCGTTTACTATCGGGGCCGGTTCTACGCGTCTTCAAGCAGAGTGCAAGGGAAGCACTGGTGCCAGAACATGCTTAAAAATCCCGCGGTAGAAATGAAGGTGAAAGGCGAGACCGTCGCATGCATCGCTACGCGGGTCACCGATGACGACCTGCGCACAGAAATTCTAACGTCGCGCGCGTCGCCGCGCGATATGGATCGAGTGGTCTTCGAGATCAAGCCGCGCTCGTAAGTGAACCAATCCCACACCTAAGTCACGCGCCGCAAACATCTGGACAGACAGCCCTACTTCTTGGTTTCTTCCTTTTGCTCCGTCATTTTCTTTTCGATATTCTCAACGCCCTTTTGCATGCCTTCCATCATTGCTTTCTCTTTTTGCATGCCTTCCTGCATCGCCTTTTGCGCCTGCTGCTCCCGCTCCGCTGAATCTTTCTTGTCGCCGCAAGCTGAAATCCCGGCGATCATTCCAGCAATAACCATCATCCGAATCAGCTGCTTCATGCCTTCCTCCCCCTGACGTTTTCGTAATTAGGTTTAGTTAGCAGGAACAGGCGCGAATAAGCAACCCATTTATCAAGTGTGCTTTCCTTTTCACTGCCATTTGTTATCTTAACCGCAGATATGGCAAAGCCGCGCCCGCTATCGGCGAGATTAATTTACCTCTTTCTATTATGTTCAGTCGTGTCGTTTGCTTCTCAGGCGCAGCAGAAGTTAAAAGTCGCGACGACACTCACGGTAGCGGATTCGGGGAGTTGGAAGACAGTTCAAAAAGGCGTCGAGTTTCGTCAGATCGCCTTGGAACGCACCGAGCCAAGCCAGACGCTCGATCTGAAGCTACTTCGTTTCGACATCCAATGGGTTCTCCCTCGCGTGCTTTACAGCGGACAATTTCAACTCAAGGGAGCAAGCGCCAAAACGTTCGCCGAGAAAACTGGCGCGATTGCCGCGATCAATGCCAACTACTTCGATGAAAAGGGCCGGCCGCTGGCTTATCTAAAAACCGCGGAAAAAGAGATTAACCCCGCCATTTCGAAACACGCCCTTTACACTGGGATATTTGGCGTGCGGGACGCCGCGCCGTTCGTGGTCCATCGCGATAATTTTCAGCCGGCACAAACAAGCGAAGCTCTGCAGACCGGGCCGTTGTTGTTGAATCGAAGTGCTGCAATCGAGGGCATGAATGGCTTGGCGCGTTACGCGCGCCGAAGTGTAATTGGTATCGACAAGGAAGGACGGGTCATCATCGGCGTCACCGACGCGATTCTCGGCGGTTTGAACTTTACCGAGCTGCAAGAGTTGTTTACCGGCATGAAGTGGCAATTGAACACGCTGGATTTGCTGAACCTGGACGGCGGCGGTTCGGCGCAGCTCTATGTGAAGGCAGGAAAGTTTGAAGAATGGGTGTCCGGCACGTCAGAAGTGCCGGTAGCCATCGGCTTTTTCACCAAACCTAACTGACATCCTGTCGGCTCGAAGTCGATAGATGATTTTCTCACCACGAAGTATGCAGGTCGCAGGTAGGGGCGGGTTTCAAACCCGACCCTAAATATTCCCGGCGAGAGTTCTCACTCCAGTGACGCAAACGCGATTCGACTCCAATTCAAGGCAGAAGCCGGCAGGATGCCGAGATAAAGAGTCCCAATAACCGCCACCGCGATGGCGACATAAACGGCTGTAGCCTGTCGAAAGCTTTTGCCTTCGGCGCCGCCCTCTTCCATGTACATCGCGAC
>Ga0137403_10003207_pt1 | contig 19706 bp, 16 predicted proteins | sample CZOMad2_1_16fung_FD_122057 | JGI IMG/M metagenome (GOLD analysis project Ga0137403, IMG submission 122057) | Vadose zone soil fungal communities from Angelo Coast Range Reserve, California, USA - CZOMad2_1_16fungal (Hybrid Assembly) | ecosystem: Environmental > Terrestrial > Soil > Vadose zone...
TACTGAGTGTGATCCTGAAGGTTGTGCAGCTTGTGGCATGAGCACGAATCCTGAGAATGCCTACCGGAATGGTACGATGTACTCCAGCTATACTGCCGCCAGCTTCGCCCGGATCTACGATCTGGCAGCGCGTTATCATGTCAACCTGCAAGGAGCCATGAGCTGGAGCTTTGAATTCGAAGGGCAGAAATGGTTCGACGGCTTTCGTGTCCTGGCTACCAATGGCGTCGACAAGCCGGTGCTGAATGTATTCCGTATGTATGGGATGATGAAGGGCAGCAGGCTGAAGGTGCAGAATGCTGCTGAGATCCCGCTGGACAGCCTGTTGAAAAAAAGCGTGCGGGGCGATGATCAGGACATTCATGCATTGGCCTGCGCCGACCCCGGCAAAAGCTCCGCAGCAGTGATGGTTTGGAATTATTACGATGGGGATATGACCGCCCCGTCCCGGGATCTGACGGTTCGTATTAAGAATATCCCCGCTAAAAAAGTTTTGCTACAGCATTACCGCATCGACGATGAGCATAGCAATTCTTATGAAGCATGGAAAAAAATGGGCTCCCCCCAGTCCGTTAGCGGGGAACAATTTTCCGTGCTGGAAAAGGCAGGACAATTACAACAGCTTGAAGAGGACAAAAAGCTGGTCGTAACCGATAAGGGAGAGGTCAGCATTTCCCTGACCTTGCCCGGACATGGCATTTCCCTATTACGGCTTCGTTGGTAACAGTCTCTTGCAATTGCGGGTTCCTTGTACTATTTTGTTTAAAATTCATATCATGAATGGCACAATGATCCCTAAAGCCTTTATCCCTCTATTTTTATCCTCGGCCCTGCTCTGTTCCTGCTCGATCCCCGAAAAGAAGGTCAGTAAAGAAGAAGCGCTTGCCCTGTCCCACAGGGTCGAGGTTTCCCTGACCAAACATGATTATTCGGTGCTTAATAATATTTTCGATGAAAAAGCCCTGGCCAGCCGGATCGCCATAGAAGGAGGTCTTTTCCTGAATAAGGAACTGATCAAAGGCGGGGTGCAAGGGTTTATCACGGAGCAGTTCGGGAAGCTCGTGGTCCAGGCCATGGGCAAGGACGGGACTTATCAACTGGTCAAACAATATGAAAAGAACGACCGGCAGCACCTGCTGTTCCGGCTTTACGGGAATGGCCAGATCAATTATCACGATTATGAATTGATAAAAAGGGAAGAATCGATAAAAGCGGCCGATATGTACATCTATATCAGCGGCGAAAATATCAGTAAAACCCTTGCCAATGCGTTACAGCTGGTCAATAAGGATGTATCTAAAAAAGACATAGACAAGATCAGCACCATTAAGACGATCAAGCAATTGATTGCTCAAAAGGACTATGAGAAAGCCGCTCAGTATTACGACGAATTTCCCACCGCCTTTAAGAGAGAAAAAGCTTTCCAGCTGATCCATATACAGATCTATTCCAAAATGAGCGACGAGAAATATTTGCAGGCGCTGCTGGAATACAAATCCCTTTTTCCCAACGATCCGAATATGTACCTCATGATGATAGATGCCTATGTGCTGCAAAAAGATTATCCAAGAGCGCTCGAATCGGTGAACAAGCTGGATTCGCTGATCGATAAGGATCCCTATCAGGACTATCAGCGGGGATTGCTCTACAAGCTGATGAAAGATTCAGCCAGGGCGCAGGAATGCTTTGAGAGGCTGCATGTGAATATGCCCGGATTTAAAAAAGGGACCATCGAGTTGATGGAAATCTACTTCGGCAGGGGCAACAGGAACAAGGCAGTGCAGCTGGTCGAGCGGGCGAAGGACAGTAATTATCTGAGCCCGTCCAATCTTTCCGTCATTTACGCGTATCACCCGGATCTGAAAAAAACCATGGAAGAGGATAGCCTGAGGCGGACAGCGAAGTAGTCGCTCACCAGACTACCCGCTCTTCATGCTCGAATCGCGGATCTTCAGCTCCGTCTCCAGGATGCGTTTCTCGAACTGGATGACGGGACGCTTGCTTTCGATCAGCTGGATCAGCATTTCGGTAGCCTGCTGTCCCATTTCCAGGGCAGGCTGTACTACCGAGGTCAGGGATGGATTGAAGATCTCCGCCGAAATGGAATTGGTAAAGCCTACCAGCGCTATTTGTTGCGGGATCCTTATCTGCATCTTATGGAGCTGGCTGAGCGTAGTAGTGCTGAGCCGGTCGGAAGCGGTAAAGATCGCATCGGGCCTTTCTTCCAGTTCCAATAATTCCGACAGCGCCTGGTGCGTTTCCTCCTGGATCATTCCCCCGTGCGGACAGAATTTTATGTATCTCTCATCCGGCGTCAGGCCGGCGTCTTTCAATGCTTTTTTATATCCCTCCAATCTTTCCAGGGTGATCGAGAGGCTGTTCGAGCTGGTGATATGCGCGATGCGCCTGAATCCTTGCTGCAACAGGTGCCGGGTACCCTCGTATCCGCCCCTGAAATTATCCGCAATAATGGTATGCGTATGGATATCATCCGTTACGCGGTCGACCTGGACAATGGGCAGCCCTTTCTGGTGTAATGTCTTCAGGTGATCCGTATTCTTCGTCTCGGCGGAAAGGGAAATGATCAGCCCGTCGACCGACCGGGAAGAAAGATGCTCGGTATTCAGCACCTCCCGTTCATAGGATTCCTTGCTTTGCGTAATGATCACCGTATAATCCTTGTTATGGGCGATGGACTCGATCCCGTTGATCACCTGGGAGAAAAAGTTATTGTCGATATTGCACACGATCACCCCGATGGATTTACTGCGCCCTCTTTTGAGGCTCTGGGCGATGGGATTGGGCCGGTAATTGTGCTCCCGGGCATAATCCAGCACGGTTTTCTTTGTTTCTTCGCTGATCTCGTGGCTTCCGCGTAAGGCTTTTGAAACGCTCGAAATGGATAGGTTGAGGGCCCTGGAAATGTCCTTTATAGTTAACGCTTCAATTTTCATACTTTATCACAAATGGTTAGGCCGCAAACGTTTTCGTAAAAAAAGTCTTACTATTATCTTTATCTTGTTGAATAACAATGTAGACTTGTCTTTAATTCGTTCCGGGCTCACTGTCCAAAGGTAACGAACTGTTTAGTAAACAATCTATTAATTGGGTAGCTAGCCTATGAGCGATCTTTTCAACTTGACGGACAAAACTGCCCTGGTAACGGGCTGTACTAAGGGTATTGGAAGGTCAATGGCCCTGGGCCTGGCAGCAGCAGGGGCAGACATTATCGGGGTCTCTGCCTCCCTGGAGCTGAAAGGAAGCTCCATCGGGAGGGAAGTAGAGGCCCTGGGACGGAAGTTCACCCCTTACCAGGCGGATCTTACAAGTCGTCCCTCTCTTTACGAGTTCATTCAGAAGGCCAAACAGGAAAATGAAAGGGTCGATATCCTGATCAACAATGCGGGCATGATCCTGCGCAAGCCAGCCGCGGAACATCCCGATGAATATTGGGACAAGGTATTGTCGATCAACCTGGATGCCGCCTTCATCCTGGCAAGGGAGTTCGGCCGGGATATGATCGGCCGCCGGTCCGGCAAGATCATTTTCACCTGCTCGCTCCTGAGCTTTCAGGGCGGGATCACCGTTCCCGGGTATGCGGCCAGCAAAGGGGCATTGAGCAGCCTGGTCAAAGCGTTGGCCAATGAATGGGCCTCTCAGGGTGTCAATGTCAACGGGATCGCGCCGGGCTATATCAGCACGGATAATACCGAGGCGCTGCGCAACGATCCGGTAAGGAGCAAATCCATCCTGGACAGGATACCTGCGGCCCGCTGGGGGACGCCGGATGATTTCAAAGGGCCGGTAGTCTTCCTCGCTTCGGGCGCGTCGGACTATGTGCATGGTACGATCCTGACCGTGGATGGAGGATGGATGGGGAGATAGGATCGTCATTGCGCAGGCTGCGCCACGACGGTTGGCCCGGGAGATAGCGTATTCAAAATGAAAAATTCAAAATAGGATGGAATCAAGGTTCGAACATAGCCCTAAAGAAGTCAGCGAAATGAAGACGGAGGAACTGCGGGACGCATTCCTGACGGGCAACCTGATGCAGGACGATACTGTGCAGCTGGTCTATACGCATTATGACAGGGTCATCATGGGAGGGGTCAAGCCGGTGAAGAAAGTTGTGCCCCTGGCGACGGACCCCGAACTGAAGGCAGATTACTTCCTGCAGCGCAGGGAGCTGGGCATCATCAATGTCGGCGGTAAGGGGATCGTGAATGCGGATGACAGCACACATGAACTGGACAAGCAGGACTGTCTTTACCTGGGGAAAGGCGTGAAGAAGATCGACTTTGCGAGTGTCGATCCTCATGAGCCGGCTTTTTTCTATTTATTATCTGCCCCGGCCCATGCCAGCTATCCCATCCAGCTCCTGAAAAAGGAAAAAGCGCTACCCACCGATATGGGGAGCATGGAGACCTCCAACGCCAGGACGATCTATAAATATATTCATGCGGAAGGCATTCAAAGCTGCCAGCTGGTGATGGGACTGACCATCCTGAAGACAGGTAGTGTATGGAATACACTACCTGCGCATACCCATACCCGAAGAATGGAGGCTTATTTCTATTTCGATGTGCCGGAGCAGCAACGCGTCTTCCATTTCATGGGGCTTCCGACCGAGACGAGGCACGTCCTGGTGACTAACCACCAGGCCATCGTTTCTCCGCCCTGGTCCATTCATTCCGGATGTGGCACGAGCAATTATTCATTTATCTGGGGGATGGCCGGTGAAAATTATACATACACAGATATGGATATGGTGGCGATCACCGAGCTGCGATAATTCAGTAAACTGAGCTATATTGAGCAATATTTATTAATACTATTACATGGCCCAACCCGATGATCTGCGCTATTCCTCCGCCACGAACCAACCAGGCAGATTCCGGTGGACGATTGTTGCCTTGCTGTTCTTTGCCACGAGCATTAATTACATCGACCGTCAGGTGATCGGCTTGTTAAAGCCTACGCTGACCACGGTCTTCGGGTGGGACAATACCACGTTCGGCACGATCAATGGCATATTCCAGTTCTTTTACGCCTTCGGCCTGCTGGCTTTCGGAAGGATCATCGACCGGGTAGGCACGAAGGTAGGATATGTCATTTCCCTTACGATCTGGAGCATCTTCGCCATGGCCCATGCATTGGCGAGGACCACCTTTGGTTTCACCATCGCCCGTTCGGGTCTTGGCCTGGGCGAATCGGGGAATTTTCCCGCGGCTATCAAATCGGTGGCGGAATGGTTCCCTAAAAAAGAAAGAGCGCTGGCTACAGGGATCTTTAACTCCGGTGCGAATATCGGCGCGGTGATCGCACCGATCATGGTGCCCTGGATCCTGGGCATCTACGGATGGCAGATGGCCTTCATCATTACCGGTTCTCTTGGATTCATATGGCTGATATTCTGGTGGTTCATGTACGAGATCCCTTCCCGTAAGAAAGGCCTCAGCAAACAGGAGTTCGATTATATCCATAGCGATGTGGAAGACCAGGCCACTGTTTCCACGAAGCCTGTTTCCTGGAGCAAATTGCTCACGGTGCGGCAGACCTGGGCCTTCGTATTCGGTAAATTCCTGACAGATCCGATCTGGTGGTTCTTTCTGTTCTGGCTGCCGGGTTATTTCAGCGATACTTTTCATCTCGATCTTACCAAGCCGGGATGGCCCCTGGTGATCGTTTATTCCTGCACCACGGTGGGGAGCATTGGCGGCGGCTATCTTTCTTCTTTTCTGATCCGGAAAGGCTGGCCTGTTTATAAGGCCCGTAAGACGGTGATGCTGATCTTTGCGATCTGTGTAGTGCCGATCGTCACGGCGAGGTATTTTAGTAATATGTGGATCATCGTTGCCCTGATCAGCCTGGCCGCGGCAGCGCACCAGGCCTGGAGCGCGAATATCTTTACTACCGCATCGGATATGTTCCCCAAGCGGGCGGTCAGCTCGATCATCGGCATCGGGGGGATGGCCGGGTCGATCGGGGGCATCATATTTCAACCTCTGGTAGGCTGGCTGCTCGATACGTTCAGCAAGCAGGGAAATAAAGGCCTTGGATATAATATCATCTTCCTCATCTGCGGTGGGGCCTACCTGGTAGCCTGGCTGGTGATGCATTTTTTCGCGCCTACGATGAAGCGGGTAGAGATCTAACGGGCGCCCGGCTTTACCCTTTCTTGATGCTCGATGCACGCACCGACAATTCCGTATTCAGCACTTTGGTCTCATATTTCGTGATGGGATGCTTGGATTCGATGATCTGGATCAGCATTTCCATCGCGACCTGTCCCATCTCGAAGGCGGGCTGTCTTACGCTGGTGAGCGGAGGATGGAAGATCTCCGCGAGCAGGGAATTCGTGAACCCTACGATGCCCATGCTGTCCGGGACCTTTATATTCCTTTTGGCAAGCGCAGTGAGGCATCCCGTGGATAGCTTGTCGCTGGCGGCGACAATGGCGTCTGGTCTTTTTTTAAGGGCCAGGAGGGCATCGATCGCCTGCTCCGTCTCACTGTAGATCAGACCTCCGTAATTGCAGTACTTCACCAGGGATTCGTCGAAAGGGATCTGGTGATCGACGAGGGCCGCCTTGTACCCAGCCAGCCTTTCCTTGGTGATGGAGAGATGGGAGGCGATGGTCAGGTGGGCGATCCGCCGGAAGCCGGACTGGAGAAGATGTTCCGTAGCCTGGTAAGCGCCGTTGAAATTATTGGCGATCACCTTATGCGTCTGCATTTCCTCCGTGATGCGGTCGAAGAATACGATCGGGAACCCCTTGTCGTGCAGCTTGTTCAGGTGGGAAAGGTCGGTGGTCTCCGCCGACAGGGACACCAGCAGGCCATCTACGGAGCGGGAGGCAAGGTATTGGGTATTGGCCACCTCCCGTTCATAGGATTCATGGCTCTGGGAAATGATCACATAATACCCTTTCTTATAGGCCACCGATTCGATGCCGTTGATCACCTGGGAGAAAAAATTGTTAGCGATCTCGCAGACGACGATGCCGATGGAACGGCTCCGCTTCTCCTTCAGGCTGAGAGCGATGGGATTGGGCCGGTAATTCAGCTTTTCCGCATATTCAAGGACCAGTTTCTTCGTCTCGGCGCTGATCTCGTAGCTGCCCCGCAGGGCTCTTGAGACAGTGGAAGTGGAAAGACCGAGCGCTTTGGCAATATCTTTTATGGTGATCGCTTCAAATTTCATATGATGCAGTTAAATTACTATTTTTCCGGGTATAAATGGGCGATCGCATCTTCGCCGGCATTTTATATTCACTTAATTTTTTTTTATGATAATGAAAGGTGAAATGCTCATGAGAGCGGTGATCTGCCTGCTGCTGTTGCCAGCCTTCGGCTACCGGTCTTTTGCACAGGATAAAGAGGAAAAAGCAGTATCGGACTTAGTAGAAACATTGCGCAAGACGATGGTCGATCCCGATAAAACCACCCTGGAGCGCATAGTCGCGGATGATCTCAGCTATGGGCATTCCAGCGGAGTGATCCAGACCAAGGCGGAATTCATAGAGGCGCTGACCAACGGCAAGTCGGATTTCGTCAGCATCGAGCTGAGCCAGCAAACGGTGAAATTGGTCGGTAACACAGCCCTCGTACGGCATGTTCTCAGCGCCGCGACCAACGACGGCGGCAAGCCGGGCACTACCAAACTGTTCGTCCTGCTGGTATGGCAGAAGCAGAAAGGGGAATGGAAACTGCTCGCCCGCCAGGCCGCGAAAGTCCCGCCGCCGGCTCCATAAGCAAATAGCTCAGAGCAATTTAACGAGCTCGTCGGCATCCGGGAAGATCCCTTTCATTTCTTTCGGCACCTCCTTGCTGGTGCGGTAAGTAGCTACGCCCATTGCCTTATCGATGGTTTTCACGGCGAATTGAATTTCCCCCTCTTTAGCTCAAAGGCAACCAGGCATTGCAGGTGCCGGTTAAAGAACAGCAGGTCGACAAAGAACTCTTCTCCGCCTACTTCCAGGCGATACTGATTGCCGATAAAAGAAAAACCCTTGCCCATCCGCATGATGAAATTCCTGATGTCGGTTACTACCTTGTTTTCAAAGACCCGCTCGTCCTCATTATCGGAGGGACTGAGGAAATCCATCAGGTATTCATCCTGGAAGACCTGCAATGCCGGAGGCATCAATTGTTCAGGCAATGTCTTATTGAAATTATTTGGCAATTTGCCCTGATGCTTATATAGATCGGCATTTATATGATGTTCAAGAACTGAAACTGACCAAAACAGATCAGCAGCCTGCGTTATATAAAAGATCCTTTCGTCAGTAGATTGACATTTATCAAGTAAAAGGATATGATGCGTAAAACTAATTCCAAGGAATTGGGCTCGGAATTCAGCATTTATTTCCATCCCTTTATTTTTCTTATTACGAACTTCTCGTAATTGTGCAGTCGCTGACTGCATAATTATAACTGATTGGTATTCAGTGAATAATCTTTTCATATTCAGTAGATTTCTGCGCGAAAATCCTCTCAAACCCGGCAATTGTTTTTGCAGATCTCCGGCTATCTGTTCCAGAACTTTTGCTCCCCATTTTTCCGCATTTATTTTTTCCGATAACATTCTGCCGGTCTTGAAATAAAGAAGCAATTGTTCTTTATTGGCCAGCCTGGCGGCTATATAGATCGCCAAACAACCTATTTTTCAACACCATGACAGTACATGACGGCTTGCCCGACAATAATTTCTAGTTTTACCCTCCTGTTTGCAGCCATATTGAAAAAAATCCCGGTACATGCAATTAATATTCGGCATCATCTTTCATTTCATCGGCGGCTTCGCGTCCGGCAGTTTTTATATGCCTTTTAAAAAGGTTAAGAAATGGGCCTGGGAGAGCTACTGGATCATCGGCGGCCTCTTCTCCTGGCTGATCATTCCCCCACTGGCCGCCTATCTCACGGTGCCGCATTTTATGGAGATCGTCACTGGTGCCACCTCCTCTACTTTCTGGTGGACTTATTTCTGGGGCATTTTATGGGGTATCGGCGGACTGATGTATGGCCTCGGTATGCGCTATCTCGGCATGTCCCTGGGCAATTCCGTGCTGCTGGGCTTCACATCGGCATTCGGAGCGCTGGTGCCTTCCATTTATTACAATATTGTGCCGACCCCAGGTAAAACGACCTTTACCGAATTGCTGACCACGCCATGGGGACGTATCGCGCTGGCGGGTGTTGTACTCTGCCTGCTCGGTATCTATATCTGCGGCAGGGCGGGGGTAATGAAAGAAAGAGAGCTGCCCGAAGAAAAAAAGAAGGAAAGCATCAAGGAGTTCAACCTGGTAAAGGGCCTCATCGTCTGCACCATTTCGGGAATACTCAGCGCTTGTTTCAATTATGGCATCGAGGCGGGCACCCCCATGGCCGAGCAGGCCAACAGCCTCTGGAAAGCTGCTCATCCGGGTGCGACGACGGAATTTCTTTACCAAAATAACGTAACTTATATCGTGCTGCTCTGGGGCGGCCTGACGACCAATTTCATATGGTGCATGATACTCAACGCCCGCAATAAAACATTCGGGGATTACACGGACAAGCGTTCTCCCCTGGCAGCCAACTATTTCTTTGCGGCATTGGCAGGCACGATCTGGTTCCTGCAGTTCTTCTTTTACGGAATGGGCGAGAGCAGATTGGGAAATGGGGCCAGCTCCTGGATCCTGCATATGGCGTTCATCATCCTGGTCGCCAATATGTGGGGCATCGTGCTGAAGGAATGGAAAGGAGTGAGCGCAAAGACACGCGTCACCATCACCGTGGGGATCATTACTATTTTCTTATCGGTACTGCTGGTAGGCTATGGTAATTCATTAAAATAAAATCAGGGCAATATGATTGTGAAGAATTTCAAGCATGTCAGTTATTTATGGGATGAAAAGACAGCCGCTGAACTGGCGGGGGATGAAGTGGCCCTGCTGATATACCGGTCTAATCTGTTAGGGGCCGACCTCCGTCTCACCAATTATGGCGGAGGTAATACTTCCTGCAAGGCAATGGCCGTCGACCCGCTCACCGGCGCTCAGACAGAGGTTATGTGGGTAAAAGGGTCGGGCGGCGACCTTGGAACCCTGAAGCGCAGCGGCCTGGCGGCATTGTACACCGATCGCCTGCGCAGCCTGAAGAATGTCTACAAGGGCATTAAGTCTGAGGACGGAATGGTAGAGCTGTTCAATCATTGTATTTTCGACCTCAGCTCAAAAGCTCCTTCCATCGACACGCCCTTGCATGGATTTTTACCCTTCGCCCATATCGATCACCTGCATCCGGACGCGGCTATCGCCATTGCCGCTGCAAAAGATGGCAGGCTCATCACAGAAGAATTATTCCATGGCCAGATCGGCTGGGTAGACTGGCAGCGTCCCGGATTCGACCTGGGGCTGAAGTTGAAACAATGCCTGGATGAGAACCCGGGCATCCGGGGTATCATGCTGGGCTCGCACGGCCTCTTCACATGGGGCGATACCGCATATGAAAGCTATATCAATACGCTCGAAGTGATCGAGCGCTGCGCACAATATCTCGAGGATCATATGGGCAAGCGCCGCCCTGTTTTCGGAGGAGCGTTGCTCCAGGCCGCCCCAAAAGAAGATCGCCTCGCAAAGGCGGCCGAGCTGGCCCCGCTGCTGAGAGGTTATTGTTCTTCGCATACCAGGATGGCAGGACATTTTACGGACGATGAACGGGTGCTGGAATTCATCGATTCCAACGATCTCGCAAGACTGGCCCCGATGGGCACCAGCTGCCCCGATCATTTCCTACGCACTAAGATCAGCCCGCTGGTATTGGACCTGGGTCTGGCAGAAGACCTGACCGATAGTAAAAAGGTGAAAGAAAAATTACTGCCGCAGTTCGAAGGATACCGGAAGATGTATGCGGAATACTATGCGTCCTGCCGACATCCCGACAGCCCCGCCATGCGCGATCCCAATCCCGTGGTGATCCTGTATCCGGGAGTGGGCATGTTCACCTTCGCCAAGGATAAGCAAACGGCGCGTGTGGCGGCGGAATTTTATATCAATGCCATTAATGTGATGAAAGGTGCCGAGGCCGTCTCGTCCTATACTTCCCTTCCCCGGCAGGAAGCGTTCTATATCGAGTACTGGCTGCTGGAAGAAGCCAAGCTGCAACGGATGCCAAAACCCAAGGCCCTGTCGGGAAGGATCGCCCTGGTAACGGGCAGCGCAGGCGGCATCGGGAAAGCCATTGCCAAGAAATTTGCGGATGAAGGGGCCTGCGTGATCGTCAATGATAACGATGAAGAGCGACTGCGCTCTGCGGGTAAAGAATTCCTGCATCACTATGGAAAAGACATATTCATAACGGAGATGCTGGATGTAACAGATACTTCTACGATCCGTAAGACATTCAGGGCCGGGGTGCTGGCCTTCGGCGGGATCGATATCGTCGTGAACTGCGCCGGGCTGTCCATTTCCAAGCCGATCGAAGAGCATACCGAAGAAGACTGGGATCTGCTCTATGATGTGCTGGTGAAGGGCCACCTCCCGGTGACGCAGGCCGGGGTGAAGATCATGCGCAAGCAGGCCATCGGCGGGGATGTACTGAATATTGTCAGCAAAAATGCCCTGGTATCGGGGCCTAACAACGCCGCCTACGGTTCCGCGAAAGCCGCGCAGCTGCACCTCAGCCGCCTGAATGCCGCCGAGCTGGGTGAGGACAAGATCCGGGTCAATACGGTCAACCCTGATGCCGTTATTTCGGATAGTAAGATCTGGGAAGGGGCATGGGCCGAGGGACGGGCTAAGGCTTACGGCATCACCGTGAGCGAATTGCCGGCTTATTATGCCAGGCGCACCCTGCTGAATGAAATTATTTTGCCTGAAGATATTGCCAACGCTTGTTTCGCCTTTGTCGGCGGCCTCCTCCATAAATCGACAGGCAACGTGCTGAATGTGGACGGGGGAGTGGCAATGGCCTTTGTCAGATAGGATCAACCTATATATCTATGCAACGAGTCGCATTCAAGATGAAGCTTCACCCCGGCTGCGAGGCCGAATACCGGCGACGCCACGATGCCATCTGGCCTGAACTGGTGGACTTGCTGAAGGCAACGGGTATACGGGAATATTCCATATTTTTAGACGAAGAGACGCATATTTTATTCGGCGTCCTCTGGGCCGATGATCCGCAAAAACTCGATACCTTGCCGGAAAATGCCATAATGCGGAAATGGTGGGACTATATGAAGGATCTTATGGACACGAATCCCGATCATTCTCCACAGACGCAGCCCTTGCGGGAAGTGTTTTATTTAGCATGATCCCCCTAAAAAAATAACGATATGCAGCTGGAAAAATATACGATAGAAGAGCACAACCAATCCCTGCTGGCGGATCACAGGCGGAGATTTAATTTCATCGCGGCCGGCATTCCCGATCCCGACACCCTGGTCCGTAAGCTCTCCGATTTCCAGGTAGCCATTCCCAGCTGGGCCCTGGGTACGGGAGGCACCCGCTTCGGACGCTTTTCCGGTGGGGGAGAGCCCCGCAGCCTGGAGGAAAAAATAGAGGATATCGGTCTGCTGCATGCGCTGAACCGTTCCAGCGGCGCCATATCCTTACATATTCCCTGGGATATTCCTTCCGATCCGGCGGCGACCAGGGCCCTGGCGGCCCAGCATGGCATCCGCTTCGACGCCATGAACTCGAATACTTTCCAGGATCAGCCAGGGCAAGCCCACAGCTATAAATTCGGCTCCTTACAGCATGTGCGCAAAGAAGTGAGACAGCAGGCCATCGACCACAATGTCGAAGTGATCCGGCAGGGTGTCGCACTGGGGTCGAAGTCACTGACCGTCTGGCTATCCGATGGCTCCTGTTTCCCGGGGCAGCTGAATTTCCGCAAAGCATTCCAACATACGCTGGAAGGACTTTCCGCGATCTATTCCGAATTGCCCGCCGACTGGAAGATGTTCGTGGAGTATAAGGCGTTCGAACCGAATTTCTACTCTACTACGGTCGGCGACTGGGGACAATCTCTGTTATATGCTTCGAAGCTGGGGCCCAAGGCCTACACCCTGGTCGATCTCGGTCATCACCTGCCCAGTGCGAATATCGAGCAGATCGTCGCTCTCCTGCTGATGGAAGGCAAACTGGGAGGTTTTCATTTCAACGATTCGAAATACGGGGACGATGATCTTACGGTAGGGAGCATCAAGCCCTACCAGTTGTTTTTAATATTCAATGAGCTGGTGGAAGGCATGGATGCTCGCGGAATGGATCATACTTCGGATCTCGGCTGGATGATCGACGCCTCTCACAATGTGAAAGATCCCCTGGAAGACCTGCTGCAATCGGTCGAAGCCATTATGATCAGCTATGCCCAGGCCTTACTCGTGGACAGGCGGCGACTGGAACAGGCACAGCAGAATAACGACACCGTCATGGCCCAGGAGATCCTGCAGAACAGTTTTCGCGCCGACCTGCGTGCCTTGGTCGCGGAGGCGCGCCTTCGCACCGGCGGGGTCCTCGATCCCCTGACCTTATACCGGAACGGAAAAATAAGGGAACACCTGGTAAAGGAAAGAGGTTCGAGAACGGTCGCAACAGGCCTTTGAAGTACCCGGAAAATCGTTAACTTATGGAGGAATTTTTATAACTGATTCATTTTCAAATGCCTTTTTAAAATTCCTCCATAAGTTTGCAAAATCAGGGGGTGTAGAAAGAGGTGTTGTCGGCAACCCAAAAAGCATGAACGTTATCGCGATATTAGATGTGGGAAAGACCAACAAGAAGCTATTCTTGTTCGACGAAGACTATAAGATCGTCCATGAGCAAAACCAGGTATTCAATGAGACGACTGACGAGGAAGGCATGCCCTGCGAAGACCTGGACAAACTGACCAGTTGGGTAAGGGAGACGATTGCCGGGTTGGCCGGAGTGGGGGAATATACGGTCCGGGTGATCAATTTCTCCGCCTATGGGGCCAGCTTCGTTCACCTGGATGAGAATGGAAGACCCGTAACGCCGCTCTATAATTATCTGAAGCCTTTTCCCGCTGGCCTGAAAGACGAATTCTACGGCAGGTATGGGGGTGAAGTGACCTTCTCCCTGCTGACGGCTTCCCCCGTACTGGGCAGCCTCAACGCGGGGATGCAGCTGTTCCGGATAAAGGAAGAGCAGCCTGATCTGTTCGGCCGGATAAAATGTTCGCTGCACCTGCCCCAATACCTGAGCTGGCTCGTCACAGGGGAAGCCTGCTCGGATATCACCAGCATCGGCTGTCATACCAATCTCTGGAATTTTTCACAACATCATTATCATGAATGGGTCTACCGCGAAACCATAATCGATAAGCTGGCCCCGCTGTTCTCTTCTATGAGCGTACTGCCGGTAAAGGCCTGGCCGGATTGGCCGGGCGGCACCCTTGAATCGTTTGCCGCCGGTTGTGTGGCGGGTATCGGCCTTCATGACAGCTCAGCCGCGATGATCCCCTACATGGAAAGTTCCCAGGAACCCTTCGTGCTGATCTCTACCGGCACATGGTGCATCAGCATGAACCCATTCAACCAGGCCCCTCTCACCGTGGCAGAGCTGCAAAAAGACTGTTTGTGCTATATGAGCTACCAGGGCAAGCCAGTCAAGGCTTCCCGACTTTTTGCCGGCTATGAGCATGAACAGCAGGTGAAATGCCTCGCCGCCCATTTTCATAAAGACCCGGACTATTATTCCGGCATTGCCTTCGATCCGCAACTGCTGTCCTCTCTGTCCATCGCAGCCTTCCCGAACGCCACTGGCAGCAAAGCCCCCGCTCTGCACTCATCTGCATTTGCAGAAAGGAATTTGTCCTCATTCACCAGCTACGAGGAAGCCTATCACCGCCTGCTCACGGACATTATGGAACAGCAGGTCGCCTCCACGCAATTAGTACTGGAAGGGACAGACACAAAAAGGATATTCGTGGACGGGGGCTTCGGCAGGAACCAGGTCTATATGCACCTGCTGGCATTGGCTTTTCCGCATATCGAAGTATTTGCCGCCTCCATTCCCCAGGCCAGCGCAATGGGTGCGGCTCTGGCCATCCACCGTCATTGGAACAGCCGACCCTTGCCGGGAGATATTATCGAATTGAAATATTACAAATAACCTGCGGGCCGTATCTTCCAGCCGAAGACTCGCGATCGTCCGCGCAGATTTCGGAGTCTCCGATATAGAACAATCCCTCGTTCTCGGCGCTCACGGACCAAAGAGCCTGATCGTGTTCCTATTCGAAAGTCATTCTTAACTTAAAAATAATTTTTGGCGTTTAGACATTGAACATATTTTAAAAAAATAATTGTGTCTTTTACACTTTATATAAAGTAATTGTTAAGCCTTCGTGAAGTGATCCGGCGCATGCATTACGAAGATAAATTTGCCGGTAATTAACAATTATTTACATGAACAAAATGTTAAGGCCAATTTGTAGCATTGCCGCTAAAGCCAGCCTGGCTTGGCTTTTCACAATACTGATGAGCATAGTCTCGTTTGCTCAGAACACGGGCGGCGTTATCAAAGGCATCGTTACCGATGAGAATAATGCGCCATTGCAAGGCGTGACCGTCGTCGTTAAGGGCAGTACCAATGGCGTCATGACGAATGAGAACGGCGCTTATACGATCACGGTTAAAGGCCCGGAGGATGTGATCGTATTTTCTTTGACTGGCACCCTTCCCAGGGAAGCAAGATCGGCCGGCAAGAAAGTGATCAACGTCACCCTGGTGACCGTCGCCAAACAATTAAAAGATGTGGTGGTCATCGGTTACGGCACCTCCAGTAAAAAAGATGTTACGGGATCCATCACTACGGTGAAAGCGGAAGAGTTTAACCCGGGCGTACTGACTACTCCTGCTGAATTATTGCAAGGTAAAGTCGCCGGCCTGAATGTCACCAAGAGCGGCGACCCGAATGCTGCGCCGGCAGTAGTATTGAGAGGGCCTTCTACCATACGTACGACAGGCGGAGCGATGGAGCCCTTTTATGTCATCGACGGGGTGCCCGGCGCTTCGATCGATCTGCTCGCTCCTGCCGATATAGAAAGCATGGATGTGCTGAAAGATGCCTCGGCTACCGCCATTTATGGTGCACGTGCCGCCAACGGCGTAATTATGATCACGACCAGGAGATCCAAGCCGGGTCAGACACGTCTGTCCTATAACGCTTACGGGGCCATGGAACAGGTATCCAAACAGATAGATATGCTCACCGGCGATCAATTGCGCGCCTATACAAAAAGTAATCTGGATACCCTGAAGCCGGGAGTGGATGACGATGGTTCCAATACCAACTGGCAAGATCTGGCTGAAAGAAAGGGATATTCCCAGAGCCACACGCTTTCCTTCGGCGGGGCCACCAGTACTACTGAATACGGTGGTAGCGGCACTTATTTGAAGAACAATGGCATTTTAAGGAACACTTCCCTGGAAAGGACGACCGTGAAAGGATATTTCAATCAACGATTTTTCGATAATCGTCTCCGGCTGAGCGTTTCGCTTACCAACAGCCATACAAAGAACAATGATATCGTTCAAAGTTCGGTATTGCCGGGGATCTTGTTCTATCTGCCGACCGTGAGCCCCTTTAATCCCGATGGCACGTACAAAGAGAACTATAGCCGTACCGGCAGTGGTCCGTTAAATCCGTTGTCGCTGATCAACAATAATTTTAGCCGCACGGATGACAATAAGACATTGATAAATGGCATAGTACAGGTGGATATTATAAAGGGACTGAAATATACGCTGTCGCTTTCCAATCAGCGTGATGAGAATACGTATAATTTCTATGGCAATTCCCAATCCGGTCTTTTCCTGAATTATAATGGAGAGGCGATCAGGAAGTCCTATCTGAACACCAGCACCGTGATCGAGTCCTATTTCAACTACGAAAAGAGCTTTGGCGAGCATAGTGTTAAACTGCTCGGCGGATACACGTACCAGCAGGATCGTAATAACGACGGTTTTGGCGTCAGCACGCAGAATTTTTCCAACGACAACCTGACCTACAATAACCTCTTCTTGTCTAATCCGAGCGGCCTGGCGCAGGTTCCTTTCGACAATAACCCGATCTCCACCCTGAGGCTGATATCTTACTATGGCCGCGTTCAATATGCCTATGCCGGTAAATACCTGCTTCAAGCCTCCCTGAGGAACGACGGCTCTTCCGCGTTTGGTAAAAATAACCGCTGGGGATATTTTCCAGCTGTTTCTGCTGGCTGGAATATCAGCGATGAGAATTTCATGAAGAGCATCAATCTTATCAGCATGCTGAAATTAAGGGCGGGTTATGGAGTATCGGGTAACAGCGCCGGGTTTAACGCCTTTACCGCCTTGCTGGTTTACGGCACTCCCGCGGGAAATTCCAAATTCCTGTATAATGGCAATATCACCAACGCCATCGGCCCGGTCCGCAATGACAACCCTGACCTGAAATGGGAAAGTACGGGCACGGCCAACATCGGCGTGGACTTCGGTATATTGAAGAACCGTCTCAGCGGTTCGGTGGATTATTATATCAAGAAGACCACTGACCTGATCTATGATCAATATCCGGTATCCACCACCCAGTATTTCGTGCCCGTCTATACCGCCAACGTGGGAAGCGTTAAGAATACCGGGATAGAAGTCGCCTTGAACGCCACGCCGGTTAAAAGCCGGGAGTTCACCTGGAAAACCTCGCTCAATTTTGCCCACAATAAGAACGTCGTTCAGACCTTATCCAATAACAAATTTGCGATCGACTCCTTCCCGACCGCTCAACTGGGAGGTAAAGGTCAGTCGGGCAACTACAGCCAGCTCGTTAAGCCAGGATACGCTATAGGTACATTTACCCTCTGGCATTATACGGGCAAGAACCAGAATGGCATCAGCACCTATCAAAAAGCAGACGGCTCGATAACGAACCAGCAGCCGCTGACCACGGATGAGCGGATCGCCGGCAATGCCCAGCCTACGCTCGTTTACGGCTGGACCAATAATTTTTACTACAAAGATTTCGATCTGAGCTTCCTGGTCCGTGGCGTATTGGGCAACAAGATCCTGAATGCTACATTGGCAGGGCTCAATAATCCAACGGATTCCAAGATCCAGAATATCCCCCGCTTTACCCTTGGCGAATCCCGTAAAGACATTAACGCTTACCTGATTTCGGACCGTTTCCTGGAAAGCGGCGCCTATCTCCGTATGGACAATGTAACCTTGGGGTATACCATCAAGCCGCATACGCAGAGTGTTAAAAGCATCAGGGTCTATGCGACTGGGAATAATCTTTTCGTCATCACTAAATACCGGGGCACGGATCCGGAGATCAATATCGGCGGTTTAACGCCAGGTATCGACAACCAGAATTTCTATCCCAAGACACGCACGTTTATTTTCGGTGTAAGCGCAAACTTTTAATCGGTCTAAATTCTCTAAAAATGAAAAGAACATATATATTACTTTTTGTACTGGCAGCTTTACTTGGTCCCGGTGCCTGTCGCAAGCTGGATGTTCCAGTCGAATCTCAATATGTAGCTGGTAATTTCCCGGCGACCTCCAATGATTACGCCGCTTTACTGGGCACCATGTACTCGAACCTGGCCTCAAACTATGCTATCACCTACTGGCGGATGCAGGAACTCTCCACCGACGAAGCCATTCTCCCTGCCCGCGATGGCAATTTTGACGATGGAGGACAGTACCGGCAAATGCACTATCATACCTGGACCTTTGACCACCCTTATGTCACCGGCATATGGCAGTGGGGGTTTGGCGGCATTAACAACTGCAACCGCCTTATCAGGCTGACCATCGACTCGAAGGTCGACACTACGGTAAAACTGCGCAGTATTGCGGAAATCAGGGCTATGCGCGCCCTGTATTACTTTTTCATGATGGACTTGTACGGCAACGTTCCGCTGATCACAACCTTCCCGGTAGCCGCCTTGCCTGCTACGCAGCCGAGGGCAGCGATCTTCCAGTTCATCGAGTCTGAGCTGAAGGCTATTACCCCGATGCTGCCTTCGAAAATAGCAAACACGGACTCCAGCAAGCTTCGATATGGGCGTCCCACCAAGGCAATGGCCTATGCCCTGCTGGCAAAAATGTATCTGAACGCGGACATCTACACTGGAGGCGCTACCCGCTACAACGACGTCGTCACTATGGCGGACAGCCTTCAGCAGAATAAGAACTATTTCCTGGATGCGAAGTTCCGGGACATATTCCTTCCGAACAATGGCCCTCAGATCAATGAGACTATTTTTGCGATCCCATATGACCAGCAGATCCCCGGCAACCAATTCACCCGGTTTGGCTTTTACTACTACCTGGTGAATGCCTACGGCTTTAATGTAGGCGAAAGCATCGCGATGAGCACGACCCCCGAGTTCTACAAACGGTTTAATATCCCCGGCGATTTCCGGACAAGAACCTGGTTGGCCGGCCCGCAATTCTATCCCGATGGGAATGGCGGATTTACGAACCAGCCGGTCTATTATCCCAGCAGTACTACTCAGATCGTCATTACGCCCGATCTGAACCTGGTGCCACTGCGCGGCAACGTCGACACGCGGCTACGCAAACTCGCTGAGCAGAACCTCGCGGCGATTGTCCTCGCCGAAGCGGGGTTGATCCGCCTCGGCCTCGCGGACCGCATTGCCGAGGTGCTCGACGAGCTCTGGATGCTCCCCGCTGTGGGCCAGGGGGCCATC
>Ga0137403_10003208_pt1 | contig 19702 bp, 16 predicted proteins | sample CZOMad2_1_16fung_FD_122057 | JGI IMG/M metagenome (GOLD analysis project Ga0137403, IMG submission 122057) | Vadose zone soil fungal communities from Angelo Coast Range Reserve, California, USA - CZOMad2_1_16fungal (Hybrid Assembly) | ecosystem: Environmental > Terrestrial > Soil > Vadose zone...
GGCTCGCCACAGCTCCTTCATCGGGGCATGGAAGTCCTCCCCGGCCTCCTCCAGGCGGTCGAGCGCCTCCTCGCAGGTGCTGGCGGCCCGGTTGAGGGCTCCCCGCCGGAACAGGAACTCGAATTGCGTTAGCATAATAAGGAAGGCGTCTTTGTAGAGTCCGGCCTCCATGCCGCGCGCGATGGTGTTCTGGAAGGCGGCTGAAGCTTCCCGGGCATGACCCAGAGCGTCGAGCAGGAGCGCTTCCAGGTAGCCAGACTGCAATTCAGTCCGAAGCCCCCCGAGTTGCCGGCAAAGCGGCTCGACGGCGACCAGGTGGCGCAACGCCTCAGCCGTCCTCCCCAGGTAGACGAGGCTCGCGATCATGACGTTCCTCGCCAGGACCTCCAGGCGGGCGGCCCCTGGCGGCAGTGACCGCAGGGCCTCCTCTGCGCGGTCGATGGCTTCCTCGTGGCGAAAGGCGGCCAAGAGGGTATTCGCCTCCTTCACGGTGACCGACGCCACCGCTACCGGGTCCTTGGCCTGGCGATAGAGCGCAGCGGCGCGGGCCAGGAGAGCCAGAGCCTGGTCCACATGCCCCATGTCCGTCGCGAGCGAGGCCTGGAGGGAGAGGAGCCGGGCGACGCGTGCCGGTTCGCCAGAACTCTGTTCGAGATGGCTCCGCGCCGCGCCGAAGGCGGCGGCAGATCCTTGCCAGTCTCCTGCCAGCCGCCGACAGTTCGCGACGACCAGCAGGGCTGCTCCCTGGAAGTCGTTCCTCGCCAGCTCTGGGCAGCTGCTACGCGGGAGCAGACCGGCCAGAGTGTGCGCGAGGAGGGCCATCTCCTGGCCCTGGCGAGGATCGCTCGGCGCGACGCTCGCGGCTTCCTCGGCGATAACTTCGAACAACTCGCGCGTCTGCAGGGTGGAAACGGTCCTGATCCGCTCGATCTGTTGCCCACGCGGGAGTGTCTTCAGCTCCGTCCACCAGGCGCGAGCCCGCAACCAGCGGTGTGCCTGGCTCTCCTCTCCTTCGCCCAGCGGTTCAGGCGCTGGAGGTGGGGGGGCCGGGTCACCCGCTACCAAGCCGTAGTGCTTGATCTTCGTGCGTAGGGTGTTGCGGGAGATGCCGAGCAGCCGCGAGGTTTCGCGGACGCGTCCTCCACTTCGGGCGAGGGCGGCCGCGATGAGCTCACGGTCAAAGCGCTCCAACGCCTCTTCGTAGCCGCCATTGGCGAGGTCGGGAGAGCCGGAAGGAAGCGGCCGACTGGGCACCTCCACCGGGAGTGGAGGCAATACCTCGACAGCCTTGAGATCCTCACGGTAGGCAACAGAAGAAATCTGCGGCCAACTCTCCAGTGGAGGGTGGCGCGCCGGCACAGCCCAGTGCCGGACGAGGTATTGCCTCGCCACCAACAATTGGTGCTCGGTCAATCGCCGGGCTTGGACCAGGGCCAGGAGGTCACGCCAGAGCTCGGTCATCTGAGAGTGGCAACCCGTCCCCGCCTGCTCGATCCTCTCGAGCGCCTCCTCGCAGGCCCGGGCCGCTCTTTCCAACGCATCCCGCCGGCAAAGAATCTCGAAGTGCGTCAGCATGGCAAGAAAGGCGTCCTTGTAGAGCTCGGCCTCCATCCAACTCGTAATGTTGTAGCGGAAGGCTTTGTCCGATTCCCGGTCATGCCCCAGGGAGTCGAGGAGGAGCGCCTCCAGGTAGCCCGACTGCAGCTCGGTCCGCAGGCCCGGGAGTTGCTTGATAAGAGGTTGGGAGACGAGGAAGTTGTACAGCGCCTCGGCCGGATGCTCCAAGTATACGAGGCTCGCGGTGATGACATTCCGCGCCAACAGTGCAAGCCGGGTCTCTCCCGGCCGCAGCCCACTCAGCGCCTCTTCCGCCCGGGCAATGGCCTCCTCGTGGCGGCCCGCGGCCAGCAAGGTATTGGCCTCTTTGACTTTAACCGCGGCGACTGCCTCAGTATCCTTAGCCTCGCTATAAAGCGTTGAGGTGCGAGCCAGGAGTTTCAGTGCCTGCTCCAGCTGGCCGGTGTCCGTGGCCAGGGACGCCTTGAGCGAGAGGAGCCGGGCATCCCGTACCGGATCGCCGGTCCCCCGCTGGAGATGGCCTTGTGCCGCGCCGAGGGCGGCGGCAGCTCCCCGCCAGTCTCCTGCCAGCCGGCGGCAGTTCGCGACAATCGCCAGCGCTTCGCCCTGCAGGTCGTTCCGGAACGGCTCTGGATAGCGGTCCTTAGGGAGGGCCGCGGCCAGGGCCGCAGCGACGATCGCCGTCTCTTCGCCGAGGTGAGGGTCCTCCTGCGAAGTGAGCTCGGCCTCCCCGGCCACGGTGTGGAACATCTCGAGCGTCAGAAGCTCTGGCTCGGCCTTGAGGCGGTCGAGCTGCTGCCGGACGGGGAGTCGCCGTAGCTCCGCCCACCGGCCGCGCGCCATGAGCCGGCGGAGAGACTGGGCCTCTCCCTTCTCGTACAGGTCGATAATGGCTTGGCGCTCGTCGACGGCACGCGCCAGAAGACCCTGCCTCCGCAGCTCCGAAATGACTCGACCGGCCCGGTCCCAGCACGCCTGGCAGCGAGCCAGGTGAGGGACGGCGTTCTCCACCTCAGGTCCGGAGGCTTGCCCGGAAAACACACGGACCAGCACAGAGGGCGAGACATGTCGCTCCATTCCGAAACCCTCCGCAGTAAGACGCGCGCAGAAAAGTATACTCGAAGAAACAAAGAGGGCGGTAGGCTCCGCCCTCGTCCATCCTCACTGAAATAGGGTGCCTCGGTGCGCGGCGGTGCGCCTAACCATCGGGGTCAAAAATGCCACCGGCGTCCGTATGGGCACCGTCCGGGTCAAAAATGTTTCCAGCGTGCGTCCGTGCCGTCGAGGACAGCGCGATCTCGACCAGCCCGGCCGCCCACTGGAACCCCGGAATGCCCAGGGCGAGACTGAGAGCAAGAGCCAGGAGGGCTCGATGCATACCGCCTTCCTTTCCGAGAGGCGTTCACCCGCGGGTCAGGGATTGACCCGGGTCAAAAAAAGTCTCTCTGCCCGCAGTCTGCCCCTTTGCCGCGGTTGCGACAAGCGGGAACCCCGTTCCGGCGGTAGGCAAGCGGGTGACGCGTGACCCGGGTCAGCGGAAGGCGCCCCGCGCGTTTCTCGATCACCGCGTAGGCTTGCGGGCATGAGCATCCTGGAAACCGAGCGCCTGCGCCTCCGACCCTTTCGCGGCAGCGACTTCGAGGATTACGCCCAGCTCTGCGCGGACCCCGAGGTGATGCGCCATCTCGGCACGGGGGCACCGTTCGACCGCGGCCTGTCCTGGCGCCATCTGGCCTTTCTCCTCGGGCACTGGCAGATGCGGGGATACGGCATGTGGGCGATGGAGGAGCGAGAGACCGGCACGTTCGTCGGCTGGACCGGCTTCGCCGAACCGGAAGGCTGGCCGGGCTTTGAGCTCGCATGGACCCTCTCGCGGCGCTTCTGGGGACGCGGCTATGCGACCGAGGGCGCCCGGGCGGCGCTGGCCCATGCCTTCACTGTCCTCGGCAAGGACCGGGTCATCAGCCTCATCCGGCCGGAGAACCTCGCCTCCATCCGCGTCGCGGAGCGCCTGGGCGAGCGCCTGGAAAGCCGCACCGTGGTGAAGGGGACGGAGTTCCTCGTCTACGGCATCGCCCGGGAGGCGGCCGGAGGGCTGCCGGTAACCCGGCGGATCGCCAGGGCCAGGTAAGACCGCGACGCGCCGCAGCCCCCGGGGCGCACCCTGCTCTTAGAGTCGAAGCTCTCGAACCGCCGGTTCGCGAAGCCGGCATGACCTTCTAAGGAGACGACATGAAGAAGGATGCGCTCAAGAAGCTGACCCTCTCGCGCGAGACCCTGAGGCGGCTCGACGCCGTTGCTCTGCGGGAGGCGGCCGGGGCCGGCCGGACGGACAACACCTGCGACGTCTCGGGCTGCCTCGAGTGCCTGCCCGATCCCACCTGAGCGGATTCGGCAGCGCGGCGTCCGGGGAACCCCCCTGCCCCTCCGCTCTCCTACGCGGCCGGGGGTGAGGGCCTCAGCCTCCCCCCACCCTTGCGGCCCGCCGCCGCGCTGTCATAGACTCAGCCGACCCTGATTGGTCTGGATTCGAAATCCGTTTGAAGCAGCACGGAACAGGTCTCCACCGGTACAGCTCGCCAGCCGGCGCGGCGCTTGGCGCCCAGCCCGCGGCGGGCGGAACCTTCCCGGTCTCACGTGTCGAGGAGGAGTAGATGACGGCATTAGTCGACGAGCACCTCGCCCATGGGCATGGCCACCACGAGGAGCACCATGAGCTGAGCTTCCTGCAGAAGTACGTCTTTTCGCAGGATCACAAAGTCATCGGCATCCAGTACGGCTTCACCTCTCTCGTCTTCCTCCTCTTCGGCTTCACGCTCATGATGATGATGCGCTGGCAGCTCGCCTACCCGGGGCATCCCATCCCCTGGATCGGCAAGTTCCTGGGGGAGACCAACGCCCCCGGCGGCATCATGGCCCCGGAGTTCTACAACCAGCTGGGCGCCATGCACGGCACCATCATGGTCTTCCTGGGGATCGTCCCCCTGGCCGTCGGCGCCTTCGGCAACTACGTCGTGCCGCTCCAGATCGGCGCCCCCGACATGGCCTTCCCCAAGCTCAACATGATGAGCTACTGGGTCTACTTCCTGGGCGGCGTGACCATGCTGGCCAGCTTCTTCCTGCCCGGCGGCGCCGCCCAGTCCGGCTGGACCTCCTATCCGCCGCTCTCGGACATCGCCCCCACCGGCCAGACGGCCTGGCTCTTCGGCATGTTCTTCCTCATCGTCTCCTCGCTCCTGGGCGCCACCAACTTCCTGGTCACCATCATCCAGCTGCGCGCCCCGGGCCTCACCTGGATGCGCCTGCCGTTCTTCGTCTGGGCGCAGTTCGTCACCTCGTTCCTCCTCCTCCTCGCCTTCCCGGCGCTCCAGGCGGCGGCGGTCCTCCAACTCATGGACCGCCTGGCGGGCACCAGCTTCTTCCTGCCCTCCGGCCTCGTCGTCACCGGCCAGCCGCTGGTGAATACCGGCGGTGGCAGCCCGCTCCTCTGGCAGCACCTGTTCTGGTTCCTCGCCCACCCGGAGGTCTACGTCCTCATCCTCCCGGCCATGGGGATCGTCGCCGAGGTCATCGCCAACAACACCCGGAAGCCCCTCTGGGGCTACCGCTCGATGGTCTTCGCCACCATCTTCCTGGGCTTCATGTCGTTCGTCGTCTGGGCGCACCACATGTTCATGACCGGCATGGGGACGGTGCTCTCGACCTTCTTCCAGACGACGACGATGATCATCTCGATCCCCTCGGTGATCATCCTCACCGCCCTCTTCATCTCGCTCTGGGGGGCCTCCATCCGCTTCACCACGCCGATGCTCTTCGCCCTCGCCTTCCTCCCCATGTTCGGCATCGGCGGCCTGACCGGCCTGCCGCTCGGGCTCGCTCCCACCGACATTCATCTGCATGACACCATGTACGTCATCGGCCACTTCCACTACGTGGTGGCGCCGGGGACGATCTTCGCCATGTTCGCCGGCATCTACTACTGGTTCCCCAAGATCACCGGCCGCAAGATGAGCGACCTCTTAGGCAAGATCCACTTCTGGCCCTCGTTCCTGTGCATCAACGGCATCTTCATGCCGATGTTCATCCAGGGCCTGGCCGGGGTCTCCCGCCGCCTCTACGACGGCGGCCTGGAGTATGCCCACGCCCAGCCGGTCCTCCACTGGAACGTCTTCATGTCGATCTCGGCCTGGTGCCTGGGGCTCGCCCAGATCCCCTTCATCTGGAATCTCTTCTGGAGCATCAAGAAAGGCGAGAAGGTGGGCGACAACCACTGGGACGCGACCACCCTCGAATGGGCGGCGACCACGGCGCCTCCCCTGGCCCACGGCAACTTCGCCGAAATCCCGACCGTCGTCCGCGGTCCCTACGACTACAGCGTCCCCGGTGCACCGCGGGACTTCGTTCCCCAGCACCAGGCCTGAAGACTTCGAAAGGATACCGGCGATGCAGATCCCGTACACCGTCGAGACCCGGCCGGACACCGGCCTGTTCAATGCCAAGCTGGGCATCTGGCTCTTCCTCGCCTCCGAGGTGATGCTCTTCGGCTCGCTGTTCTCGTCCTACATCCTGCTGCGCACCGGCGCCCCGGTGTGGCCGCACGGTCGCGAGATGGGCCTCTCGGTCCCGCTCGCCACCTTGAACACCCTGATCCTCATCTTCTCCTCGGTCACCATGGTCATGTCCTGGGCCTCGCTCAAGCTCAAGGACTTCGGCAAGTACCGGATGTACATGGGCCTGACCCTCCTCTGCGCCCTCGGCTTCATGGTCATCAAGGGGATCGAGTACCACCACAAGTTCGAGGTCGGCAACTACCCCTCGAAGAACACCTTCCTCGCCATCTACTTCACCCTGACCGGCCTGCACGGCCTGCACGTCCTCGGCGGGATGATCGTCAACGGCTACTTCTGGGGTCCGGGGGCGAAGCTCTGGAAACGGGACCCCGAGCGGTTCGTCAACCGTATCGAGGTGGCGGGCCTCTACTGGCACTTCGTCGACCTGGTCTGGATCTTCCTCTTCCCGACCCTCTACCTGCTGTAAGCGAGACGAGAGCGGAGAACGAACGATGGACGCGCACGCGCACGACGATCACGACAGCCCCGAAGCGATTCGCCGGCAGACCAAGCTCTACGTCATGGTGCTCGCCGCCCTGATGGTGCTCACCGTGGTGACGGTGGCGGTCTCCTACCTCCACTTGCCGATGCACCTCGCCATCCTCGTCGCCCTGGTGATCGCGGGGATCAAGGGGTCGATGGTGGCGGCCTACTTCATGCACCTGATCTCGGAAAAGAAGGCGATCTACGCCATCCTGATCCTGACCGTCGTCTTCTTCATCGTGCTGATGGCCATGCCGTCGCTCTCGCACTGGGACCAGCGGATGATGCCATGAGCCTGTCGCTGCGCTCGTTCCACCTTTTCTTCATCGCCGTCTCGATCCTGCTGTCGGTCTGGGTCGGCGTGTGGGGGATCGCGAGCTACCGCTCGGGCGGCGGCGTCACCGGGCTCGTTCTCGCGGCGCTCTTCCTCCTGGTAGGGTTCGTGCTTCTCGTCTACTGGGTACGGATGCGCCGGAAGTTCCGGGAGATGGGCCCGGACGAGTGAGCGCGAAGGAGATTTTGGCCATGCAGTCAGGAAAGCACATCAGGCGGCAGGCGGCTCTCGTGGCGCCCTTGGGCGTAGCGATGGGGCTCGTCCTCCCCCGGCTCGCTGTAGCCTGCGCCACCTGCTACGGCGCGGCCAGCGGGCCGTTCATCGACGGACAGAACAAGGCGATCCTGGTTCTCTTGGGATTCGTGGGGCTGGTGTACGTTTTCGTCGGCAAGCTGATCTGGGACTTCCGGCAGCGCGCGAAGCGCCTGTCGCCGCCCGAGAGCGCCTCTGCCGCCCCGCGCGTCCGACACCTGCGGCTCATCCACGGAGGCAAACACTAGATGATGGAGAAATGGCTGGGACTTCCTCGTGACGCTTCGACCCACGGGGCGCAGCTCGATTATCTCAACGGCCTCGTCCACTGGCTGATGCTGGTGCTCTTCGTGGGCTGGGGGCTCTTCTTCCTCTACACCCTCGTGCGCTTCCGGAAAGGCCGGAACCCGGTGGCGAGCTACGAGGGGGCGAAGAGCCACTTCTCGACCTACGGCGAGGCGGGCATCGCGATCATTGAGGTCATCCTCCTGGTCGGCTTCGCGGTGCCGATCTGGGCCAAGCGGGTCAGCCAGGTCCCCAAGCCGGGCGAGGCGGTGACCATACGGGTCATCGCGCAGCAGTTCGCCTGGAACGTGCAGTATCCCGGGCCGGACGGCGTCTTCGGGCGCCTGAAGGTGCCGCAGGTGGGGGCGGAAGCCAACTCGACCCTCGAGCTCGACCTCGGAGATCCCGCCGCCAAGGACGACATCCTGGCCTTGAACCAGATCCACCTGCCCGTCAACAAGCCGATCCTGATCGAGCTCTCCTCGCGCGACGTCATCCACAGCTTCTTCCTGCCCTACATGCGGGTCAAGCAGGACGCCATCCCGGGGATCATGATCCCGATCTATTTCACCGCCAAGGACGTGACGCCGGCCGCCTCCCAGTTCCCCGACTGCGCGGCGAACCACGACTGCTGGGAGATCGCCTGCGCCCAGCTCTGCGGCGCCTCGCACTACCGCATGCGCGGCTACATGACGGTCGACACCGCCGAGGGTTACGACAAGTGGCTGCGGGACAACGCCCCGAAGCCGGCGGCCGCACCGGCCGCGATCCCGGCGCCGGCCGCTGCGGTGTCGATCCCGCCCGCCGCCGCGCCCGCCCCGGCGGCCAAGACCCCGTAGAACCTTCTTCCCGCTGCACCCGTGAAGCGCCCCCGTAGACCGGGGGCGCTTCCGTTTGGCCCCTACCCGGCGAGTGTCGCCAGAACCGCGAGCAGCTCCGAGGCGTGGATGGGCTTCGCCAGGTAAGCGTCCATGCCGGCGGCGAGGCAGACCTCGCGGTCGCCCTCGAAGGCGCGGGCGGTCAGGGCCACGATCGGCAGGTGGCGCCCCGTCCCAAGCTCGGCGGCCCGGATGGCGGCCGTGGCCTCGAACCCGTCCATCTCCGGCATCTGGACGTCCATCAGGGCGACGTCGAGCGCATTGCGGCCGACTGCGGCCAGGGCCTCGCGGCCGTTCTCGACCGTGACCACGGTGTGGCCGCGCTTCTTCAGGATGGCCGCGACCAGGCGCTGGTTGATGGCGTTGTCCTCGGCCAGGAGCACCCGCAGTGGGCGGCCTGCCGCCGGCACGGGCGGCAGCGGCTCGGCCACGGGGCGCGGGGCGGTCGTGGCCGCGTCCCCCGCGAGGAGGCCGACGGAGATGGTGAAGTGGAAGGCGCTGCCGCGGTCGAGCTCGCTCTCCACCCACATCCGGCCGCCCATCAGGGCCACCAGCTGGGAGGAGATGGTGAGCCCCAGGCCGGTGCCCCCGAAGCGGCGCGTGGTCGAGCCGTCGGCCTGGGTGAACGGCTCGAAGATGACCTCCTGCCGGTCCTTCGGGATGCCGATGCCGGTGTCGCGGACGACGGCGTGCACGCCCACCCGACCGTCGCGCTCCCCGTCCTTCGACAGCTCGACCGTGACCTGGCCCTGGCGGGTGAATTTGATCGCGTTGCCCACCAGGTTGAGGACCACCTGGCGCAGCCGACCCTCGTCGCCGAGCAGGGCATCCGGCAGCTCCGGAGCCACCCGGACGACGAGCTCCAGGCCCTTTTCCTCGGCGGCGGTGGCCAGACAACGCGCGGCACCCTCGACGCACTCCCGCAAACGGAAGGGGCGGGCCTCCAGCTCCATGCGACCGGCCTCGATCTTGGAGAAATCGAGGATGCCGTTGACCACCGCCAGCAGACCGTTGGCGGAGTCTCGGACCATCTCCAGATAGCCCCGCTGCTCGCCGGTGAGCAGCGTGTCGAGAACCAGCTCGGTCATGCCGAGAATGCCGTTGATCGGTGTCCGGATCTCATGGCTCATGTTGGCCAGGAACTCGCTCTTGGCCCGGCTCGCGACCATCGCCGCTCTCGCCATTTCGTTGGCGCGCCGGGTCGCCGTGGCCAACTGCGCATTGGTCGCGCCCAGTTGCGCGTTGGTCTCCTGCAAATCGCGGGTGCGCTCGCCGACCCGCTGCTCCAGGTCCTCGACGCGAATCTTGGCCTGTTGGGTGAGGCGCCATTTCTCGGTGAGCGCATTGGCGAGTTGCAGCACCTCGATGTTGTCGAAAGGTTTTTTCAGGATCACCAGCCGATCCGAACGGCCGAGCTTCTCGAGCATCTCGTCCCACGAGTAGTCGGAATACGCGGTACAGATGACGACTTGCACCTCCGGGTCCACTTCCCAGATCCTGGCGGTGGTCTCGACGCCGTCCCAGCCGGGCGGCATCCGCACGTCGATGAACGCCATGGCGTAGGGGCGCCCCTCCTCCCGAGCGCGACGCACCATGGCCAGGCCCTCCTGGCCCTGATAGGCCGAGTCGACCTCGAAAATCGGCCGGACGGCATAGCTGGCGGCCTCGCCGAACAGCTCCGCCTCCGCCGCGGCAAAGGCCGTCGCCCTGGGCTCCTGGCCGGCGCCGAAGATCTTCCGGAAATCCTGATGGATCGCCTGGTTGTCGTCGACCACCAGGAGACGCCGGTTGCAGGTCGTTTCGCTCGCAGTCATGCGGCTTCTCCCTTCGCAATTTCTTCCAAGGGTAACTCGAGGGTGAACGTGGCACCCCGGCCCATGCCGCCGCTCTCCACGGAGAGCGAGCCGCCCATCTCCTGGGCCGCCAGCGCTCCGCTGTGCAGGCCGAAACCATGGCCGTCCTTTCGGGTGGTGAAGCCGTGATTGAAAATCCGCGCCAGGTTCTCGGGCGGAATTCCCACCCCGTTGTCGATCACCGTGATCCGGATCCGGCCGCCTTCGCTCCCCACGCGCATCGTCAGGCGCTTGTCGGCGCGCCCTGACTCGTCGCAGGCATACTTGGCGTTGCGCACCAGGTTGACGAGGATCTGCAGGACCTTGTGCTTGTCGACGTTGATCGGCGGCACCGGGCCGAGCTCGCGGACGATCTCCACGCCGTGGCGATTCAAGGCGCCCAGATTGATCCGTAGGCTGTCTTCCACCAGGTCGGTCATGTGGACCAGCTCCTTGACTCCGGAGACCCTGGCATAGTTCTGCTGCATCGCCACGATCTCCTTGATGTGCTCGATGTTCGACCGCAGCGACTCGAGCTCGTGGAGCGTCGCCTCCTGATCGGCGAGGAGGTGCTCCGCGAGCTGCGAGAGATAGTCGGGGAGGAGCTTGCCCCGGGGATCCTCGCTGATGAACACCCCCAGGTCGTCCGCGTGGTCCCGCAGCAGGGCGACGACTTTCGTCAGGCTTCCAAGCCCGCTCTTCTTGACGTTCTCGGCGACCAGGGTGGCCGAGACGTTGACGCTGGTCAGCACGTTGCCGACGTTGTGGAGGACGTTGGTGGCGATCTCGGCCATGCCTCCGCGGCGCGAGGCTTCGAGCAGCTGCTTGTGGATGCTTTCGAGCTCCGCCTCCGCATGTTTTCTCTCGACGATTTCCAACTGCAGCTCGGCGGTCCGCTCCCCGACCCGTTTTTCCAGGTGATCGCGGGCTTCCTCGAGCGCGCTGTCGCGGGCCTCTATCTGGTCCAACATCTCGTTGAAGCCGTCGATGAGCCGGCCCAGCTCGTCCTCGCCCTGCTTCGGTGCGCGCACCGAGTAGATCTGCTGCGTCGCCACGATGCCGACGACCGAGGCGAGCTGCGAGATCGGTCCCGAGATGGCCGCCTGCAGCTTCGTCGAGAGCAGGAAGGAGACCAGGGAAGCGGCGAGGATCACCAGGGCGGCGATGATGCCATAGCGCCACAGGCGGGCGCGCATCTCCTCCAGATCGGATTCGAGGTACACCGTGCCCGCGCTCTCCCCGGCGAGCTCGATGCGGTGGAACAACTGGAGGGAATCGCCGGTGAAACGATGGCCCTGGGGCTGGACGGCGGGCGCCTTCCAGGCGGCCTTGAACCCGGCCCTTCGATAGGTGGCAAAGAGCTTGCCGCTCCGGTCGTACACCGCCGCGTCGACGATGTGGGGGTCCGCGTTCAAAGCTCTCAGGGTCTGTTCCGCCGAGCTTGGATCGTTGAAGGAGAGCGCGGCGGAGGTGCTGTCTCCCATGATTCTCGCCGTCACCACGAGATCGTTCGCGGTTTCCGACCGGAACACCACGAGCTCGTAGGTTACGAAGACGATGCAGGTCAGGAGCAGCGCCAGGCTGCTGGTGAGCATGATGATGATCGTCAGCTTGCGAGCGATTGGAATGTTACGCAGGAGGCGCATGGCTACGGTCTCTTTCCGCTTCCCTTGGCGAGCTTCTGGAGCTGGGCGCTGATCTTGAGCCCGGCTCGTCCCGCCGCCTCGATGTTGATCGTGAAGCCGAGCTTGTCGCCTTCGAGGAGGAACGTGACGATGCCGCCGTACCGGGCGAAGGCGTTCGACTCGCCGACGGTCAGCACGCCGGAGCCGTCCAACGCTTTGAGCAGACGCTCCACCGCCGCGTCGCTGCCGGCGCTGACGAAGAGGAGATGGGCGCTCCTCGCGGCCTCGGCGCCGTCGAACTGCTGGACGACTACGTCGCGGCCGTTGATGTGTCGGCCCTTGACCGTCTTTTCCAATTCGGACCCAAAGGGGTTGGCCCCGAGGATGCCGATGACGATCGGGGACGTGCTATCGTTGAACTTCCGCGCCGGCCACTCGACGAACTTCGAGAAGTTGAACAGGAAGGCCGCCTTGACCTGGTATTCCTTGAAGGCCGTCGCCGTAGCCTCGGCGGGCGCGCCCGCGGTCGGGATCAAACCGCAGAGCAGGGTGAGAGCGACCCTCACGCCTGCCCGGCCGAACCGCTTGCAGGGCGGGGATCGGCGGTCCCGGTAGTGCGCTGAAGAATCGGTTTTCATGGTCTTTCCCGCCGGCTCAGAATTTGTAGGTCCCTTTGACGCGCCAGCTGCGGCCATCTTGCGGGATGACGTCCTGCGCCAGACCGGGGGATGCCGGGTAGGCATACGCCCGGTCGAACAAGTTGTAGACGGAAACCGCGACCTCCAGGTGGGGCAGCACCCGGGAGCAGAGAAGAGTGGCATTGGCGAGGAGGAACCCGGAGGTCCGGTGTTCGGCCAAGGTCGTGAGGCGGCTCGTATATTGAAACTCGATCCCGGCATGGAGGCGGTCACCAGAGAGCGGCAGGCCGAGGTTGAGCTTGGCCAGGTGGCGCGGCGAGTCGTTCAGCTCCCGGCCGGTCTTGTCGTCCCTGGCGATCTGTAGGGCATAGCTGACCCGGGCCAGCAGGCCATGGGCATAGCGGCCTTCGAGCTCCAACTCGACGCCCAGCGCCCTGACCCGATCCACGTTTCGGAAGACCAGGAGTTTGTCCACCGGATCCCGCCGCAGGGAGATGAGGTCCTTGATCTCGTAGCGGTAGCCGGAAGCGCTCAGCCGCAGGTTCCGCGACAGAAACTGCTCGAGCGCCAGCTCATAGGTCGCGATGGTCTCGGGTCTCAGATCGGGATTCGCCTTGTTGATCCCCGGATATACGAGATATTGCTCGTAGGCATTGGGAGTGCGATAGGCGCGGCCGTACAACAGCTTGAGGGTCGTCTCCGTCCACGGATTGTAGATCACGCCGAGCCGCGGGTTGACGGTGCCGCCGGAGTCGTCGTAGTGATCGTACCGCAGCCCGGCGTTGACCAGCAGGTTGGGACGGACGACGATCTCGGCCTGAGAATACGCGCCCAGCGACCGCCCCTTCAGGTGGTCCAGGAAGTTCAAGGTAGAGGGGTGGTCGGTGAAAACCGACTGATGGAGGTTCAGCGCCTCTCTGTACTCGGCGCCGAAGAGGACGGTGTGCCGGTCGAGGAGCCTGGTGGTCAACTGGACCTCCGCTCCGGCGCCGTCGGCGTAGTCTGTCTCGTGCGGCGAGACGAAACCGTAGGGATAGGTGGCGCGATAGACAAAGCGGTCGTAAAAGGCTCTTCCCATGAGCCTCACGGCCGGGCTCAGGGCGCGTTCGTATTGCAGGTCGAGGAAGACCCGCTCGTCTGAATTTTTTTCTCCGCCCGCGTTGAACACGGTCCCCAGCGAGGCGGTGGGGACCTGCTTGTCGCGCAGCGAGTAGCCTCCCGACACGGTCACGCCGTGGTAGGCCAGGCGGCCGAAGAAATTCCTGGCGAACTCGCCGTCGGCATTCGTGGCGATGCCGTGGTGGGTCTCGGGAGCATCGAACTCCGGGTAGAACAGGTGCCGCTCGCCGGCGGTGTCGAAGAACGATCCCGAGAGGACCAGGTCGAGGTCGTCGGCGAACCGTTGTCCGTAGGTGAAACGGCCGCTTTTCGTGTCGAGACTGCCTGCCGTCGCCGAGACTTCGGCGCCGGCGATCGCTTCGCCCTTCCGGGTGATGACGTTGATCACGCCCAGGAAGGCGCTGCTGCCATAGATGGAGGAGCTGGGTCCGCGAATGACCTCCACCCGCTCGATCAGGTCGACGTCCAGGAGGGCTTCCCTGCCGATCAGGGCCGAGTCAAAGGGGAAGTCGTTCATCCGGTGGCCGTCGACCAGCAGCAGGATACGGTTGTTATAGTCGCCCGGCCGGTCGAACCCGCGGACCCCGAGAGTGGAGAAGTCGCGGTCGTAGGTCACGTAGAGCCCGCGGACGGCGCGCAGGACGTCGGCCAGCGTGCGATAGCCGAACTGCCGGATCTCGTCGGCGGTGACGATGGTCACCGAGGCCGGCGCCTGGCTCACCTTCTGCTCGTATTTCGAGGCGCTCCAGACCCGCTGGACGCGCAGGTCCATCAAGTCTTCGAGACTCATGTCCGCCAGGTCGCCCGGGCCGCTCGGCGGTGGGCCTCCCGCCGCCCCGGCGGGCAGCGCCAGGCCGAGGCAGAGCAAGGCGGCCAGGCCACCCCGTAACCGCGCCGGCGCTCGTTGCGCCACGTCGGTGACCGGCGGATTCGTCGCGGGCTTGCTCATCGGATTCTCTTCTCTTGCCTTGCCGGGCTCAGAACTTGTAGGTCCCTTTGGCCCGCCAGGTGCGGCCATCCTGCGGCAGGACGTCCTGGACGTGCCCCGTCGATCCCGGATAGGCGTAGTCCCGGTCGAACAGGTTGTAGACGGAAAGCGAGACTTCCAAGTGGGGCAGCACCGTGCCGCTCAGGAGAGTCGCATTGGCGAGGAGGAAGCCGGCGGTGTGGCGGTCGTCCAGGGTCTTCAAGCCGCTCAGGTATTGGAGCTCCAGCCCGGCGTGGAGGAGATCGCCATGGAGTGGCAGGCTCAGGTTGAGCTTGGCCAGATGGCGGGGCGAGTTGGTCAGCTCCTTGCCGGTCCTGCCGTCCGCGGCGTTTTCCAGGGCATAGCTGGCGCGGACCAAGAGCTCGTGGGCGTAGCGGCCCTCCAGCTCCAACTCGAGACCCGAGGCCCTGACCCGGTCGACGTTCTGAAAGACCAGCAGGCCGTCTTCGGGATCCCGCCGCTGCGAGATGAGGTGCTGGATGTCGTACAGATAGCCGGAGGCGCTCAACCGCAGGTTCCGCGGCAGATACTGCTCGAGCACCAGCTCGTAGGTCGCGATGGTCTCGGGTTCCAGCGCGGGGTTCGCTTTGTTGAACCCCGGCGATTCGAGATACAGCTCGTAGGCGTTGGGGGCGCGAAACGCCTGACCGTAGAGCAGCTTGACCGTCGTTTCCGCCCGCGGGCTGTAGATCACGCCGAGCCGTGGGTTGACCGTGCCGCCGAAGTTGTCGTAGTGATCGTAGCGCAGGCCGGCGTTGATCCGCAGCTTGGGGTCGACGGCGAAGTCGCCCTGGGAATACACCCCCAACGAGCGTTCCTGGTGATCGCTCAGGAAGTTGTAGATCCTGGGGGAGCCGCTGAAGTTGGATTGATAGAGATGGAGCGCCTCGCGGTACTCGGCGCCGCAGATGACGGTGTGCCGGTCGCGGAGCTTCGTGGTCCACTGAACCTCGGTTCCCATGCCGTCGCCATCGTCGTCGTCATGGCTCAGTACCACGAAGGGAGGATTCCCGGGCGCGGCATAATCGTAAGGATAGGTAGCACGGTAGGCATAACGGTCGTAGTAGGCTCGCCCGCGGAGCTTCGAGGTCGGAGACAGATCGCGCTCATATTGCAGGTCGAGGAAGGTCCGTTCGTCCGTGGTCCTCTCCCGGCCGTCGTTGAACACGGTGCCGAACGAAGCGGTGGGGACGTCTTTGTCGCGCAGCGAGTAGGCTCCCGACACCGTCAGGCCGTGGTAGGCCAGGCGGGCGAATAAATTCTTCGCCGACTCGCCGTCGGAATTCCTCGCGACGCCCAACTCCGGGAAGGACAGGCGCCGCTCCCCGGCGGTGTCGAAGAGCGAGGCCGAGAGGACCAGGTCGAGGTCGTTCGCGAGGTGGCGGCCGTAGGTCAGCCGCCCGCTGCGCGTGTCGAGACTGCCGCCCGCGACCGAGGTTTCGGTGCCGGCGATCGCATCGCCTTTTCGAGTGATGACGTTGATCACTCCCAGGAAGGCGTTGTCACCATAGATGGAGGAGCTGGGGCCGCGGATCACCTCCACCCGCTCGATCAGAGCGACGTCGAGGATGCCTTCCGTACCAATCAGGGCCGAGTTGTAGAGGTTGTCGTTCATCCGGTGGCCGTCGACCAGCAGCAGGACGCGGGTGTTGAAGTCGCCCGGCCGGTCGAAGCCGCGGAAGCCGAAGTTCGAGTAATTGCGGTCGTAGGTCACGTAGAGGCCGCGGACTCCGCGCAGGACCTCGGCCAGCGTGCGATAGCCGAACTGCCGGATCTCGGCGGCGGTGACGATGGTCACCGAGGCCGGGGCCTGCGTCACCTTCTGCTCGTATTTCGAGGCACTGAAAACCCGCTCGACCCGCAGGTTCATCAGTTCTTCGAGGCTCATGTCGGCGAGGTCGCCGGGGCCTCCCGGCGGCGCGCTCTGCTCCCCCCGGACCGGCATCGCCAGCAGGAGGCAGAGGAGGGCGCGGAGCCACGGGGGAGGATGGGTCGTCATGGGCGTATCCGCCGGGTCAGAACTTGTAGGTCCCTTTGACGCTCGCGCTGCGGCCATCCTGGCGGATGAGGTCCTGGGCGTCCGTCGGCGAGCCCGGGTAGGCATAGGTCTGGGCGAAAAGGTTGTACACCGAGAGGGAGAGATCGAGATGGGGGAGCAACCCAGGGCAGAGAAGCGTTGCATTGGCGACGGTAAAACTTGCGGATCGCAGGTTGGCCAGAGTTTTGAAGCCGCTCGAGTATTGCACCTCGAGACCGGCCTCCAGGCGGTCGCCGGCGAGCGGCAGGCGCAGGTTGAGCTTCGCCATGCGGTGCGGGGCATTGGGCAGTTCCTTCCTGGTCTTGCCGTTCTCGGCACCCTGCAGGGCATAGCTGGTGCGGGCCACCAGGCCATGGGCATAGTGGCCTTCGAGCCCCACTTCGAGCCCTTCCGCCCTGGCCGTATCCGTGTTCTGGAAGACCAGGAGGCCGTCCGCCGGGTCCCGCCGCAGGGAGATGAGATTCTTGATCGCATAGTGGTAGGTGGAGACGCTGAGCTTGAGGTCGCCGGGAAGATACTGTTCGAGCACCAGCTCGTAGGTCGCGATGGTCTCGGGCCCAAGGCCCTGGCTCGCTTTGGCGAACCTCGGCGCCTCGAAATAGAGCTCGTAGGCGTTGGGGGCGCGATAGGCCCGGCCGTACAGGAGCTTGATCGTCGTCTGCGTCCACGGGTTGTAGATCGCGCCGAACCGCGGGTTCACCGTGCTGCCGAAGTTGTCATAGTGGTCATACCGCAGGCCGGCGTTGATCCGCAGGTGGGGACGGACCGCGAGCTCGACCTGAGAATACGCGCCCATCGACCGGCCCTGATGGTCGGAGAGGAAGTAGTAGACCCTGGGCTCGCCCTGGTAGCTGGATTGGAGGAGATGGAGTGCCTCACGGTACTCGGCGCCGAAGAGGAGGGTGTGCCGGTCGAGGAGCTTCGTGGTCCACTGGACCTCCGCTCCTACGCCATCGCCATCGTTCTTCGTCTGGAGCAGCTGGACGTCCTCGGGGTCGCCGGGCGCGGAGGAAGGAAAGGTGCCGCGAAAGCCATAATGGTCGTAATGGGCTCGGCCCACGATCGTCGAGGTCGCGGAGACCGCGTGCTCAACCTGGAGATCGAGAAAGAACCTCTCGTCCGTGGTCTTCTCCCGGTTGTCGTTGAAGACGGTCCTCCCCAACGAGATGGGGACGTTCTTCTCGCGCAGCGAGTAGGCTGTCGACAGGGTCAGGTCATGGTAGGTCAAGCGGCCAAAAAAGCTTTGGTCGCGTTCGCCGTCGGCGTTTAGGGCGATCCCATGGTTGGTCTCCGGAGTGTCGAATTCCGGGAAGAACAAGCGCCGTTGCCCGGCGGTGTCGAAACGCGAGCCGGAGACGACCACGTCCAGGTCGTTGTCGAACCGCTTGCCGTAGGTGACGCGTTCGCCGTGGGTTTCGAAGCTGCCGCCCTCGGCGGAAACCTCGGTACCGCAGATCGCATCGCCCTTCTTGGTGATGACGTCGATCACCCCCAGAAAGGCGCTGCTGCCATAGATCGAGGAGCTGGGCCCGCGGATGACCTCGACCCGTTCGATGAGATCGACGTCCAGGACGAATTCTCTGGCGATCAAAGTCGCGTTATAAAAGTCGTCGTTCATGCGATGGCCGTCGACCATCAATAGGACACGGGTGTTGCCATCCCCCGGCCGATCGAATCCGCGGAAGCCCAGGTACGAGAAGGCACGGTCGTAGGTCACGTAGAGACCCGGCACGCTGCGCAGGACGTCCGTCAGGGTGCGATAGCCGAACTGCCGGATCTCTTGCGCGGTGACGATCGTCACCGAGGCCGGGGCCTGCGTCACCTTCTGCTCGTATTTCGAGGCGGAGACGACCCGCTCGACCCGCAGGTTCATGAGGTCCTCGAGGCTCAGGTCGACCAGGTTGCCGGGGGCGCCCGGCGGTGGGCCCTCCACGGCACCGGCGGGCCCCACCAGTCCGAGGCAGAGCAGTGTGGCCAGACACTTGATCGGTAGAGCCCTCCAGGGCGTTCTCATTCGGCGCTCCTCTCCCAGAGCCTCCGTTCCCCAGGATCTGTTTCTTTCGCGACAACTGCATGGACTGCAGGGGGCATGCCAGGGGGCTTCGCGCCCGGCCCTGGCGCGGTGCCCCCTGCGTCGGCCCTTCGCGGCGTCCACGAACTGGACAGATCGTCCGGGTTCTGGACGCGGCTCCTGCGAGCTCCCCGCCGGGCGATATCCATTCGCTTCCAGCTATGCTATCTTCGACATCTAATTTAAGCGAAGGAGAGACGATGCGCATTCACCTGTGGGCCGCGACGTTGCTTCTGGCTGCATGCCTTCCGATCACCGTTCAGGGCCGGACGGCCTCGGCGACGGCTCCGACCGACACGGTCCGGACGCCCGCCGTCGCGGCGGGGGCCGAGACCGCCGTAAACAGCGCCAGTGTGGTGACCTGCCACTTGAATTTCGCGAGCGAGGGGGCCGGCTTCCACGAGGTTCCGTTTCCTTTCGGAGAGAATCCCCTGGTGCCCAACGGAGGACGATGCACGGGCGACTTGTCCTGTGCGTCCAGGTGCTGCACGAACGGCATCTGCCAGCAATGGCCCTGAAGCGGTACCGAACGGCCCGGCACGGCCGGAGGGACCCCTAAGCCTGCGACCCTAAGCCTGCGGAGACGCCCCGACGGCAGTGGTTCCGGGAAGGTTCCGGACGGCGGCTGGGGACGTCTCTACGAAGGCCCGTAAGGTTGAGGGCCGATTTTTTCACAGCCTCTGAGCCCCGCCTCCCGGACGCGCCCGTCTCCACCAGAGGACGTTCTCTCACGGGTCTCCGCCTTGGAGGGACTGGCACGGAGCTTGGAATAGGGAGGGGTTCATGCACATCGCCTTCCTCACTCTCTTTCTCGGCCTGACCTCCGGCTGGACGCCGGTCGAGCTCGCCGTCCAGGGGGCCGCTCCCGGCGCCTCTCCGATCACCGCCATCGATTTCCAGCTCGACGGCCAGCCGGCCGGCGGTCTCACCGGACCGCCGTTCCAGGGCGAGATCGACCTCGGTCCGGGTCT
>Ga0137403_10003209_pt1 | contig 19702 bp, 19 predicted proteins | sample CZOMad2_1_16fung_FD_122057 | JGI IMG/M metagenome (GOLD analysis project Ga0137403, IMG submission 122057) | Vadose zone soil fungal communities from Angelo Coast Range Reserve, California, USA - CZOMad2_1_16fungal (Hybrid Assembly) | ecosystem: Environmental > Terrestrial > Soil > Vadose zone...
GCCGCCGACGTGGGCGTCGGATTCATCGCACGCTCCAACGTTTTGGAAGACGTGAAAGCCGGCGTGCTGGCGGCGATCCCCATGTCCGACGCGCTGATCAAGCGTGATCTCGCGTTAGTATTCCGCAAAGACAAAGCTCTCAGCCGTGCTGCTCTAGCGTTCATCGACATAGCGGTAAGGCTCAAAGCCGTTCACGCGCAGGCAATTTCGAAGTAACTCCTCAAAGCGCGACGGATTCACGCGGATCACTGTGATCAAGGAACGGAATCCTTGTTATCTGTGAGAATCTGTGGCGTTTTGATTCACCAGAACTTAATATCGAACATTTTTTCCACACTCCGTTTCCCCTGTGTTAGATTTTTTAATTCACCTTAGGTCTGCGAGCTTTCAAGGGAGGCAGTGCAGTGGGCAAAAGTATGGTTCCGAAGCGGATCTTTCTCACCAAAGGGGTGGGAAAGCACAAAGAGCGCCTGACCTCGTTCGAGCTGGCGCTGCGGGACGCCGGCATCGCCGCGCAAAACCTGGTGCGCGTTTCGTCGATCTTTCCGCCAAACTGCAAACTGGTTTCGCGCAAAGAAGGACTGAAATATCTCTCTCCCGGTGAAGTCGTCTTCTCCGTGGTTGCGGAAAATTCCAGCCGCGAGCCGCACCGCTTGATGTCGTCAAGCATCGGGGTAGCTATCCCTTCTGACCGCAGCACTTATGGATACCTGAGCGAGCACCACTCCTTCGGCGAGAGTGACGATGTGGCCGGCGAATACGCCGAAGAGCTGGCGGCAGAGATGCTCGCTACCACGCTGAATGTGGAGTTTGACCCCGACCGCTCCTGGGATGAGAAAAAAGAGATTTACAAGATCTCTAACAAGATCGTGCGCACGGCGAATATCACGCAGTCAGCAGTGGGTGATAAGCGTGGCAAGTGGACAACGGTGATCGCCGCCGCCGTATTGATATTCGAATAGACTGCTATTTCGGCTGCACCACTTTATTGAAGTTCTTCCCTAGCCGCTCCAGCACGGCAGCGACGATGATGGGCATGCCGACGGTGGCGTCCACGAAGACCTCGCCGAACTTTCCGCCTTCCTCCGGCGGAACGAATTTCCCCCACGAGATGGCCTCGCTGTAGGGGCTTCCTGACAATCCTCCCCAGTAGACAGGTTCCGGGCAGATGCGCAGGCCGTAGTGGTATCGCTTCAATTCAATGTCCTCTCCAGTGCGGCGATGACGCAGCTCGCAATAGGGCCCGAACTGCTGCGACCAGTTGCGCGGCACGCCTCCTCCGATGGTAAAGATGCCGATGCGTTTGTGCGCCAGCAGCGTGTCGGCGAAGTGGTCAAGATCATAGAAGGGATCGAAGGACAAGCGCTTCTTACCCTGTTTCTCGCGCATGCGGTTGCTCAACGCGACATCGAGTCCGAGTTCGGAGTCGGTGAATGCCGGCACAAACACCGGAACATTCTTCTCATATGCGGACTTCAGGATGCCGCGACCGGGAGTGTGCTTGGCGAGATAGGCACCGATGGAGCGATTCAGCTTGTAGGAGCACATGGTTTCGTTGGCGTCCCAGCCGGCGAGGACCTTCTCCATTACTTCTTCCACGTGGTCGAGATTCTGCTCAGGCTCGAGCGTGTCGTAGACGCGGTTGTAGCCGGCCTCATACAGCTCGACGTCGTTCATGCGCGGGTCGTAACGGTAGTGCTTGTTGCCTGTGGCTTCGACCAGCCCGTGCGCCATCAGAGCGCCGGTGGAGACGACCGCGTTCACGATGCCGCGGTCGATCAGCTCGCAGATGATGAGACCCTGCTTGGCTACGGTCATGGCGCCCGCGAGCGTCATCACCACGAAGCAATCCTTGTCGCGCGCCATGGCTTCGAGCACGTCGGCGGCTTCGCCGAGCTGCCGTCCGGTGAAGGCGGTATCGGCCATGCCGCGAACGAGATCGTCGATGCTGCGCACTTTGCCGAGGTCGAGCGGAAAGACTGGACTCAGATGGTCGGCCTCCGGATTGTGCAGCTTGCGTTCGATGCCGGCACCGGCATGCACGCTCTTTTTTGCGGTCGTCTTCACGCTCTTCTTAACGTGGCTTTTACCTGGCTTCACGCTTCACCCCTAAAATCCGAGAACTTGGAACTTAAATGTTTACTTGAAGCGCGTCAATCGGGCGACATTTGCTATTCTGTGAAGTCTTTCCGATATGCAAGCGAAGAACGATAAAGATAAGTTCACCGTGGGCCTGGTGCAGATGCACTGTACGGCCGATCCGGATGAGAACCTGAAGCGTGCGGCGCAGTTCGTCCGCGACGCGGCGCGTCAAGGCGCGCAGGTGATCTGCCTGCCCGAACTCTTCAAGACGCAGTACTTCTGCCAGCGGGAAGACGCGGCGTTGTTCGACTTGGCGGAGACGATTCCGGGACCCACGACGGAAGTGCTGTGCAAGGTGGCGCAGGAGGCAAAAGTTGCGGTCATCGTTTCCCTGTTTGAGAAGCGCGCGCGGGGGGTTTACCACAACACCGCGGTCATGATCGATTCCGACGGCAAGATCCTCGGGCTCTACCGCAAGATGCATATTCCCGACGATCCGCTCTACTACGAGAAGTTCTACTTCACTCCGGGCGACTTGGGCTTCAAAGCGTTCGACACGCACTTCGGACGCATCGGCACGCTGGTGTGTTGGGACCAATGGTATCCGGAAGGCGCGCGACTCACCGCGCTGCAAGGTGCTGAGGTGCTGTTCTATCCCACTGCCATCGGATGGCACCCGGCGGAGAAGGAACAATATGGCGTGTCGCAGCACGATGCCTGGCGTACGATCCAGCGCGCGCATGCCATCGCGAATGGAGTGTATGTGGCGGTCGTGAACCGGGTAGGGCATGAGACCGGAAACATCCGCGGCAAGGAAGTCAAAGGCGCGGGTCTCGAGTTCTGGGGACGATCGTTTCTCTGTGATCCATTCGGCGTGATCCTGGCCGAGGCATCCGACGACAAGGAAGAAATCCTGATCGGCGAGGTGGACGCCCAGAAGATGGAGGACGTCCGCCGCAATTGGCCGTTCCTACGCGACCGCCGCATAGACGCCTACGGCCCTATTACAAGCAGGCTCATCGATTAAGCCATGAGCCGAAGCAAGACTTCCAAACAACCGAAGCTGCGCATGCCCGCCGAGTGGGAATCCCACGAAGCCACCTGGCTCGCCTGGCCGCACAATGAATCAGACTGGCCCGGAAAGTTTGCATGCATTCCGTTCATCTACGCTGAGATCGTGCGCAACCTGGCGCGCGCGGAAAAAGTTCATATCGTCGTCAATGATGTTGCGGCTGAGAAGAGTGCGCGAAAAGTATTAAGCGAATGCGGCGCGCTCGCAGCGTCTGTTCGCTTCCATCGTTGGCCAACCGACCGGGTGTGGACGCGCGACTCCGGCCCAATCTTCGTTCGCAATGGTAAGAAGCTGGCGACTACTAACTGGCGCTTCAATGCCTGGGCAAAATATTCTGACTGGAAGAATGACGATCTTCTGCCCGATCATGTGGGCGAACTTTTGGGCTTGGAGGAGTACATTCCGGCGGCCATCAAGGGCGGCAAGATCCATCGTATTGTCCTCGAAGGCGGCAGCATCGACGTGAACGGCCGCGGCACCATGCTGACGACCGAGGAGTGTCTGCTCTCGACGAAGCAGCAACGCAACCCTGGACTCAGCCGGCGGGAGCTGGAGGGGGCGTTCGGAAAATATCTAGGCGTGCGCAACGTGATCTGGTTGGGGCGTGGAATCGCTGGTGATGACACCCACGGCCATGTGGACGACATTTCGCGGTTCGTAGGGCCGCGCACGGTGGTAACGGCGGTCGAGCGGAGCCCTCGCGACAAGAACCACGCACCCTTAAAGCAAAACTTTAAGAAACTAAAATCTGCCACTGACCAGGATGGAAAACGGCTTGAGGTGGTCGAGCTGCCGATGCCGTCACCGATTTTTCAAAACGGACAACGCCTGCCCGCCAGCTACGCTAATTTCTACATCGCAAATGGACTCGTGCTTGTTCCCATCTTCGGCGATGCCAACGACCGTCTGGCACTCAACATCCTCGCCGAGGTCTTTCCTACCCGTGAAATTGTTCCCATCTACTGCCGCGACTTCATCTGGGGACTCGGCGCCATTCACTGCATGACCCAGCAGCAGCCGGCTCGCTAGCCAATGAAAAAGGCTGCCCGAAGGCAGCCTTGATCGGTTACGACTAGCTTACTTCCGTTTGCGCGCGAAGTAGCCGGTCAGCATGGAGCCAAAGCCCATCAGCCCGAGCAGGGGCAGCGGTGAGGCTGTCTGCGGCAGGCCTTCGTTCTTGGCAGTGGTGCTGGTGTCGGCAGCATTCGCGTTAGCAGAGGCGGCGCCAGCGGACTGGTCGCTGCTCTGCGCGGAAGCTGCGCTCTGGTCGGCAGCAGCCGCACCGGTGGAGCTGGTGGCAGACTGGTCAGCCGAAGGAGTCGTCGCCGCGGCAGCGGACTGGTCGCTGCTTGGCGTCGCGCTCGGAGTAGTGGCAGCGCTTGCACCCGCGGCCGATTGATCAGCCGAAGGAGTAGTGCTGGCCGCCGCGCCCGCTGCCGGAGCAGTGGTCGTGGTGGTGGTTGTCTGAGTGCTCTGCGCGCTCTCGGTCGTGGTTGCTGCCGGCGCAGCAGCCGAGGCCGAAGAGCCAGCAGGAGGTGTCGAGCCGGCCGGCGTGGTGCTTGAAGCCGAAGGGCTGGCCGCCTGGTTGGCGTCAGGAGCAGGCTGCATGGCGCCGCCCGATCCGGAAGCAGCTGTGGAGTCGGTGGTCGCCGATGGCTGCGCGCCGCTCGGTGCGGCAGCATTGTCATTCGGCGATGGAACCGGAGCGTTGTTGCTCTTCAAGCCGGAATCCGTTACCGGAGCCGTCGAATTTGGGTTCGAAGGCGGGTTCGTATCGCTGCTGCTGGCCGAAGTTGCCGGAGCAGCTGCCGCCGAAGGAGCCGCGGAAGCGCCTGCATTGCTGCAGGAATCCGAAACCGGTTTCATATCGGAAACCTTGAACTTATTGTCGGACCCCATCGAACCGGTTGCTGAAATCTGCTTCCCGACCTGCGCATCGAGACCGCTGCCGTCAAGCTTGTAAGCGGTGCCGTTCTGGTCGGTCAGCACAAAATCGTTTCCGGACTTGCTGACGCAACCGCTGATGGTGGTTTGGTCGGACGATGGCGTCGCGGTCGAAGACGGCGCCGCGCCGCTCTGGTCTGAAGGTGCGGGGGACGAAGCGCTAGGGTTGGTTCCCTGGTCGGTGCTCGGTGTCGAACCCGGTGCCGTCCCGCCACTTTGGGCGAATGTCATGCCTGCTGTGATCAACAGGATGCTTGTGAAATAGAACAGTTTCCTCATTTGTAGCTCCTTAACCCGAATGTTTCTGCCCCGTGGCGAGGGCGTTCATTTTTGTGAGAGCCCGCCCAGTACGCGGCGGGTGGTTCTGCCTGCCTAGTTAGAGAGAGGTAAACAGCGAGGGGTTTGCCCGGCAGAGGTGGAAATCGAGCATCTACTCACAACCGCTACAATGGGCCTTAGAGTGTCCGCACACGAACAATTCATGCGTTCCGCGCTCGAGGAGGCACACAAGGCCAATGAATTGGGCGAGGTGCCGGTCGGAGCGGTAGTGGTCCTCGGCGGCGAGATCATCGCCCGCGGGTGCAATCGTAATCTCATTGACCGCGACCCCAGCGCGCACGCGGAGATCGTGGCGCTTCGCGGCGCTGGTATCGCAGTCGGAAATCATAGGCTGCTTGATTGCGATCTCTATGTGACCATTGAGCCGTGCGCCATGTGCGCTGGAGCGCTGGTGCAGGCGCGCCTTGGACGCCTGGTCTATGGCGCCGCCGATCCCAAAGCGGGTGCGGTGAATTCGGTGCTGCAGGTGCTGAACCATCCTGCTTTGAATCATCAGATGGAGGTCGTGCCGGGCGTGCTCGCGGATGAATGCGGCAGTCTGCTGCAACAGTTCTTCAGGAAAAGGCGAACACGAGAAGTTGCGGAAATTTAGATGGCGGAGAGGGTGGGATTTGAACCCACGATACCCGTTAAGGTATGTCCGCTTTCGAGGCGGATCGTTTCAACCACTCACGCACCTCTCCGCAGCCACGTTGTAAGAGCTTCGGCAAGCACCGAAGCTCTTCTCTGATTATACCTTTGACGGTTTCAAATCCTGCGGGCTAGTAACGATAGCCGCGCGTGCGCTCCAGCCGCGCTTCCTCCAGAGCCACGTCGCGCTGGAAGACCATTTCGACCGCGGTCCCGGCGTCGAGCCTCACATCACTTCCGCGCGTGAGCAGCGCGATTGCAAGTCCGGTGACTCCGCCCGCAGCAGCGCCGATCCCCGCGCCCTTGAGCCCGCCTGCGGCCGCGCCGATCACAGTGCCGGTAGCGGTAGTTCCGGCGGCACGCCCAATATCTTTTCCTTTTTCTCCTTCACGCTGGATCTTGCCTTCGTTGCTTTTAACATCTCCGCCTTCGGCACCCGGGACCGCGTCAACTGCGCCCGGCAGACTCACGGTGTAACCGTTGGGAAAGATCAGCGTGCTGAAATGCATCATGACTTCAGCCCTTCCCTTCACGCGTCCAGCGCGTTGCACATTGGTGATCTCACCCTGAACGTAGGTGCCTTCGGGAATCACCATGCGCCCCTCCATGACCAGTGGGAAATTGGTTTGAAGATAAACATGATCACCCACCTTCGCGTTTTTGGTGCTGATGCCTTGCTTGAGCACCAGCGGAATCTTGGTCCCGGCGGGAACCGTAAACGTCTTGCCTTCAGCGACTGAACTCGACGCACGAAGCTTTGGCTGTGGCGGCGGATCACTCCTGGGAGTGATGGGGCCTTCGATCTGTTGCGCCAGGAGTGAGCTTGAGGCAAAAACAACGAGCGCGATTCGGAACAGCATGAGACACCTCGCAAAAAAGTCTATCGCAATTCTGGGTACAGCAGGTACTTGTGACGTACCTTCCGGAAGGAACGCAGCGAATGTCGCCAGCTAGCGACGATCCGCTTCGGGTCTTCGCGGTTCTGCAGCCTCGCGAGCTCGCGGTCGTTGGCGAGTAGCGATTTCATCTTGGCGACCTCAAACTCCTTCGGATAAAGATGGAGCAGCGCCGCAGCCAATTCGATCCCGAGCGCAGGCGAGTCTATCGCATCGCGCTCGATGATGGTGACCTTCACACCGTGGCAAATTGTTCCGGAAAGAGTGCTGGATACGGGCGTAAAGTCCGCAGGTTCGAAGCGAACACCAGCGAGCTTGCGGGCATTCAGGTATTCGGAAAATCTTTTAGCGTCGACCCAAGATGCGCCGATCTGCTCGAAAGGAAGATCCGTCCCACGGCCAACGGAGACATTGGTCTGTTCGAGCAGGGCCACACCGGGATAAAGCGCTTCGGCATTCACGTTGCGCAAGGCAGGCGATGGATTTACCCAAGGGATCCCGGTTTCGTCGAACCACTGGTCGCGCTTCCAACCTTGCATGGGAATAACCCGCAGCTTCGCCTTGATCTTTCTCTCACCGTTGAAGAATCGCGCCAGCTCGCCGAGCGTCATACCGTGGCGGACCGGAAGCGGATGATAGTTCACGAACGAAGCCGGGGCGGTCGAGACCGGTCCTTGCACGGCCAAGCCATTGATTGGATTGGGGCGGTCGAGCACGATCATCTCGACTCCTGCTGCCGCGCACGCCTCGAGAAAATAGCCAAGGGTGGTCTCATAGGTATAAAAGCGCGCGCCGGCGTCCTGCAGGTCGAAGACAACTGCATCGAGTCCGCGCAGCAGCTCCTGCCGAGGCCGCCGCTCAGCGTCACTCCGTCCATAAATGTTATGGACGGAGATTCCGGTGCTCTGGTCTTTGGAGTCTTCGATGTCAGCAGAGTCTACTTTGGTTGCAATTCCGTGCTCGGGCGCGAAGATCGCGACCAGCTTGATGCCTCGTGCGTTGGCGAGAACGTCGATGGTGCGGCGTCCTTGCGAGTCCGATCCGGTGGCGTTGGTGACGAGGGCGATGCGGGTCTCGCGGCCGTCGGTGCGCAGCAACGGAGCGAGCTTCTGCTGCTCCAGAACATCGATGCCAACGGCGACCTTGGACTTCTCCGCACCAAACGAGGTCGCGACGAACAGGAGCAGACCAAAGGCCAAGCTGGATGGGAGCGCGGGTCGCAATCGGAAGTCCAGTGTGTTATAACCGCGCTTCAAAATCAACCAGAGATATGCGTTCGCCTTCATCCGCCGCGTTGCCGCTCGCCTCCGCCCTTCAAAACCAGGACCTGGTGTTCCAGCACGCCTTCGCGATCTTGGCCGAAGGGATCGAGCAGCGCGCATTTCCCGGCGCATCGGTCGCGATCACCAGCCAGGGTGCGCTGGTTGCGCACAAAGGCTTCGGTCACTATACCTACGACAAAAAGGCGCGTGCAGTGGATGCGGAGAGCATCTTTGACATCGCTTCGCTTACCAAGGTGGTCGCCACCACGCCGATGGCGATGCTGCTGCATGAGCGCGGCGTGCTGGACCTGGGTTCGTTCGTCATCGGTACCCTGCCTGAGTTCGCGGTAGCTGACGACCGACGCGATCAGGTGACCTTCCGCATGCTGCTGGCACACAGCTCAGGTCTGCCGGCGTGGGTGCCGCTCTACAAGAAAGCCAAGAACAAGGCGAATGTGCTACAAGCAGCAGCGGAGGTCCCGTTCGCCGCCGACCCCGGATCGCGCGCCGAATACAGTGACATCGGATTCATTTTGCTGGGAGAGGCATTGGAGCAGCTCTCCGGTTCGCCGCTCGACAGTTTTTGCGGACTCGACGTATTCAAGCGCCTGGAGATGGACTCGACCCGTTTCAAGCCGGAAAAGAAGCTGAAGGGACAGATCGTGCCGACATCGAATGGTCAGGAGATTCGCAATCGCGTGATCCAAGGCGAGGTCCACGATGAGAACGCCTTCATTATGGGCGGCGTCGCCGGCCACGCGGGAGTGTTCTCCACCGCCGGCGACTTAGCCAGGTTCGCGCATTGCCTATTACGTGGAGGGCCTCCACTAGTCAAACCGGAGACGGTTGAGCTTTTTACGCGCCGGCAAGAATCGCCAGCAGGGACATCGCGCGCTTTGGGCTGGGACACGCCCTCGAAGCCGTCTCAATCGGGACAATATTTTTATCCCGGATCGTACGGTCACCTTGGTTACACCGGCACATCGCTCTGGATCGATCCCGAGCGCGAACTCTCTGTTACGCTGTTGACCAATCGCACCTGGCCGGACAGCAAGAACCAGGCGATCAAAGAATTGCGGCCGCGTTTTCACGATGCCGTGATCGAAGCCATCGATGGCAAGTAAATCGGACATCCACAAACTTGGCACCGAGCGACGCAACCGCTCCGCCGCCTCGCTCGATACCATGGCGCCGATTGCCATCGCGCGGCTTATCAATCGCGAGGACCAGAGAGTTCCCCGAGCAGTCCGGAAGGCGCTCCCGCAGATCGCCAAAGCGATCGACCTGATAGCCAAGCAGCTTAGCGCCGGCGGACGCATGATCTACGTCGGCGCGGGCACCAGCGGACGCATCGCTGCGCTGGACGCCTCCGAGCTTCCGCCAACCTTCAATACCGATCCCAAGATGGTGCAGTACGTGATCGCAGGCGGCGACTCCGCGCTGGGCATGGCGGCAGAGTACAACGAGGATTCCGAAAAACTTGGTGAGCGCGACATTGCCAAGAAGAAGCCGACGAAGAAGGATGTGGTAGTCGGCATCGCGGCCAGTGGCAGGACCCCGTACACCATCGCGGCGCTTCGCCATGCAAAAGGTAAAGGCGCGAGGACGATCGCGATCGTCTGCAATCCCGGATCGCCGCTGGAGAAAGTTGCCGACATCGTCATCGTGGTGCAAGTTGGCCCGGAGGTCGTCTCCGGCTCGAGCCGCATGAAAGCCGGCACCGCGCAGAAGCTCGTCCTCAATATGCTGAGTACCGGGGCGATGGCGCGCTTGGGTTACGTCTACGGAAACCTGATGGTGAACGTCCACCTGAAGAACGAGAAGCTGGTGGAGCGAGGCATCGGAGTGCTGCAGGAAGCGGCCGGCGTAAATCGCAAATCAGCCGAGCGAGCGCTGAAGGCTGCGGACAATCAGGTTCCCATTGCGATGATCATGCTGGCCCATAACATTGGACGCGCGGCGGCCACCCAGCGGCTGAAATCCGCTAACGGAAACGTCCGCAAAGCTATCGCCCGCTAAGCCGTTCCGCCTATCCCCTACTGAAAACTCTCATGTAATAATGTTGGCACGCGCACCCCGTCTGGAAAGGCAATAACCGAACCCAATGGACAAGTTTGTGATCCGCGGTGGCAATCCCCTGCTCGGAACCGTTCGCATCAGCGGCGCCAAGAATGCCGCGCTACCGGCCATGGCCGCCGCCCTTCTGACCGACGAAACCGTCATCCTGGAAAATATTCCCGATGTGCGCGACATCGAGACCGAGCGCACGTTGCTGGTCGCCATGGGAGCCGAGGTCGAACTGGGATACGGACGCGCCCACCATCGCACCACCATCAACTGCTCGCGCCTCAGCGCGAATCCGGAAGTCGCCTATGAGTTGGTGAAGACCATGCGCGCGTCATCGCTGGTGCTGGGCCCTCTGGTGGCTCGCATGGGCATCGCGCGCGTCTCGCTGCCCGGAGGCTGCGCCATCGGAGCGCGTCCAATCGATCTGCATATCAAAGGACTGGAGCGCCTCGGCGCGACCATCACCCAGGAACATGGATACATCGAAGCACGTGCTGATCGGCTGAAGGGAAATAGCATCGTCTTCGACAAGATCACCGTCACCGGCACCGAAGACCTGATGATGGCTGCCGCTCTCGCCGAAGGAGAGACGGTCATGGAAAACTGTGCTCGCGAACCAGAAGTTGCTGATCTTGCCGACCTGCTGAACAAAATGGGGGCAAAGATCAGCGGCGCGGGGACGCCGACCATCATCATCCACGGCGTCTCGAAGTTGCGCGGCGCCAAGCACCGCATCATTCCCGATCGCATCGAGGCAGGAACGTTCGTCATTGCGGGTGCGATTTCCGGCGGCGACTTGATGGTCGCAAATTGCGAGCCCAAACACATTGGAGCACTGCTGCAGAAGCTGCATGAGGTCGGTGTCGAGGTGCACGAGAAGGGCGACACCGTGCGCGTCATCGGCCGCGGGCCGATGAAAGCGGCCGACGTCTCCACCCAAGAGCATCCTGGCTTCCCGACGGACATGCAGGCACAATACATGGCCCTTGCAACACAGGCGGAAGGCACGTCGCTTGTCACCGAAAATATCTTCGAGAACCGCTTCATGCACGCCCAGGAACTGGTACGTATGGGCGCGAATATCAAGATCGAGGGCCGGCGCGCAGTGGTGCAGGGCAAGACTCCGCTAAGCTCGGCGGCGGTATTGGCTTCGGATCTCCGCGCATCGGCTTCGCTGGTGCTTGCGGCACTGGTGGCCGAAGGCGAGACCATCATCGACCGCGTCTACCACATCGACCGCGGCTACGAGCGTATCGAAGAAAAACTGCGAGGCGTGGGAGCGCAGATCAAACGAATCGGAGAGATGCTGCCCAAGAAGACCGTGCCTGCGATGATGGCGTGAATGTCAGTGTGACGCCATGCCGTAGAGCGAACTCAGCACCACGATCAGGAGCACGGTGAATGAGATCAGCGCATATTTCTTGTCGCGGTCAAGCAGGAAGATCACCAATAAAGTCACGATGCGACTCACCGGCGTTGCGATCAGCAGCAGTAATCCGATCCGCACCACGCTGTTCCCTGCGTTTTGGTTGAATACGCCAACCAGCAAACCTGCACATACGATCCCGAACGAGCCGTAAGCTCCCCAGCGCAAGACGCCTGCCACGATTCGATCGCGTTGATTCGAATCGATCATTGAAAGCCTCCGGTGGCGAGCTTGTAACCCATCTGCACCGACAGGTAAACCATCAGCGCGATCAGCAGAAACGCGACTTCGCGGGTGCGAATGCGCGGCGCGAGGCGCGCACCAATCAACGAGCCGGAAAAGACCCCAACTACCAGCGGCCCAGCGATATCTAGGCGCAAGTCACCGCGTCCGTAATAGACCAGGGCGCTGGTAGCCGCAGTGACACCGATCATGAAGTTGCTGGTAGCAGTCGCCACGCGCAGCGGCGCTCCCATGATCAGGTACATCGCCGGCACTTTGATTGGTCCGCCACCAATCCCAAGCAAACCGGAAACACTTCCTGCGATCAGCGAAATGCCCAGGCCCGCTGGATAATTTCTGATCTTGTACGGCTCGCCCGGCTCCCATGACGATTGATCGGCACGTGGTCGCGAACTGTCGTGCAGTTGCTTTCTCACCATCGAGTAGGCGCTATAAAGCAGGAAGCAGATGAAGATGACGGCAATCACGCGGTGGTTGATGTGTGCTGAGACGATTGCTGCTACAGCGGCGCCAATAGTAGTCGTGAGTTCCAGCGTCATCGCCAGGCGAACGTCTGTGACGTGGCGCTCGACATGAACGGATGAGGCGGCGGTGGATGTGGCGATGACTGAGACCAGGCTGGCGGCGACCGCCAGCGGCAAGGGGACATGGAAAAAGAGAACCAGCACCGGCGTGATGATGATGCCGCCGCCGACGCCCGCGATGGAACCGAGTCCACCGGCAAGGAAGCCGACGACCATCAGGATGAGGGTTTGCGTGAGAGACAAGGCTTCTATTTTTACCACGGAGACACGGAGGCACGGAGTACGCAAGAAAAAAGCCAGGCTTGGTTGGCCCGGCTCTCTCTTCTAAATTGAACTACTCAGTATCTCCGTGGTGAAAATTACCGACGAGGACCGCGATCGCGTCCACCGCCGCGTCCGCCACGGCCACCCGGACCACCACGTCCACCGCGGCGTGGGCCACGGCCTCCGCGGTCGCCCATAGGAGGACGTCCCGAGCCGCTCCCTGCACCGGCGCCAGCGCCTTCCACTCGATTGAAGTTCGGTTCGCCTTCGGGGGGAGCGCCGTTGTCGTCGAAGTCGCCTTCGCCGCCTTCGATGACCACTCCGCCTTCAGCCGGCGGAGCGTCGCCGCCGCCCATCTTGGCGCGCTGTTCTTTCAACACAGCTTTGCGCGAAAGACGGATGCGATTGCCTTCGACCGCCAGCACTTTCACCAGCACCTGGTCGCCTTCGTTCAGTTCATCGCGAACATCGGCGATGCGGTGCTCGGCTACTTCGCTGATGTGCAGCAGGCCGTCGGTGCCGGGGAATATCTCGACAAATGCGCCGAAATCAGCCAGACGCACCACTTTGCCGAGGTAGGTCTTCCCTACTTCAGCGGTCGCGGTGATGTCGCCGATCATCTGCAGCGCGCGCGCCATGGCGTCGCCGTCGCTGGATGCGACATTGACCTTGCCGCTGTCGTCCACGTCGATCTTGACGCCGGTCGCTTCCACGATGCCGCGGATCACCTTGCCGCCAGGTCCGATGAGTTCGCGGATCTTGTCGGTTGGGATGGTGATAGTGGTGATGACGGGCGCGTGCTTGGATACGTGCTCGCGTCCTTCGGTAATGGCTTCTGCCATCTTGTCGAGGATGTGGAGGCGTCCGCGGCGGGCCTGCTCCATCGCCTCGCGCATGATCTGGGTGGTGATGTTGGGGACCTTGATGTCCATCTGCATGGCGGTGATGCCGTCACGCGTTCCGGCAACCTTGAAGTCCATGTCGCCGTAGTGGTCTTCGGCGCCGGCGATGTCGGTAAGGATGGCGTAATCGTCGCCTTCCTTCACCAGTCCCATGGCAACACCCGCGACCGGGGCCTTGATGGGAACGCCTGCGTCCATCAGCGAGAGCGAACCGCCGCAGACGCTGGCCATCGAGGATGAACCGTTCGACTCCAGAATGTCGGAGACGATGCGCATGGTGTAGGGCCACTTGTCGTCGGGCGGAAGAACTGCAAGCAACGACCGCTCGGCAAGTGCACCGTGGCCTATCTCGCGGCGTCCAGCACCACGCATAAAGCTAACTTCACCAACCGAGAACGGCGGGAAGTTATAGTGCAGCATGAAGCGTTTCTTGGATTCACCCTGGAAGCCTTCCATGCGCTGCTGATCGTCGGTGGTACCGAGCGTGGTAGTGACCAGCGCCTGGGTCTCGCCGCGGGTAAATACGGCGGAGCCGTGGGCGCGGGGCAGAAGACCAAGGTCGATGCTGATGGCGCGGACTTCGTCGAAGCCGCGGCTGTCAGGACGCTTGCGTTGCTTGGTAACAGCCTCGCGGAACAAGCGTTCGCGCAAGACTTCGTAGTAGCGCGAGAGCTTCGCGGCGGCTTCGTCGTCGCCTTCCGGCAACGCTTCCTTCAGAGCCTTCTTGATCTCGCGGACCTTTTCGTAGCTAGTTGCCTTGGGATACTTCTTGGTGTCGAGCGCATCGGCCAACTGAGTTCCGACTTTGGCCTTCAGCTCGTTGTAGTAGTTTTCGTCGAACTCGACGTCTGGCACGTGACGCTTGGTAACACCTACCAGATCTGCCAGATTGCGGATAGTGGCGCAGATCTTCTTGATCTCGGTGTGGGCGAAATCGATGGCGTCGACGACTGTCTCTTCCTTCACTTCTTTCGCACCCGACTCGATCATCACGATGCCGTCGGAGGTGCCGACGACCACGATGTTGAGCAAGCTTTCTTTCATCTCTGCGTACGTGGGATTGATGACGAAGCTGCCGTTGATCAATCCAACGCGCACCGCGCCGACAGGTCCGAGGTACGGGATGTCGGAGACGGCGAGCGCAGCCGAAGCAGCGTTCATGGCGCAGACGTCAGGGTCGTTCTCGCTATCGGCGGAGAGGACGAAGGCGATCAGTTGGGTCTCGTTACGGAAGCCTTCGGGGAAAAGTGGACGATTGGGGCGATCGATCATACGGCTGGTGAGCGTCTCTTTCTCGCTCATGCGCCCTTCGCGCTTGATGAAGCCGCCGGGGATGCGTCCGCCGGCGTAGGTGTATTCGCGGTAGTCCACCGTGAGGGGGAAGAAATCAATGCCGACCCGCGGCTCGGGATTGGCGCATGCCGTTCCCAGCACTACGTTGTCCGCCATGCGGACGATGCAGGAACCGTGTGCCTGCTTGGCTAAATGTCCAGTTTCAAATCGGAGAGTCTTGCCGCCTGCGAGTTCAACGCTGGCTTCGTGTTTCATAAGGAAAGTTCCTCTTTCTCAGGAGTACGGGTTCCGAGTCCGGAGAGATGGTTAGATACAGAGCAAAGGCCGCAGCCTACACTTCGGCGGCGGCGCGGGAGCGCTCAATCTCAGACTGGGCACGCTTGTTACTTGCGGATGCCGAGTTTCTGAATGACGTCTTTGTAACGCTCGGAGTCGTATTGCTTGAGGTAGTCGAGCAAGCGACGCCGCTTGCTGACCAGCATGAGAAGGCCGCGGCGGGAACCATGGTCCTTCTGGTGGGTCTTGAAGTGCTCCGTAAGCTCACCGATGCGCTCGCTCAAAATCGCGATCTGCACTTCGGGGCTGCCCGTGTCCGTACCGTGGACTCGGTACTTTTGGATAACGCTCTGTTTTTGATCTCTCGCTAGCACTGAACCAGATTACTCCTAGTCTTTTCAAGTCGTTAGGTTACGTTAGAAGATTAACACGGCGGGAGCGAAAGAGGCAAAGCGGGCGGCGGGTCGGAAAGGATCCGCTTTGCTAAAGGCCAAGAGCTAATAGCTAGGAGCGATCTTTTTAGTGGCGGGCTGAGCTCGTAGCGAGGCGACCGGTTGCAGATACGCTGCCGCAGGCTTTCTTGGCGGCGGCTTGCATCCAGGGGGTAATGGTTCCCTTTTCCACCACGCCGATCACGACCTGATTCTGATGGTCGGAAAGGTACATGGTAGTGCGGCTCTCGCGCTTGGTGTGCTGGCAGAGTTCGTCGATCACATGCTGAACCTGTGGGCTTAGAACTTCTTCAGGAAGCACGGTGAAGTTGCGGAAGGTCCAGACCAGGCGGATACGGTCAAGAAGGCGGGGTGAAACATAACGGGTTCCGGTATCGCTCGATACCTGGAGTACGCCGTGACGGATTTTTTCCATCCACATGTGAAACGTCCTGAATTTCGGGGGCCAGAACGCAGTCAGAATAGCCGGGCCCTAGGGCCCATGCAACAGTTTTCTGCACCAAAATCAGGCACTTACGGGGTGTGTACTTTAGTCACAACAGGAAGGGTGTTGGGGTTGTTGGAAGAATCAGCGGTGGAAATCGAGCCAGAAAATGCAACGGGGCGTTCGTGGAAACCTCTGGCCGAAGTTTCTTTCCACGACCGCCCCAATTGCGCGCCACTTCGTCTGCCTTTCCTAGAGCAAAAACAATGCCATTCCGCCAGACGCGTAAACACTAGCGTTTTCAACGTGCGACGCGGCGGAGCGGGACGTAGGAATTCCACCTGAGAAGCAAAAATTACCAGCGGGCATGGCGCCAGCTCTCGCTTCGCTGTTGGCGTTTGTTGTCGGATCAGACCGTTAGATTCAGGCGGTGCCGGATCGAATCTGTGGAATCCGAGAGCCAGACCCAAATCGGGATGGCGTTTGAGCATTAGTCGCGATTCAAAGACTTTAAGGTAGGAAGGAATGGCGCGCCCGGAAGGATTCGAACCTCCGACCCCTTGGTTCGTAGCCAAGTACTCTATCCAGCTGAGCTACGGGCGCGCATCGTGCGGTGAGGCGAATAAAAAATTATATCGGAAAAGGATGAGAGCGTGAAGCTCAGGGCAGCGCGATCGCCGACTCAGGCAAGTTATTTGGCTGCAGCCGCCGAAGATGCGGCGACCGCTGGAGGACTGGAAACCCCCATAGCGACGCGGCGCAGTAGGGCCGCCTCCTCCGGAGTCACGGTCAGGAAAGTAAGCAGCTCCTTGCGCTCGGCCTTCGCCTGACTCCACCTGGATTTTGCGGGCGCGATCAACAGCTGGTTCACCGAGAGCGTGTTCAGCATGTTGCAGGTGGAGCAACTGAACAGATCGAAACGGATGTGCGCGAATTTCTCCGAGGTGGGAACCAGTTTTTCGACGAACGAAAGGTCTTTTGCTTCCAGTCGTTGTTTCAGATCTTGACCGAAGATACTCGGGAAGAACACCAGCCGCTCCGATCGGTTACACCAGGAGTCGCAATTCTCACAGAACGGTTTCCTGCGAAGCACTGCAACTGCTGCGGCTGTGGCGATCCCGAGCACGGTCAAGGCTTCGATCGACCAGATCACGGTCAACTCGGTGCCGCGTGTGGCTTCGGCACCTGAGGTGCCCCATGTGCCGATCCCTCGGACCCGCTGAATGATCTGCCACACCGTCATGGGCTGGAAGACGAGCTCAAAGTCCTGGACGGTGTATCGGCCGACCACGGAAAGCTGAAGCAGCCAGAAAACCCAGCTTAGATAGAGAGCGAAAGCAGAAGTTATCAATCCGGTGAACGCCGTGATCCAGTTGTTGCGCACTTTGCCCCAAACCAACGCGAGTCCGGCGCCCCAACCTATGGCTAATCCGAAGAAGATGGTGCTGATGGCCCGTAGCTTTATATAAGGCATCTGGATGATGCCGTAGCTGTAGAGCCAGGCCAAGGGGATGGAAACGGCCGTGCCAGCAAACAGTCCGACCAGCACGCCGAAGGGCGTGAAACGCCCGGAATGTTTATAGTACAAATCCACTTGTGGCCTGATTTCGGCGCAGCGTACCCCTTGTGCGCAGCAGAGTCAAGAAACTTTAGTGTGATGTTAATGACGGATGAAGCCATCTACATCGCGACCTCGAACGCCGGCAAGCTGCGCGATTTCGCTGCTGCAACTAGGCCGCATCCCGTGACCGTCCTTCCCTTGCCGGGATTTTCGCAGGTGCCATCGGTAGAAGAAGATGGCGCCACCTTTGAAGCCAACGCGCGCAAGAAAGCCGAACACTACAGTCGCTTGCTTCCGGGCCAAATGGTGCTTGCCGATGATTCAGGACTAGAGGTTCGGGCATTGGGCGGAGCTCCCGGTGTGCATTCCGCCCGATTTGCCGCAGCCGCGGCGACGAGCGGGAACGCGAGCGACACTGCTAACAATCAGAAGCTGCTATCCCAGCTGAAGGAAGCTGGGAGCAGAGACCGCTCGGCGCGGTTCATCGCAGTGATCGCGGTGGCGAGGGATGGCAAAACCCTGGCTACATTCTCCGGAGAGGTTGAAGGAAAGATCGCCGATGCGCCGCGCGGGAGCCACGGATTCGGTTACGATCCCCTGTTTGTGGTCGAGGACACCGGCAAGACCATGGCCGAGCTTCCTGCCGAAGAAAAGGCCGCCATTAGCCATCGCGGGCGCGCCTTTCGCAGGTTCCTGGAGTGGTACCAGGCGCAGCACCCCAGCTTTGCTAAACTTTGACTAGTCCCATGAGCCCGCAAGCTCCATTCACGGATGTGCCGAGCGCGCTAGAAGAGGTACGCGCCGGGCGCATGATCGTGCTGGTGGACGACGAAGACCGCGAGAACGAAGGCGACCTGATGTTCGCCGCCGAAAAGGTGACGCCCGAAGCCATCAACTTCATGGCCAAGCACGGGCGCGGCCTGATCTGCCTGGCGATGACGGAGGAGCGGCTCGACTACCTACGCATCGGTCCGATGACGCTGGAGAACACTTCTCCCTACGGCACCGCATTTTGCGAATCCATTGAAGCGCGCGAGGGTGTGACTACGGGGATTTCAGCGTTCGACCGTGCCCGCACCATCCAAGTCGCCATCGATCCGGCATCACGCGCTGCGGACCTGGTGCGTCCCGGACACACGTTTCCTCTTCGTGCCCGCAAAGGCGGAGTGCTGGTGCGCGCCGGGCAGACGGAAGCTTCCGTTGACCTCACCCGAATCGCCGGGCTGATTCCAGCCGGGGTGATCTGCGAGATCATGAACGAGGACGGCTCGATGGCGCGAGTTCCTGATCTGATCGAGTTTTGCGCCAAGCACGGGCTGAAGATGCTGACCGTCGCGGAGCTGATCCGCTATCGCATGCAGAACGAACGCTATGTGCATCGCATCGGCGAAGCCATGGTACCGACGCGCTACGGCGATTTCCGCATGATCGCCTACGAGAGCGAGGTAGATGGCGAATCGCACGTCGCGCTGGTCATGGGCGAGCTGCCCGCGAGCATCACGGCGGAGGATCCGATGCTGGTGCGCATGCACGCGCATTGTCTGGTCGGCGACGTCTTCGGCGCGGCATCGTGCGAATGCCATGCGACGATCGACAAATCGATGCAGATGATCGCCGAAGAGGGGCGCGGCGCCATCATCTATCTGCACCAGAGCACCAAAGGCTTTACTGTGGAAAAAGTCGGAGATAAGAAAACCATCCTTTTCCACCATGAACGGCGCGAGCCGTCGCTGCCCGACCACCAGCGCCGCATCCAGCGGCAGGTCGGTATCGGTGCGCAGATACTGTCTGACCTGAACATCTCGCGCATCCGCCTGCTCACCAACCATCCGCGCCGTGTGGCCGCGCTCGAAGGCTTTGGCATCCGCATCGTCGAACAGGTTCCGGTGGATATCGGCGCGATTTCCCACAAACGCAGCTGACCTCGCCGCAGAGTCTCTGCGATATACTTCCGCGAGTCGTCAGCATTTTCCATGACAGAAGCCACTACGCCATTGATGCGGCAGTACACCGCGATCAAAAAAGAGCATCCGCACGCGCTGCTC
>Ga0137403_10003211_pt1 | contig 19691 bp, 19 predicted proteins | sample CZOMad2_1_16fung_FD_122057 | JGI IMG/M metagenome (GOLD analysis project Ga0137403, IMG submission 122057) | Vadose zone soil fungal communities from Angelo Coast Range Reserve, California, USA - CZOMad2_1_16fungal (Hybrid Assembly) | ecosystem: Environmental > Terrestrial > Soil > Vadose zone...
ACCCCGCCGCCACTCCGCTCCATCAAATGGAGCCGGGCACGTTCTGTTTCCGGATCAATGTCCTTTTGAAGCCCTCCAAGGCATAAGCCAAGACCGTCAAAATTCCCAGCGACACGGTGATCCAGCCCAAAAAGGCCAAGCTGCCGCAGCTGCCGATACTCATCGAAGCGAAATCCGCTGGCGACTTCACCAACGCCAACAAACGCTGGAAGGAGGAAGCCATCAAAATGACCTACGTCAAAGCCACGTACGGCAACGACGTTGTTTTTGTGCTTTTCCTGTGCGGGTATTTTAACGCTGCTTATCTTGGGAACGAAGCGGCAGAGGGCATAGACTGGATCTGGGAGCATCGCTCCGAGGACCTGGACCAGCTCGGGATCTGACAGCATGGCAACTGTCGCACATCAAACCATCGAGGGACGCCGCCAGGCCGAACAGATCCGTCTCGACAGCCTGAAGACAGCAGCCGAGCGCAACAAATGGGGGCAGTTCGCGACGCCGTTTGAGCTTGCGCTCAGCCTCGCGCGCTACGCCCACCAAACGCTAGGGGAGGGGAGGCTCCGCTTCTTCGACCCGGCGATTGGCACTGGCTCGTTTTATTCGGCGCTTTCCCAAGTTGTCCCGGCAAAGAGCATAGAAGCTGCGACCGGCATCGAGCTCGATCCCTTGTTTGCGGACGCAGCGAAGAACCTCTGGGGCAAGAGCGGCCTTCACGTCGTGGAGGGCGATTTCACCAAGCAGAAACCTCCCGCGCAGCGTTTCAATCTCGTACTAACGAATCCCCCTTATGTACGGCACCATCACCTGGAATCGGAGGCGAAGGATCGTCTGAAGGCGCAGCTCGCCCGCTCAATGAACATGGAGATCAGTGGGTTAGCGGGGCTATATTGTTATTTTCTGCTGCAATGCCATGACTGGATGGAAGAACAGGGGCTTGCCATCTGGCTCATCCCCTCGGAGTTCATGGATGTGAATTACGGCGTCACTTTGCGCCGTTACCTCACCGAGCGAGTTACGCTCCTGCATATTCACCGCTTCTGTCCCACGGACGTGCAGTTTACAGACGCGCTGGTGTCGTCGGCCGTCGTCGTGTTTCGCAAGTCTTCCCCGCCGCCAGGACACCGTGCACTTTTTTCCTTTGCCGGTGCGATTGAGAGCCCGACCACCGAGGCACTTGTGCCGCTCGACGTGCTTCACCATTCCCGCAAATGGACGCAATTTCCCGCACGCACCAACTTTGAAAACACGGACGAGCCGACGCTCGGCGATCTCTTTGTCATCAAGCGCGGACTTGCGACCGGCTCCAACGGTTTCTTCATCCTGAGTGATGAAGAGACGAAAGCCTGGCACATCCCGCGCCGGTTCCTCAAACCGATACTGCCAGGGCCGCGCTATCTGACGACGGACATCATCGACCCACGAGCCGACGGGGCCCCCGCCGTGTCTCCCCAGCTCTACCTGCTCGATTGCAGCGAGCCCGAGGAAAAGATCAAGGCGAACTGGCTGCGCTTCTATGCGTATCTGCAGAAGGGCCGCGAGGAGCACATTCAGGCGTCCTATCTCGCAAGCCATCGTGTTCCGTGGTACTCGCAGGAGCAGCGCCCGCCCGCGCCGTTCCTGTGCACCTATATGGGCCGCTCCGCCAAAGGCAAGCATCCGTTCCGCTTCATCTGGAATCGCTCCGACGCCACCGCGCATAACGTGTACCTCATGCTCTACCCCAAGAGCCGCCTGCAGAACGTACTCCGGAACCATCCCCAGCTTGCCGCGAGAGTGTTCGATGCGCTCCAAAGTGTCACGCCGGGTCAGTTCATCTCCGAAGGCCGGGTCTACGGCGGAGGCCTGCACAAGGTGGAACCGAAAGAACTGGCACAGATTCCTGCTCGCACCGTGCTTGAGAGCATCGACGGGCACTTTCGCATCGAGCGGCAGGAAAAGCTATTTGCTTAGGGAGAATAGGTATGGGCTTGTGATCAGGCCCTTAATCAAGGTGTAGAATCCCTCGGCATATGCTGGACTTCTTCAGAGATTGGGGCTTCACGCTGAAGCTTCTTGCCGGGCTTGCTGCCACGGTGTTCGGCATCTTCGGCATCGGGACCAAGACGCGCGATGATGGAGGCACCCTTACGCGCCGCGGTTGGATTGCCCTCATTGGAATTATTGTTTCCGGGCTATTGGGTGTCGGAACCAGCATCTACGAGCACAACGCCGGAGAGAAGAACGCACGGCAAGACAAGATCAAGAGCGACCGCCTCCTCCTTTCCGTGCAGAGGGGCATTTATCCCTTGCGCGGTGTGCGCCTTGATCTGGAGATCACGTTGGACGTGGCACTCGAACCGATACTGGCCTACAAGGAAACTCTCAGAAAGGCTTTCTTAAAGAACCGCAACTGCTCCTCGGGAGGGGATGATTTCAAGTGCCCAGGCCCTTTTCCAAGTCCTGTCTACGTAATTCCGAGATCATCTAGACTGTTTCCTTCCGCGAGGTCATCTGTCTATTCCATCCTCCGCAACGTGACTGTGGAAGTAACCATGTTCAGATTCTTGCCCCACCCACGCGGCCCGCAAGATAGCCAAAACCCGTATGAGCATCTGGGGCGCTTCGAAGTTTACTGGATGGACCGCCTCCCCGATCAGGTCCGACTTTTGTACGAGAACAGCAACCATTTGCTCTCGCTACAAGTTGACGACGTGACAATGACCGGTAAAACCTCAGGCGATTCCGATATTGGTAGCGTTTATTCCTTGAGCGACTTCATGCCGGGCCTGATTGCGGCAGAGGCATCTCTATCCGATGTCGGCGTGTGCAAAAGCTTCGAGATGGCCGAGGAGGCGTGTGAAACCCAATTACTGATTCCGGCAGTGCAGAACATGTCAATCGAATCGGCCAACTTTAGATTCCCGTATCCCAAGGAAATCAGAATGTCACAGGAGGAAGGTATCGCCTGCCGTAGTAAGGACAGGCATTTCCTCGTTCTTCCCCTACATGGTGAGGTTGATTCTGGCAATCTCTTCCATGGCGATGTGCGAGAGAAAAAGGACACCGCGGAAGTAAGTGCCGTGTGCAGTGTGTCTAAGGACATGACGTATTAGTCAATCCGATTCGCCTGAATTGTTTTGCGCCAAGCCGCCCGCCTGGGCTCGTACGCCAGTTGCTTCAACTCCGATTCCATTGGCCAATGCGTCTTTGGATTGCACGCCTTTCAGATAGACCATGGTGGACTTCATGTCGAGATGGCGATGGAGCTTTGCAGATGCCGACTGATCGGCCGTCAGTCATCCATTCTGGTCGTGTTCCTCGGAGCAACTCTTGCGCCTGATCCAGCCGGGATGGATTTGCAGAGGAAGGGGCGGCGGATTGAGCGCCTTCCTCTTGCCCAGCGTGCGGCCGGTGAAAGAAGTAGCTAAGATAAAGCATCAATCACTCCGATTTCGGGTAGGGTCTCATGCTGCACCGTACTGACGACGTTCGCATCAAGTGGACCAAAGTCGTTCTTCCTCCGGTTTTCCTGGAAGAAGAGATGCCGATGACCGAACCGGCATCTTCTACCATTGTTCAGGCCCGCGCGGAAATCAGCGACATCCTTCAAGGCAAAGATCATCGTCTGCTGGTTGTGGTCGGGCCTTGCTCTATTCATGACACCAAAGCTGCGCGCGAATATGCGACTCTGCTCAAGACCGCAATGGAGGATCTGTCCGCCGACCTGCGGGTCGTGATGCGGGTCTATTTTGAGAAACCACGTACCACCATTGGCTGGAAAGGCCTGATTAATGATCCCCATCTCGATCAATCCTTCAAGATCAACGACGGTCTGCGGTTGGCCCGTCGCCTGCTTCTCGACCTCGCGGAGATGGGAGTACCGGCGGGGACTGAATTCCTCGACATGATCATCCCGCAATACCTGGCAAGCCTAGTCAGTTGGGGCGCCATCGGAGCTCGCACCACCGAGAGCCAAGTCCATCGAGAGTTGGTCTCGGGTCTTTCATGCCCTGTCGGATTCAAAAACGGGACTTCCGGTGATGTGCAGATTGCGATCGAGGCGGTTCGCTCCGCCGCTCATCCGCATACTTTCTTAGGGCACACGAAACATGGACAATCGGCGATCTTTGTCACTCTCGGCAATCCGGACTGTCATGTGATCTTGCGTGGGGGACGAGCAACAACCAACTACGATGGCGCCTCGGTAGCCGGGGCCTGCGGGCTCTTGGAGAACGCCGGCCTGTCACCAATCGTTATGATCGATTGCAGCCATGCTAACAGCAGCAAGGATCACACAAGACAACCCCTCGTCTGCAGGGAGGTGATTGGACAGATCGCCAGCGGAGACCATCGCATCATGGGCGTGATGCTGGAGAGCAATTTGGTGGCAGGTGCGCAGAGATTGTTAGACGGGAAACCACTGATGTACGGGCAGAGCATCACCGACGCCTGCATGGGTTGGGACGAAACCTTGGGGCTCCTGAGAGAACTCGCGGCGGCGGTTCGGTCCGCCCGACACCCTGGGAGGAGCGCACAATCAGCCACTTGGAGGGGGCCCGTTAAGGCCGCAATATCTGAATCTCGCTAGCCCACAAGATTCTCCACAGTGACCGGAACCCTTGTCGGTTCAATGGATCACTTCAGAGAGAACTCTTGCACTTGGAACTCCCCTCCCTTGGACCTCCAGTCCCCACCAACAATTCGCTGATCTCCTCTACCGCCTTCTGTGGGATAAACTCCAGTCGCCCCCAATTTATCCACGTCCAGCTGATTTACGGCCCAAATCTTGGGAAAATAACTGCACTCGGTCCGGGCATCCAGGACCCGACCTCCAACGCCGCCGCACCCACAAAAAAGGAATTTGCCAAGGGTGGCTTCGTCGGCCTAACCGTAAATTTCGGCTTTATCAAATCGCTCTTCAGCAGTGGGAGCTCAAAGTAGCGACAAGCGAACGGTTCTACGTACCGTGCCAATGCTGGCTTTTCGGGTGACGTAGCAATCTGTTTTCTTATCACTAGCCGTCACACGTCTACCGGCCGAGAAGTGTTGACGCGCTTGCGTTGGGCAGCGTAGCATCAGCGGGAAAACAGCCTCAGGTCAGTCGACTGGCCCTCCGCGACACGCGAGCTGACCTACCTTTGCAGGATCGCCATGGATCGAGTTGACTCACTCCCGAATGAGCCCTTTCGGGAACGCGTACCTCAGCGCGCAGGGCGAGTCGCCTCCATAGTTTTCATGGTGGCCTCGGCTGTTCTGCTCGTGATGGTGTGGAGAACCGACCTCCAGCAGCCCGACGTATCCTTATTGCTATTGGTTGCCCTGATCTTGGGTATTTGTCTGTCAATTCTCTTCGTAGCTGGTCTCTCGCTCCACCTTCGCCGGGGGCATCGCGAAACCGCGAAAGTTCTCGAAACGAGAGAGCGTGAGTTCCAACAGATGGCGGACAACATCGAGGAAATCTTCTGGACGATCGATGCCGAGAGCAAGAAGGCTCTCTACGTCACGCAGGCCTACGAGACCATTACCGGACGTTCTTGTCGATCTTTGATGGAGAACCCTTACTCCTATGAGGAGCTCATCCATCCTGACGACCGTGTTCCCGTGCTCGCGAAACTGGAGGAAGCAACCCGGACCGGACAGTTTCATGAAAGGTTCCGGATTGTATTGCCTAGAGGCGAGGTCCGCTGGGTGTCAGTGCATGGGTTTCCGGTACGAGATGGCGAAGGTAGGATTTGGCGTCTGGTCGGCACGGCACGGGACGTCACTGCACAGAAGCAGGCGGAGGAACAAGTTGCTAGCCACTTGGCGCTGGCAGAGAGTGCTTGGGCGGAATCGGAAGCGCTGCGTAAGGCGACTCTTGCGTTGACCCAGGACCTTCGCATGGATTTCGTTCTGGACGCGCTGCTCCAGTCTTTGACTGAACTCATCTCCTGCGAATGTGCCCGCATCTGGCTCCTGGAAGGTGAGACGCGCTTGTTTGTGGCGCGCGAAAAGTTGCGCCACGAGACCCAAAAGAAGACTGCGAGCTATCCCCTGACGCTCGACGCCGCCGACATCCCCTTTTTGCACCGAATCCTAGGAAGCCAGAAGAGTATCCTGCTCGCCGACACCAAACAGGAAGCAGATTGGCAAGCATTCAAGAGCCATGCTCATCTCCGCTCCTGGCTCTGTGTTCCTTTGGTCGCCTCGCAGCGCACTCTGGGTCTTTTGACCGCCGGCCACGCCGAGCCAGAGAGTTTTACGAGAGAAGATCTCCGGCGTGCGCAACTCTTGGCAATCCCAGCGGCTGCCGCGATTCAAAACTCCCGCCTTTATGAGTGTGCCTCAATTTATGGATCTGAGCTTGAAAAACGGATCAACGATCTCCACGAGGCAAAAAACTCGCTTGAGCAATCAGAAGAAAGCCGCAAGGTCTCCGAGGACAAATTCCAGAAAGTGTTCCATTCGAACCCGGTTGCATTCTCCATCACGACGGTTAATGAAGGCCTTTTCCTCGACGTGAATGCCGCATTCGAGTGCCGGCATGGCTACTCTCGTTCTGAACTGATCGGCCATACGGTTCACGAACTCAAGATGTGGGAAGATCCGGCAGATCGCTCGTTCATGGTCGCTCAACTTCAAAGAGGCGGTCAGGTCCGGAGCGTGATCACGCGACTTCGAACCAAGTCAGGCCACGTCAAGCTCACATCCTATTCCGCCGACGAGATCCAATTCGACGGGCACACATGCATTCTCGCCGTCTCAGAAGACGTTCCATCCTATGAGCCGCGGCTCAGCAATTGAGATAACGCAAGTCGTCCTTAGCGGAAAATCGGCATATGCGGTTGTGGCGTCAGTCGCGGCTATGACCTTAGCGGTTCGACGACTTCTCTCTTCTTCAGGCTCATGTCAGCCATGCCGACCGCCAGAAAACAAGCTGCCGATCGATATGCCCCACGATGGTCTTGCTCCGGCACGACCGCCAGACTTCGATCCTCGCCATTTTGGAAGATGTCCGAGTGTTGTGCTAGCGAGTAGCTGGTAGTAGCGAGTGCGTGAACTGGCTGCCGGTCGGACCCGCGACCAATCAAACGAAAACCCAACCGTCGTACTCCCTCAAGCGCCACAATATCTCGGCTGCGCAAACCTCCCTGGCCAGAAAACCGCAGGAAAAAGACTGGAGCTGCTGGCTGCGTCATAGGAGTTCGGAATCGAATTGAGGTTGCTGTGCAGTTCGTCAGCTACGTGCGATTCACAGCTCTAATGGACACTGCTGAACAGTGCTGACCACATTCAGATCGCGCGTAGATAACGACGGCAAGAAAGCAAAATGCATCAATGCCGATATTTCTCCGAATGACACGAAAGAAGAGATGCATCCACACTTCGTATGATGGTCGAATCGCGAGTGCCCGATTTTCGCAGGAGTCGAGGTGGCGAGCATGCTATTGAGTGAGGCGACCCGCCGGTATGACCTAGATGGAATCAGTATTCGACAAGGAATTCAGCCTGCAGGACAGTCTCCCAGCTGGGTTCCATGCGCGAACTCTTTGGTGCTGCACACAGCCCGCCCCGTCACTCTGCAGTGCTCGGCAAACGGCAAATCTTACATGCGCCGAGTCATACCCGGAGACATACATATCCTGCCGCGGGAGACGCAGGTTCGCTTCGAATTCTCGGGGCCAAGCGAACTCGTGCTACTCGCTTTTGATCATGCGAGTCTCGAAACCGTCTGCCATGATCTGGGCCAAAATGGCAATTTGCGTCTGACATTTCAGTTCAGCTTGCGGGACGGGCAAATCTCCAGCTTGATCCACGCTTTACAAGAAGAATTGCGTGCTGGTTGTGTCACCGGAGAATTCTACATTCGGCAACTCGCGGCCACGCTCATTCGTTATATCGCGAGCCGGTATTCGAACCAATCGGCGGCCGTAGCAACTTTTTCATCGGGAGGTCTTCCGCCCAATCGCCTGCGGTTCGTGATCGAGCATATTCACCAACACCTCAGTACCCGGCTGCTCTCAAAAGACCTGGCCAGCCTGGTCCAGATGAGCCCCCAGCATTTTGCCAATCTGTTCCGCAAAAGCACCGGACGGGCCCCGCACGAATATGTTGTCTACGAGCGAATTGAGGAAGCCAAGCGCCTGCTCGCCGAAAGTACCATGCCTCTCATGGATGTGAGCTTCGAAGCAGGATTTGCCAATCAAAGCCATTTCGGCGACTCTTTCCGCCATGCAACCGGCACGACTCCGAAGAAATATCGGCAATGCTTCGAATGCTTCCAGCCGCCCGACAAAACCAATCGCAAGGCATCTTGATCAAGCTGTACCGTGAACCGGGATGAGCCTGGGCCCAATCTTCGCGTTCAGCTCGCACTGCACAGTTTCGATCAGATCGTCAGCGCCGGAATGCTGTAAACGCCTCTGGTTCAGAAAGAAAGCCGGCGTTGAGCGTGGCCGCAGCAATCAGCAGCACGCGTTTCCGTCCCTCGTCCACAAGGATACGGCAGCACATTCGCGTTTTGTTCGCTTATGATCGAGCTATCCAGATCATCGGGCCACGACCGCCAATCCGTAATAATGCCTAATATATTAGGCTACTGTCTTGACATATGCATTTATGACTACTATATTAGGCACGAGACATGCTCAATCTACCCTCAATTGGCTCTCAGATCGCGTCTCGGAGGAAGGCTCTCGGGTTGAGCCAACTGGCCTTGGCTCAGAAAGCCAACGTCAGTCGCGCGACGCTTGATGCCTTGGAAAATGGTCGTTCCGGTGAATTAGGTTTCTCCAAACTTACCAATATTCTGTCGGCGCTGGGCCTTGAGCTGAAACTTCAAGAGGCAAACTTCGAAAGGCCCACTCTGGACGAACTTCTAGAAGAGGATCGCGATGATCAAGGTTTGGACAGACGTCGCTGAGGCCGGCCTTTTGGACAGGCTACGGGACCGTGGCAGCGCATTCGCCTACTTGCCCGGTGCGCCCGCGCGGCGCGCTGTCTCTGTCTCGATGCCCGTGCGACTCCCATCTTGGGATACACCGTTCGGCCTGGCTCCTATCTTCGAGATGAATCTCCCCGAAGGCGCATTGCGGGAACGATTGCGGCTCGCCTTTGCCAAAGCAACCGGGACCTTCGATGATTTCAATTTGCTGACCATCGTGGGTCGATCTCAAGTGGGCCGCATCCGTTACACTGACGAAAAGGATCAGCTCGACGAAAATGTTCCCTTTCAGTCGGTCGACGAGATTCTGGCGAGTCGACGCGATGGCGATTTGTTTCGTTATCTCCTCGACAAGTTCGCGGCTTTTTCTGGCATCAGTGGTGTTCAGCCCAAAGTTCTTGTGCGCGACGAGAAGGACTTTGCCCCCTTGCCAGATGCCCCGCCTAAGCTTTCCCCCAGCTACCGAGGTGCGACTCATATCGTGAAGTTTTGGGAGCCCAACGAATTTCCCCAACTGGCGGCGAACGAATATTTCTGTTTGAAAGTTGCGGAACGTTGTGGCCTCGACGTACCTCGCTATCGCCTGGCAGAGGATGGAATGGCGCTGGTGGTGGATCGCTTCGATCTCCGCGCAGATGGCACCTACCGTGGCTTTGAAGACTTTTGCGTCCTGAACGCGAGACGAACGGATGAGAAGTATCGTGGCAGCTACGAAGGCTCTGTCATGAGGCGCTTTCAGCAGTTTGCAAATTCGCCGGACCTACTCGCGGATCTCGAAAAGCTCTTTACGTTGATTGCGCTGAATTGCGCTTTACGCAATGGCGACGCCCACTTGAAGAACTTTGGCATCGTCTATGACGACGTGCTCGGTCAAGCTCGCCTGGCACCTGTCTACGACCTTGTGACCACTGCCATCTACCTGCCCAAGGATAGTCTGGCGCTCACACTCAATGGGACAACCCAGTGGCCCAGTAACGAAGCTCTCCGCAGGCTCGGGGAAACACGCATGAGCGGCACTCCCGCAAAGGTCCGCCAGATCTTGGAGCGAATCTCAGATGCCCTTTCACAAACCGAAATCGATCTTCGCTCATATACCAAAGAGCATGCCGAATTCAAGGATGTAGGGGAGCGCATGCTGCAGGAATGGGAAAAGGGACGCCACTCTCTGCAGGCAACTTAGCGGGTCATCAGCGCTCCAGTCCGGAAGCATTACTCCCTCTTAACGACGCCACGGCTTTTTCGACGGTTCGCCGGGCGTAATCCTCAGGATTGAACTTGTCCGCACGCTCGATCGTCAACTCCTCGATCAACGCTTCTGGGGATGCACCTTCCCGGAGCTCCCTCCTTACGCGGGCCCAATCTCTCTCTGATTGCGTGATCTTGCCGGTTGGGCGACGAGTGCGCTTGCTCTCGATTGCCTTGGTGTCTCTGCCTTCGGACCGGAATCTTGGAAAGTGCTCTGGTCCGCTGATTTGGTTGGAGCGGCTCTCTACAACCACCATATGCGGTCGCGAGTATTTGTGATTGTAGAATCCTGGTAAACGCAGCACGCGGGCAATGTCAACCACAGCCGGATCGGCCCCAGTATCAGCTACTAACCCTCGCTCGATCTCCTCGGCTTCCCTTTTGCCGCAGCCTGCAATTTTCCAAATCACCTGCCATTTGTCAGGTGAGCTGCTAATCAAGTAATTCGGTTCCGGCACATCCGTGCGCTGCAGCAGCTTGTGTACGGCCGCCGTGCCGTCTTCGTCGAAGTCCAGATAGACATGCCGGATTTGGTCTACATCGTCTTTTGTCCGTCGATGGGTTCCCTCCTTCAGTGCGTTCATGGAGATGTAAACTTCGTACTTTTGCGCGTTCATGTGGCGCAGCCAGGCCTGATATTCCGGCGCGACAACTCTCTCAATAGAAGCGACTCGTTGCAGCACGGCCCCGCTTCGCTTGTTTAGCAACACCACTGCAATGCGGTCCTCAATCTTGAAGTTATCGCGGAGATAACGAACTGAAATCTCGCTCATCGGGATCTTGCGCTCTGTGATCGTGTGATCGATATCATGTGTTGCGCCAGTCGTAAACCGATTCGAAGTCATACTTGTCCTGACCCGCGTCGTAACGTATAAGGCGAAGAAGCTGGGCGACATAGCGGCGCCCGCTGCGGCGCTCAATGTGGAGCAAGAGTTGGACGGCATCGCCGATGTTGCTTCGAATTGCCCGGTATGGCAGCTCGATCCCAGATTGCAGGACGCAGCTGATAAATCGAGTTACCGACTGTTCTGCCGAGTTGGCATGAATGGTTGAAAGCGTCCCGGAGTGGCCGGTGTTAAGTGCCTGCAGAAGATCGAAGGCTTCGCCGCCGCGCACCTCGCCCAAAATAATGCGGTCTGGCCGGTGTCGCAATGTGGCCCGGAGGAGATCACGAATAGTGACCGCGCGTTGGTCGGGCCGCTCTCTTCGTGCCTCAAACTCCACCAGGTTCTCCAGCGAAATCTGAATTTCGGACGTGTCTTCGATCAGCACTACCCTTTCTTCCGGATCGATGAAACAGGCCAGTGCATTCAGCATCGTGGTTTTGCCGCTTCCGGTTCCGCCCGAAATGAGCAGGTTTTGACGCTGCCCGACCGCCTCTCTGAGATGGTCCATGACCGGTTGCGGAACCGTGCCGATGCGTACCAGTTCTTCCGGCGTAAAACGTCGCGATTGAAACTTACGAATGGTCAGCGTCGTCCCTCGGCGTGAGCATGGCGGGATGGCGGCAGCAACGCGAGAACCGTCCGGCAGGCGTGCATCGAGTAGTGGCATGTCGTCATTGACCTCGTCGCCCAGTGTGCGGGCGATATTTCGCACCGCAACCTGCAATGACTTCTCTGGGATTGCGGCATCGGGGATCGCCAGCAGTTCGCCGTGTCTCTCAATAAAGATTCGCCCCGACCCGTTCACCATGATTTCCGAAATCTCGCCGTCCCGGATCAGGTGCTCGATCGGTCGCAAGAAGGGCAAGATGACCTCAAAGCTCATAAATGACCCTCCGCCAACTGTTCGAAATAAGTGGTGTCAGGATCGAGATAATAGGGTTTCAAATAGCAATAGCAGGGCGGCAGCGGATTCAGTCCGTCGTAGGCTAAAACGATGCTCTGCGCATTTTTGAGTTCCGCGAAGACCTTCGGCTCAAACACCCAATCCCGCTGCACGCTATAGCTCTTGGACGTTGAGATCGCTGCCCGATGTGCTGTGGCCCGCCCGGTCAATATGCTGACTCTGGCATCCTGGCCGTTTTCGCTGATCGAGTAATTCAATTTCAACTGCTCTTCTTTCCCACATAGCTCACTGGCCGTCCTGGCGCTGAAATCATCACTCAGTGTGAGGAAGATCTTGGTGCGAAATGTCTGCAGCAGTGTTCGCCACGTCTCTCCAGCCAGAGTCGAGCGCAATGAGCTGATGCTCTGCGTGGCCACGATCGGAATACAGCGTGCCTGGCGAGAGAGTGCAAAGAACTTTTCATCGCCGGTGGGGTCGCTCTCCCCGGTTGTGGCAAAGGAGTGATACTCATCGCAGAGAAACAGTACCGACCGCCAATGTCTTTTGGGATCCGACTCGATCTGGGGAATGCGTCCGATCATAGTCCGCTGAAAATCTTGCTTCAACATGGTCCCGACCGCCCTTGCCAAGCCCGGATTGGCACCGATGGGGAAGTTCAAGGCGCATACCTTCCCTTGCTCAATGAGAGAACTAAACTGGGGCAAAGGTGTTCCGTAACGACCATCGCGATTTCGAACCGGATCGTAGCATTCCTTGGGTGGGCAAAATGTCCGCTTCACCGCAGGGTTGTCGTCGAACAAAGACAGGAAGACCGAGATGCCTTCGACGATGCTGGTTCTCAGTTTGGGCTCGATCCGTCTCCAGTCCTCGTTAAACCAGCGCTTGACCGCTTCGAAGCGTTGCCGGCGTTCCTCGTGAGGTTCATCTTGGACAGGACTCCCAGGGCCGCTCTCGCTTTGGATGTCGCACGGAATTCTCTTTCCATCCAGAATTCGTTTCAGCTCGTCAGTAGCCGGGGCCTTCATCCAGCTCGTTCCCTCGATCCGCTCCCAAGCGAAACGACTCAACTCGCGATGCGCCACATAGACTGCATCGTCAATCGAAATGTAGTCGGCGGTCGAGAACAGCTCTTCTCCTTCGGCTATTTTTGCCTCTAATTTGTGGGGATTGATCGCACACTCGTAGACATCGAACAGGGTTACATAGTCATAAAGAACCTTGTGCAGCAGGATGATGAATTTCACCAGGTTGGTGTAAGCCTGCTGCCAGAATGGCTCCTTGCCCCGTCCGAACAAGTTATTCAGCAAGGAAGCGATCCCGTATGCGAGGGCGTAGGCCTCGAGCTCATTGTGCAGCGGATTGTAGCGATAGGGTGAGGCCAGAGAAATTTCGACGTAATCCTCCCGACGGCCATACTTCTCCAGGATTTCGCGGACTTTCTGGCAGAAGTCACCTTTGACCTCAAGCACCAGAGCCGCAGCCCGGCGTTCAGCATTTTCAGCCTGATAGGCGAGCACCTGCTCGGCGAAGGGATACATGCATCCACTGCTCTTGCCACTTCCCACCGCTCCGAAGATCGCGATTCCGGTAAAAAGACCACGCTCCGGCACGATGAGCCATTGAGGAGTTGCCGCCGGCTGGGCGCGCTTGGGATGGTGGAGCTCGCCGATCACCAAATAAAGGTCGTTGCGACTTGCCGGCGGAACGTATGGTGCGAGTCGCCTGGCCTCAACCTGCTCTTCCGGCCGCACCGCAAAGATGTATACAAATGAGAACAAAATCGAGAATGCGATGTAGGGCGTTGTAAACAACATGGCAATAAAGGCGTACTTAATTCCGTAGAAGAGGTGCGGTTTGCTAAGCAGCACCATTTGCAGAAGATTATTTTCAACCGGAAACGGCAAGGTCCGAAAAAGATAAAGACCCAGCACAGCACTCACGACGAAGCTCACCATATCTCGGCTTTCGACCACTCGCCTCACGACTCGATCCTCTATTTGCTACGCCGATTTTCTTTCCATTTCGCCCACAGCTTCTCCACGAGAATGTTCCCCTTTGTCCTGATGCTGGCGTCCAGACGTTGATGCTGAACCAGCGGATTCAGTGCGGGTGACTATGCGTGCGTGGTGTTTGCCGCCACCGTCTGCCACATTCCCTGTTTCTTTCATGCCGATATCTTCCTGTCTAGCTCGCCGAACAGCTCGTAGTCGTGATCCAATCGATAGGTGGCAAAGCCTCCTGAGCCCTCGCCCGGACTGTGTGGACTGCCCGCGAGAACGCAATCGCCCTGCTCCCGCCACCGGCGATACAAGGCTTCATACCGCGGCCCTCCGAACTCGTTCAGCTCTTCTCGCAACCGGTCCAAACGGCTCTTATCAAACGAACTTGTCTCGCGTCGCTCGAACAGATCACGAGCCCAAAAGTGCTCGCGCAACCGCTCGATATCTGGATGCTTCGCAACGCTCACCGCCTCAGCTCCATTCCCCGATGAACGTTTGAACATCCGCTCCGCCTTTGCAAACATCCGCCCATCCGCAGCCACATAAATGACCGCAAAACGGTCGAGCCGACTGAACAGCTCCCTGTACTGCAGTAAATAGGTATCGAACCCCGAGGGCTTCCCAGTGCTGCCATCCACATAACAAAACGTGACCACAGGCGATGGCGCACTCGACGCGCCAGAGAGAAACAGCGGAAACTTGTCCACGAAATAACGTGTGGCGGCCCGGTAGGTCCGCTGCGGAAGGTGGCTGTGAGTCAGGCCGCGTCTAGCGACAAAGTAGTCCAGCTTATCGGCTTCTGTGGCTAAATAATGATGCTCCTGGTGGGCGAGAACGAAGTCCAGGCCCATCAACTTTATCTTCACCGAGAAGGGCTGACGCCAACGGCGATTGCGGTTGTCTTCGTCCCCGATGGCCCTGAACAATTGTGTGGCTCCCACATGGTAAATCAGCGTCCGATTGGCGGACTCGTGGACGCGGAGATGTCTTTGGATCAACCCTTGCTGGATCAACCGCCTGGTAGTTCCGCAGCTGTGGCGTTCCAGAAAAGCGTTGTACTGGCGCTGGAGGAAGTATCCACCATGAAGAGCGGCGAGGCATAAGAATGCCGCTTCGCGTTCGGTGTACCCGAACCTCTGGATGGCCCATTTGCGCTCGCCATTTGTCATAACGATAAGATACTGGCGGTCAATTCTGGGCCATCGTAAACCGAACTGCGACCATAGGTGAGCGAGGCATTCAGTCGCAAAGCGGATGCTCGATCGGCGTAGACCTTGAATCCTGCCCTGAGCTTTTCAGCGGCCTGGGCACGGCGGTAATGTTCCGTGACAAGCTCGAGATCGACCTTCGCCACTTCGCCGTCGGCGGTTTCGTATTCGATCCGCAGATCCGGCAGCAGGATTTTGCCGTCGATCACTGTGAGTCCGTTCTCGGCTGCCACTTTTGCCTGCCGCTGGGCGTACTCGAGCGGCGGCAGGCTTCGTGCGTGTGCGAGCAGTTTGTAGACAGCGCCCTTAAGCTCATAATCGAGGACGACGCGCTTAATCGTCCTGCCTCGCTTCTCAATTTCAGCCGCTTCGACTTGGTACATGTGGTAGATCGCAGCATCGTGCGCAACTTCCTTGGGTTTCGCGAATCCGGCATAGAATCTCTGTCCCTGAGCAGCCCGATTATCTTGCTGGACCAGGTGTTTGCCCTCTCTCGTCAGCACCAGAACCGAAAGTTTTTCCCACCCCGTGCCGGCCATCACCCGACACTGGCGGACGAGCTTCTGGGTCTTCAGGGTGACAAGGTCCTGCCGCAATCTGCCGGGCTCCCTGGCGTAGCGATATCGGGCGAGATCCGCAACCGCAATGGTGCGGAATTTCCCAACTTCGGTTATCAATTGCCGCGCTGCTGAGCTGATACGATAAGCACGATTGCGCACAAACACCAGGTCACGCGAGCGCCGGGGCGCAGCAGAGTGCTCGCGCTCGGGCCAACCGACAGACTGCGACGGAAACTCGGCAACCGGCTGTTGAATGTGACAGTTTGTGGATTGTTCTTGGTTCCCTTCGGCCGACGTTGCTCCCCCACTGCGATGCTGGGACAATAGCGTCCGGCCCCACGGTTCGTTCGCCTGGTCCCGCTCATCTCTACTGCTGCGGCTCATACGCTTCTCCTATTCCTCACGCAAACGACGGCTCAATTCGTCTGAGATGCTTTCCCCAGTCCGCAGCTGTTTCTCGATGTGGGCCAGCTTTCGGCCTGTATCTTTCAGAAACAGCTTGCGCGCGGCGACATAGACACCGGCAAACACATTAAAGAAAACTGCGGTTGCGTACAGGACGATTGGCGGACCGTACTTTTCGACCAGGAGCATACGATACGGAATCAGGAACGCACACTCCTGCACCAGGAAGAACAGCAGGGCGATGAACAGGATCGTCGTCGCAAAAAACACGCTGGCAAACACTGGTACGCCTCCCTGTCGGAAAAACGGGTGCCCTATGCGGGCAATTCGCCCTGAACCGCCTCGGCGTCGAGGTGCTCCGGGGCAGACCGCGGAGTGTGTTCGAGTTTCGCGATGGAGCGTGCGCGCACTTCGGAAATGCGACGCTTGGTTTGGCCAGAGACATACTTACGGCTTTGCAGCTGGCCTTCGACTTCGACGTAAGTGCCCTTGGTGAGTTCCTTGGCAGATTCCGCCAAGCGACCAAAAGCGATTACGCGATGCCAATCGGTGCGCGAGATGAACTCGCTCGACTGCTTGTCTTTGTAGGAGCTCTTGGTTGCGAGCGAAAGGACGACAATGGGTCTCTGGTCGGAGTTGGTGCGCTCGACCGCGTTCGAGCCGAGGAAGCCTTTGAGGGTGATCGTGTTCTTGTAAATCGACATGTTGTCTCCGTTTCTGTCCTGATCTACTCAGGGCGCGCCTGGCGAAGCCATGCGAGAGGGCCCGGCTCCCAACTCCAGCGTCTGCTCTCTCCGAGGGACCCGCAAGAAATCTCCCCAGAGGGCGTGGCCGTGCTTTGTTGCGGCAGATTTGTTGTGGGAGACCGAGACCCAGAGGGCCTGTGGAAGCAGAAGACGGCCGCGGCGCCGGGTCGCCGGATAAGCCCGAAGCAGTGCCTGAGTAGAGCAGGGCGGCAACGAGAGCATGTCCGAGGCCAGACTTCGATCACCTTCTCCGTGGCCCGAGGACGCGGTCATGCAAAACCGTGACATAACCGCCCAGGCACCGGGCGAGAGTGAGAGAGCAAGCTCAGAGCTCCGTTGTGATGAACACCATCGAGACCGCATCATGGAGGAGAGCTTAGCCGCGGCGGGGCGAGAGTTCTTTCATGCGCTTCGCGCGCATATCGGATGTGATGGAAAGAAGGCGCCCAACACCGTGCTCAGCAATATGGGTTCCGACGTCTGAACCGCAGTTGCCGCGAACCGGACGCGGCTCAGCGTTAGTTTCGTCCGTCAAGCGAAGCGGTGCCCGGAAGACGGGAGGGGCAGAAAGGAAGTGAACCAAACAGCAGGAGCAAATCGAACGGCACTCTCGCAAAATGCGCCCAACCAAAAGCACTAGGCTCGATGGCAGAGTCTTGAGGTAACGCGATCGCACTCCTGGACTCCTCCGACGGCAGCTCGATACCGCCACGAACGGCTGCCAGCGTGTTCGCTATCGCGGATGGGCATTCCGAAGAGCCCTGGCAGTTCTCCCTAGCCATTTGACTGATGCGCCCTCCCTTTACAGGCAGCATGATGGAAGACGTCCTAGAAGTCATAGGTTAATCAGGGGGATCGCATGGCGTCATCAAGCACATGGGCGAAAATGTCCGAAGATATAGCGCAAGTTGCCGATGCTGTTGGGCAATCAGTCGTTGCCGTTCAGCCTAAGCAAGCGCACGCGGCCAGCGGGATACTATGGCAGGAAGGAGTCATTGTTACCGCAAACCACTCTACCCCGAGCGACGAACTGTCGGTCATACTGCCTGGGGGAAAATCCACCGTTGCGCATGAAAAGGGACGAGACCCGAGCACCGACCTCGCCATCTTTAGCATTGAGAATGTGGAAGGAACTGCGGTCACACGCGGCGATGCCGGCCAGTTGCGAGTTGGCCACCTTGTGCTGGCCTTGGCACGAACCCGGCGCGGCAATCTGACGGCGAGTTCAGGAATTATCTCAGGTCTCATGGAGACCTGGCACACCTGGCAAGGAGGGCAAATCGATCGCTTTGTCAGGCCCGACCTGGCGCTGTATCGCGGTTTTTCCGGTGGGCCGCTGGTAAATTCAAAGGGAGAAGTGGTAGGGATCAACACAACTGGTCTGAGGCGAGGTACACCCATCACGATTCCGACCAGCACAGTTAGCCGGGTAGTGGACGAACTTGTGGCGAAAGGACATGTCGAGCGCCCCTACCTGGGAGTGGCGCTACAACCAGTTGCGTTGCCGGAGGACATGAGGACTAAGCTCAATATCGGAAGCCATTACGGTTTGCTGCTGGTACACGTGGAGAGCAACGGACCTGCTGCCGCAGCCGGCCTGATGTTCGGAGATATCGTGGTCGAGATCGGAGGCAAGTCGCTCCCACGCACGCACGACATCCGTATAATTCTGGGTGGCGAACGAGTAGGCGAGCAAGTTCCAATCGGCATTGTGCGCAGCGGGGAACGAAAGGAAACCTCGGTCACCCTGGGAGACCGCTTCGGGCGATGACTCTGAAAACAGCGGCGGCCCGAGGCGTGAGCGTCTCGATTTTTGCTCAGTCGACCGAGCGAAGACTCGCGTTGAGCGCGATGCTGTCCCAGGAGCCGGATATCTCGCTGATAGATGTTTCAGTCTCAGACTTGAACGGCGCTCTGCGCCAGGCGCGCCCGGGGGTTGTCGTTATAGACCTGGACGGTGAATTGGCGACCTCAGTAGAAACCCTTTTCGTGAGCGGAGCCGCAGTGGTCTTGCTGGCCGATAATCCGGAGACGAGCTGGGTCGCTCAGCTGCTCACCTCGCGACCCAGCGCTGTGTTGAGGCGTAATTGCAGTCAACGCCAACTTGCAGCAGCGGTGCAAGCGGCGTCCGCGGGGCTGATCGCGCTTGAGCCGGACACCATGCAGGGATTGTTGCGGCCTCCGTTGGATACGATTGAACTTGAACCTGGTGATGAAGAACTGACTCCGCGGGAAACTGAGGTCTTGCGAATGATGACCGCAGGTCTGAGCAATCGCGAAATTGCATCCACCCTCGGCATCTCCGAGCACACGGTAAAATTCCATGTCGCCTCAATTTTCGGGAAGCTGGGCACCTCCAGTCGCACGGAGGCGGTGACCGAGGGCATCCGGCGAGGCTTGGTCCTGCTTTAGCGCAAGTGACCCGGGCTCGTCACCCGTGAGGGCGAGCACATCCTCAACCCTCAACGCTCAGCGTTTTACGCGGTTCTCGATCTCGTCATCGATGCCATCTTGATCAACTCTACTCTCTAGAATCACCGGGACATTCTCCGGCACTAGTGGGATGTCGCAGAGACAACGTTACTGCGGATGCGGCGGGTCGGATCGGAATATTTGAATATTTCGACTGGATCGGCCGGAGTTGCTCCATGATGCGGCCGATTCGGGCTAACAAGCCCAATGGCTATCTTCTTGGCTCGCCCCCGAGCCGAACTCCAGCCGGCTCACGAGCCTCAAGTCGACATGCTTCGACAGCCCTGCGAACAACGTCGGCCCGTGGCCCGCTAGCCTGGCTGCACCACGAACTCGTACTGATCGATCAATCCCAGCTCGGC
>Ga0137403_10003212_pt1 | contig 19690 bp, 12 predicted proteins | sample CZOMad2_1_16fung_FD_122057 | JGI IMG/M metagenome (GOLD analysis project Ga0137403, IMG submission 122057) | Vadose zone soil fungal communities from Angelo Coast Range Reserve, California, USA - CZOMad2_1_16fungal (Hybrid Assembly) | ecosystem: Environmental > Terrestrial > Soil > Vadose zone...
GGATCCCACACGCCCGCCGGCTTCAGGACCTGGAGCGCGGTGCTCATCGGCATCGTGCACACGTCCCACGTGTAGAGGCCGGCCTTGCGCTCGGTGGTCACGCGCGGCACGAAGTCCACGGGCTCGAGGTTCGTGTGTCGAGCTTGACGTCCGGATGGGCCTGGCTGAACAGCTTGAACACCCGCGCGTAGCCCTGTCCGGTGAACGTGTTGACCGCGACCCTGCCTTCCTTCTTCGCCGCCGCCACCGCCTGCTCCCACTCGGTCGCCGCGCTCCCGCGCGCGGCACGTCCGAGCGCCGCGGCGCCGCCGGCCACGAGGCCGCCGAGAAGGCGCCGCCGTGAGAGCGTGAGTCCCACCCGATCACTCTCGGTGTCGTGCACGGTTCTGTTATCTTACTCGGCACTCTCCGACGGGGGGCCTCGATGAAACGCAGCACCGAGCGCATCCTCACCACGCACGCCGGCAGCCTGGCGCGGCCCGACGACCTCCGCGACATGCTCACCGCGAAGGACGACGGCCGTCCGTACGACGCGGCCGCCTTGGCGGCCCTCGTACGTGACGCGGTCGGCGGGGTCGTCCGGCGACAGGTCGACGTCGGCCTCGACATCGTGAACGACGGCGAGCAATCGAAGCGCAACTTCACCACGTACGCGCGCGAGCGGATCGGCGGCATCGAGGAGCGGCTGCTCGCGCCGGGCGAGCGGGTGCTGGCGATGATCTACGGCCGGGACGCCGCGGAGTTCCCCGAGTATTTCGCCGGGCGCGGCAACCTGGCGGGGCGCGAGGCGGTCTGCACCGGACCGCTGCGCTACATCGGCCACGCTGCCGTGCGCGCGGACATCGCCAACTTCAACGCTGCGCTGAGCGGCGTCGAGACGGCCGGCGCCTTCCTGCCCGCGGTGGCCCCGGGCACCATCGAGCACTGGCTGCGCAACGAGCACTACGGCAGCGACGAGGCGTACCTGGCCGCCATCGCGGACGCGATGAAGGTGGAATACGACGCGATCGTCGCCGCCGGCTTCCTCCTGCAAGTGGACGACCCCGACCTCGCCGACGCCTGGCAGATCCATCCACAGATGAGCGTGGCCGAGTACCGCGCGTTCGCCGCGCTGCGGATCGAGGCGCTCAATCACGCGCTGCGCGACATTCCGCCGGAGCGCGTGCGCTTCCACGTGTGCTGGGGCAGCTATCACGGCCCGCACAAGTACGACCTGCCGCTGCGCGAGTTCGTGGACCTGGTCCTGGCCGTGCGCGCGCAGGGCTATTCCATCGAGGCGTCGAATCCGCGCCACGACCACGAGTGGCGCGTGTGGGAGGACGTCAAGCTGCCGGCCGGCAAGATCCTCATTCCCGGCGTCGTCGGTCACGCCAGCGACTTCGTCGAGCACCCCGAGCTCGTGGCCGAGCGCCTCGTGAAGTACGCGCGGCTCGTCGGGCGCGAGAACGTGATCGCGGGGACGGACTGCGGTCTCGGACCGCGCGTCGGCCATCCGAAGATCGCGTGGGCGAAGTTCGAGGCGCTCGTGGAAGGCGCGCGACTGGCGACGCGACAGCTCTGGAAGCGCTGAGCGCGGCGCCATGACGGTCCTGCGCCTCGACGGGGTGATCAAGGTCTTCGGCATGGTGCGCGCGCTCGACGGCGCGTCGCTCGAGGTCGAGCGCGGCGAGGTCTTCACGCTGCTCGGGCCGAGCGGCTGCGGCAAGACCACCACCCTGCGCCTCGTGGCCGGCCTGGAGCGCCCCGACGCCGGCGAGATCGCCCTGCGCGGCCGCATCGTCGCCTCGGTGCCGCGCCGCGTGTTCGTGGCGCCGCACAAGCGCAACCTCGGCATGGTGTTCCAGTCATACGCGATCTGGCCGCACATGAACGTGTACGAGAACGTGGCCTATCCGCTCCGGCTGCGCGGCGTCGCGCGCGGCGCCGTGCGCGAGAAGGTGACGCGCGTCCTCGACCTGGTCGGCCTCGCGGGCATGGAGACGCGGGCGGCCACCCTGCTCAGCGGCGGCCAGATGCAGCGCCTCGCGTTGTGTCGCGCGCTCGTGTACGAGCCCGATCTCCTGCTGCTCGACGAGCCGTTCAGCAACCTGGACGCGAAGCTGCGCGAGCAGATGCGCGTGGAGCTCAAGGTGCTCCAGCGCCGGCTCGGCGTCACCGTCCTCTTCGTCACCCACGACCAGATCGAGGCGCTCAGCCTGTCGGACCGGATCGCGGTGATGCAGCGCGGGCGCGTCGAGCAGGTGGGCGCCCCGCGCGAGCTGTACGAACGTCCCGCGTCGGCCTTCGTGCGCGACTTCCTCGGCCAGACGGTGATCCTGCGCGGCCGCGTGGCGAGCGGGCCGGCCGGCGCCGTCAGCGTGGAGATGAACGGCGGGCTCACCGGACGCATCCTCGCCCGGCGCGCGGCCCCGGGCGGCGCGCTGCCCCCGGGGGCGGACGCGCACGTCGCCATCCGGCCGGAGGACATCGAGGTGGCGCCGGCCGAGGGCCCGCCGCCGAAGGACAACGGGCTGCCCGGCGTGATCGATGCGCTGCTCTTCGTGGGCGACCGCTATGAGGCGCGGGTGGCGCTGGGCGGCGGACAACGCATCATGCTGCTCCTGCCGCGCGCGCGCGAGTGGCGCGAGGGGCAGCGCGTGCACCTGGGCTTTCCGCCCGACGTGGTGAGCGTGTGGCCGGCGTGACGGGCGCCGTCGCCGTTCCCCGCCCGCGCCGCGTCGAGCTGCCGGCGGTGCTCTGTACCGTGGTGCTCGGCGTCGTGGCCTTCTGCGTCGTCTTCCCGGTCGTCCTCGTCGTGCTCCAGAGCTTCCAGGTGGCCGCGCCGGGACAGCCGGCCCGATTCGGGCTCGACGGCTGGCGCGCGGCCTTCAGCGAGCCGGGGCTGCGCGGGGCGCTGCTCAACACGCTGACGGTCACCTTCGTCCGCCAGCTGCTGTCGCTGCCCCTCGCCGTGCTGATCGCCTGGCTGCTCGCGCGCACCAACCTGCCCGGGCGCGGCTGGCTCGAGTTCGGCTTCTGGGCGGCGTTCTTCCTGCCGCCCTTCACGGTCACGCTGAGCTGGATCCTGCTGCTCGACCCCGAGTACGGGCTGATCAACACGTGGGCCGCGCGGCTGCCGCTGGTGAGCCGCGGGCCGTTCGACATCTACTCGTTCTGGGGGATCGTCTGGGTCCACCTCGTGACGGGCTCCCTGACGGTGAAAGTGATCTTGTTGGCGCCGGCGTTCCGCAACATGAACGCCGCGTTCGAGGAGGCCTCGCTCGTCGCCGGGGCCGGCACCGTGCGTACGGCCCTCCGCATCACCGTGCCGGTCATGGCGCCCGTCATCCTGTCGGTGCTGCTCCTCGGCACCATGGTGTCGCTGCAGACTTTCGAGGTGGAGCAGGTGCTGGGTCTGCCGTTCCGCTTCTTCGTCTTCAGCACGATGATCTACGACCTGCTCGTCACCCGCGTGCCGCGCTACGACGCGGCCACGGCGCTGGGGGTGACGGTGCTGGTCGCCATGCTGCCGCTCGTCTTCATGCAGCAATGGCTGACGCGCGGCCGGCGCTACACGACCATCACGGGGCAGTTCCAGAACCGCCCGCACGCGCTCGGCCGCTGGCGGCTGCCGACGCTGGCCTTCGTGTCGGCGGTGGTGGTGATCGTGCTCGGTGTGCCCGTGGTGTTCGCGCTGCTCGGGACCTTCATGACGCTGTTCGGGTTCTTCAACGTCCCCGCCCCGTGGACGCTGAACAACTGGAAGACCGTGCTGACGGACGAGCTGTTCCTGCGCGCCCTGCGCAACACCATCGTGCTGGCGGCGGGCACGGCGGTGGCCGCCGTGCTGGTGCACTCGCTCGTCGCCTACATCGTGGTGCGCACGCGCTACGCGGGCCGGCACGCCCTCGACATCATCTCGTGGCTGCCGTTCACCGTGCCGGGCGTCATCCTGGGGCTCGCCATGCTGTGGCTGTTCCTGGGCGTCGACGCGCTCCGGCCGCTCTACGGCACCACGGCCCTGCTGATCATCGTCGGCGTCGTCTCCGGCCTGCCGCTGGGCGTGCAGATCATCAAGAGCGGCCTCCTGCAGCTCGGCGGCGAGCTGGAGGAGGCCTCCCGCATCGCCGGGGCCTCGTGGTGGGTCACCTATCGAAAGATCGTGCTGCGGCTGATGGCGCCGACCCTGCTGGCGGTCGGCATGATCATGTTCGTGGGGGCCGCGCGCAACATCGGCAGCTTCGCGCTGCTGACCACGAGCGCGAACCGTCCGCTGTCGATCCTGCAGCTCGACTACATCGCGCAGCGCAAGTTCGAGGAGGCGGTCGTGGTGGCCAGCATCATCATGTTCCTCTCGCTGGCCGGCGCGCTGCTCGCGCGCCTGCTCGGGCTGCGCGGCAGCGTCGGCTGAGCTCGTGAAGCTGGGCGCGAAGACCCTGGGACTGACGATTCGGCCGGCCCTGCTCGTGCGGGCCGATCAGGTGATCCAGTGAAGCTCTCGGGAAAGATCGCAATCGTCACCGGCACCAGCCCCAACATCGGCGGCGGCATCGCGGAGGGGCTGGCCGAGGAGGGCGCTACGGTGGTGTGCGTGGACGTGGCGTCCGACAACGCCGCGCAGTGCGCCGACTGGATCAAGCGCCGCGGCGGCGCGGCGCTCGGTGTCACGTGCGACGTCACCGACGAAGCGCAGGTGGAAGCGATGGTGGCGCAGGTCCGCGATGCCTACGGCCGCGTCGACGTCCTCGTCAACAACGCCGGCATCCTCGGCGGCCTGAGCGTGCTCGAGATGCCGCTCCCGCGCTGGAACCGCCAGATCGCCGTGAACCTCACCGGGACCTTTCTCTGCACCAAGCACGTGGCCCGCTGCATGGTCGAGCGCGCCACGCGCGGCAGCATCATCGTGATCGTCTCCACGGCCGGGCACCAGGGCCAGGCGGGCAACATCGCGTACGCCACGAGCAAGAGCGGACTGCTGAACTTCACCCGCGCCGCGGCGATGGACCTGGCCCGGCACGGCATCCGCGTGAACAGCCTCACGCCGACGGCGACGGACCCCGAGGAAGGGATCGAGCGCGCCGTCGCGTGGGGACGCCCGCGCCCCGAGCGGCGGTCCGGGCTCCTGGATTTCCCGAAGATGGTGCCGATGCAGAAGCTGCCGAGCCCGCGCCACTATGCGCGCGCGGCCGTCTTCCTCGCCTCGGAGGACGCGGAGATGGTCACCGGCTTCGACCTGCGCGTCGACGCCGGCGCCATCGCCAAATACTGGCCGTGGGTGCCCGGCGCCTGATCGGTCGGGTGCCCGCTCACTCGCGCGTCGCCGTGAACGGGCAGATCTGGCGGTACGCGCACCACCGGCAGGCGTTACGCGACGGCGTGGCCTCGAAGCGGCGCGCACGAATGCCGGCGGCGGTGGCCTCGACGGACGTCAGCGCCTCGTGGACGTCCTCCTCGGTCGGCGTGTGGCGGCCGACGACGTTGGATTCGATGAAGCGCAGCTCCACACGCTGGGGCAGGCTGCCGGAGCTCTCCCGCCACGCGAGCGCGTACATCTTGAGCTGCAGGCTCGCGGCCACGCGCCGGTCGGCCTCCTTCTGCTTCGTGACCTCGCTCGTCTTGTAGTCGACGATCACCGCGCCCAGCAGGTCCTCGTCCACGCGGTCGAAGCGGCCGCGCACGCGCGTGTGTCCGACGCTGAAGGCGAAGTCCTTCTCGATGTACGCCGGCTTCGCGCCCGTCGTCTCTTCGTGGTTCCAGAAGCGCGTGAGCGCCTCGCGGCCGGCGGCCTTGCGCGCCTCCTGGTGCTCCCAGGTGAGGAAGCCCTGGTTGACCCACTTCGTGTCGTACTCGGCCAGCAGATCGTCGAGCGAGGTGTAATTGCCCTCCACCCGCCGCTTGAGATAGAACTCCACGACCTCGTGGATGGTGGAGCCGTACACGAGCGAGTGGTGACGCAGGATCGGCACGCGGAGCTGATGCACGTAGCGGTATTTCAGCGGGCAGGTCTGATAGTCGTCGATCTGCTTGTGGCTGATCGTGATCTCCTCGTCGGCGGGGATCGGCGGTAGTGCCGCCTCGTCCTGGGCCGCCGGCGGCGCGAAGCGCTCGATCTCCTCCACGGCCTTGCCCTTGAACGGGCGCGCCGCGTCCTTGGGCAGATCGAGCGCCTCCAGCACGAACTGGCTCACCTTGCGCTCGCGCGCCCCGCCGTAGTCGCGCGCGCTGGTGAGGATCAGCTCGCGCCGCGCGCGGGTCATGCCCACATAGAAGAGGCGCCGTTCCTCCTGCGCGTGGAAATCGCCCGTCGGCACGAGGTCCTTGAGCAGCTCGGCGGGCAGCTCGAGCGCGTCGCGGCGCTTCTGCGTGGGGAATTTCCCCTGCACGAGGTGCACGAGGAAGACGACGGGAAACTCCAGGCCCTTGGCCTTGTGCACGGTGAGCACGCGCACGGCCGGCGTCTCGACGTCGGCCTCGGCAACGGCCGGATCCTCGCCGGCGTCGATCAGTGCCTCGAGGTGCTTCACGAACTCGCGGACGTTGTCGTACTTCAGTGCCTTCGAGGCGTCCTGGATGCGCCGGAAGAACTTGGAGATGTTCTGTACCTCGGCCTCGTCGCGCGCGGTCACCGCCTTCGACATCCGTGCGAGCCAGCCGGAGTCGACGAGGAACTGGTAGAGCAGCTCGCCCGTCGGCATCTCGCGGCCCAGCTCCATGTAGCGCACGAGGTCGCTCACGAGATGGCGGATCGCGCCGCGGGCTTCCTCGGCGAGCTCGCCGCCCAGCTCCGGGGTCTTCTCGGCGTCCTTCAGCACGTCGAAGAGCCAGCGGTGCTTGCGGTCGGCGTGGGTGGCGCAGCGCGTGAGATCGACGATCGGCACCTGGTAGAGGTCCGACGACGCCAGGTAGTGGACGCTCACGGAGTCGTCGGGGTGCGCGACGGCGCGCAGGAACGCCAGCAGCAGCCGCACCTCCGGCCGCCCGTAGAGCCCCGCATTGCCGGAGAAGGTCCACGGCACGGCTCTCAGATTCAGCGCGCGCAGGAACGGATCGCCATCGTCGTTGGAGCGCACGAGGATGGCCACGTCGTTGTACGACCACTCGCCCTGCTCCACGCGCTCGCGGATCGTCTGCGCGACGGTATCCGCCTCCTGGGTGGCCGTCTCGTAGTGCCAGTGGCGGGGCTCCGGCCCCGGCGCCTCGCGCACGGCCGTGAGCTGCTTGACGATGCCGCTCTTCACCTCGAGCCGATCGGGGTTGTTGTACTGGATCAGCTTGTACGCCGCATCGAGGATCGCCTGGTGCGAGCGGAAGTTCTCCGTGACCACGATCTGTCGCGCGTCGGGATAGTGCCGCAGGAAGCTGAGCACGTTGGAGATCGCCGCGCCGCGGAACCGGTAGATCGCCTGGTCGTCGTCGCCCGTCACCGCGACGTTGCCATGACGCGCCGCGAGCAGCTTCACCAGCTCGAACTGCGCGTAATTCGTGTCCTGGAACTCGTCCACGAGCACATACTTGAAGCGGCGCTGATATGCGTTGAGGACGTGGGGCCGCCCGCGCAGCAACCGAAGCGCCAGCACGATCTGATCGCCGAAGTCGATCCTGTCGTGACGCACCATCAGCTCCTGGTACTTCGCGTACGTCGCCGCCAGCTCCGCCTGCGTCTCCGCGCGGTCCAGCTTCTCGTCGTCGTCGGCCGCGGCCCGCAGCCGCGCCGCGCACGCGAGGTATTCGTCAGGCGAGATGTCCTCGTCCTTGCAGCGGCTGAACAGCGTGATCAACGATTGTAGATACCGCGTCGGGTCGCCGAGCGGCCGGTAGCGCGCCAGCGGCAGGTCGAAGAGACGGTCGCTCAGGAAGATCACCTGCTCGGCGCGACTGAGCACGCGGAAGTCGTTCTGCAGCCCGATCTCCAGCGAGTGGCCGCGGAGCAGCGCGTCACCGAACGCGTGAAAGGTGGCGATCTCGACGTCGGCGTACCCGTACGGCACCAGCTCGTCGACCCGCGCCTCCATCTCGGCCGCGGCCTTGTCGGTGAACGTGAGGGCGAGGATCTCCTCGGGCCGAGCCTTGCCCTGGGCGATGAGGTGGGCGATGCGCCGGGTGATGACGGTCGTCTTGCCGGTGCCGGCGCCGGCCACGATGAGGAGCGGCCCGGTGTCGTGGGTGACGGCCTCACGCTGTGCGTCGTTGAGGCCATCGAAGATCCCACCCGCCATGCGCTCCGACTATAGCATCAGCGACGGACATCCGGCCCGCCGGCGAGGGCGTCCGGGGAGCCAGCCGTGGTGGACAGACGAATCGAGATAGCCGCCGGTAGATATTGTATCTAAAGGGATACCAAAAGTAGTAATCTTACGGGGTTCATGAGAGAGAATGGCAAGAGAACTCCTCGCCGTGTCGTCATAACTGGCATCGGCGCCGTCACGCCCATTGGAATGGGCGTCAGCGACTTTTGGGCGGCACTGTTGGCGGGGAAGAGCGGAATACGACACATCACGTCTTTCGATGCGTCAAACCTACCTTCTCAGGTCGCCGGTGAAGTCCACAACTTTCACGTTCGAGATTTTATTCGGCAAGGACGAAGACCGCCAATCGCGAGATTCAGCGCGTTTGCCGTGGCAGCAGCCAGGCTGGCCGTCGATCACGCAAAGCTTCCCCGCAATGGTGGTCCGGTGGGTGTCTGCATCGGATCTTCAGTACAGGGCAATGCGGATATCGGAGAAGGAGCATTCGCGAAGTTTCGGGAATTCGGGTGGCAGTCACTCGGCACTGGGCCAAGCTTAGAAGTTGCGGCCCATTCCGCCGGTTCCTATGTTCAGGGAGAACTACAGGTTGCGGGACCGCTGATGACGATTGCATCTGCTTGCTGTACTGGTATCGACTCGATTGCATGGGGCACAGATCAGATTAGAAGCGGCGCCGCCGACGCCGCCATCGTTGGTGCCGCAGAGGCCCCATTGTCACAATTCACGTTCGGGCTTTTTTCTGCCAGTGGCTTCCTATCCACGTGGAGCGGGCCCGCGGCAGAGGCGTCACGTCCATACGATCGTCAACGTGCAGGCCTCGTTCTAAGCGAGGCTGCGGGAGTACTTGTTTTAGAAGACTTTGAGCATGCGCTATCGAGAGACGCAGAAATATTTGGTGAGATTCTTGGTTATGCAAGTTCCGCCGAGGAGTCAGCCATCCGCGACCCGCACGACCGTTACGCTGTCGCGCTTCAACAAGCGATTATCGCGGCCGTAGGACGATCCCAGCTGCAACCTCGCGACATCGACTATATATGTGCTCACGGTAACTCGACGAAGTTCGACGACGAAGCTGAGGCCGCAGCACATCGAAAGACGTTTGGCGAACACGCGTATAGCCTTGCAGTGAGTTCAATCAAATCAATGATTGGGCAACCATTTTCTGCCGGTGGAGTTCTGCAGGTCGTTGCCGCGACTCTGGCGAGTTATTACAACGTCGTACCTCCTACCATTAACCTTACTCAACCTGATCCGAAGTGTGACCTCGACTATATTCCAAACAAGCCGCGCTCTGTTCGTGTGAACCACGCATTGGTTCATTCGCATAGTCTCGGTGGCCACGTACCGGGATCGCATTCCGCGCTCGTGATCGGGGCTTCGCGCCACATACATTGACACCGGCTGGCATCGAACGGCTCGTCTTCAGTGTCGTGCTGGCGACCGTTCAAGTCGGTATCGCGTTGTACGTATACGCCCACACACGGCACCGGCTGGTCAACCTAGCCTTTGCGGTACTTGGGCTATCTCTCGCCGTGTGGACCATCGCCATAGGTTTGGCCCACGCGCCAGAACTGAGCAGTCTTCTGGTCGTGCGAGTCGCATTCGCGTCAGCTGCGGTTCTTGTGCTGGCGCTTCTGACGTTTGTCTTCGTTTTTCCTGCGTCCCCATTACCGGATAGCCGTTGGTACTGGATCTTCGCGTTTGTTGGGATTGCGCTTAGCCTGTTTTCGCTTTCCCCCTTAATCGTGGCGAGCTCGACATATGAGCCCGACGGACTCACAGCAGTTTACGGCCCAGTGCATCGGGTCTATGCTGGCTATGTAGTTGTTGGAATTCTTGCCACCTTCTTATTGCTCAGGACGAAGTTACGGTCTGCGTCTGGCCGACAGCGGCTACAGCTTCGCTACCTGGCGCTCGCACTCCTTGTTCCGGCGGTCGGGATCGCTACGACTAACCTGATCATTCCTGTGATTTCCGGTGTCTCGTCGTGGGGACGCTATGGCCCGATTTTCTCTCTCGTCTTCCTTGGTGTTACTGCACACGCAATAATTCGCCAGAGACTGATGGATGTCAGGCTCATTGTTGGCCAAACAATCTCCTATGCTGCCGCCGTTATAGTGTCTGGAGTCCTCTTTGCAGCAACACTCTTCCTCATAGCGCAGCCGTCGACGTACATCCCAGAATTACCGCTCGCTGTTCAATTAACCGTGGCATTTGCCTTTGCAGTGATGTTTGGCCCTCTCACGAGGGCGCTTCGCCGGGTCTTCGATCGTTATTGCTATCGAGAGCCTTATGACTACAGCGCCACAATTCGCCAGAGCAGCCTTGCGTTGGCTAGTACATTGGAGCCGCAGCAGCTGTTAAAAAATCTGTTTGCCATCATCCGCAGCTCGATTAGGCCAGAGTTTTTAATCGCCTATCTTCGTGACGAAGACCGCGGAACATTCCACATTATGCTGCGGGATGATGAAGATAGTGCCGATGAGCGGCCGACAGTGATCCATCCAGAGGATCCCGTTGTGACGGTGCTCGGCAGGAGAGGTAGCGTCCTCTTCCGAGAGGCCGAGCATGAGGGTGACACGAGAGATGCGATCGCGGCCTTGAGTACGATGCGGGCGGAGTGCGCGTGCCCTGTGATTCATGAATCGCAACTGCTTGCGATTCTTTTGCTCGGACCAAAGTTGTCAGGGGATGCCTATTATGCTCCGGACATTGATTTGCTCTCGACTCTCGCCGGCAACGTAGCAGTTGCCATTAAGAATGCGGAGCTTTACCAACGCGTGGCACTGCTTGAAGAGCAACGCCGTCGAACGGAGAGGGTCGCTGAGAGCGGTGCCCTTACCGCCGGAATCGCACACGAAATCAAGAATCCATTAGTCGCAATAAGAACATTCGCTGAACTGCTCCCAGAACGGTATGAAGATGAGGAGTTTCGAAGCCAGTTTGGCCGTGTCATGATGACGGAGATCGCTCGGATCGATAAACTTATTGATCGTCTCCGAGGCCGCGGCCCCGCACAGAATTACAATCTTCTTCCGCTCGATGTAGAGGTTCCGCTCGACGAAGTGTTGTCCCTCCTGAGTGCTAAGTTCGAGCAGGTTGGCATTAGGGTGGTGAAATCGATAGATGCGGACAGCACCGTTATTAACGGTCGACTCGATGACCTAAAGCAGTTGTTTCTCAACGTACTTATAAATGCGTCAGAGGAAATGCCCAGTGGCGGCGAAATTCGTATCACTATTTCGCGCAGAGACTCCTTGGGGGTGCATACCGTTGTTGTAGATATTTTGGATGAGGGGTCAGGCATCGCCGAGGAAATCGGAGACCGCTTGTTCCATCCTTTCATGAGCACAAAACACGGAAGTTCTGGCCTGGGTCTTTGGCTATCTCGGCGTATTGCCGATTCTCACAACGCAACGATGCGAGGCATTAATCGAAAGGATCGAAAGGGGGCGTTGTTCAGTATTGAGTTCCCAGCGCATTCAGAACGCTGAAGTTGCAGCCACTCACGCTTAGCGGCGAATGTCTGGCCCACCGACAAGGGCGTCCTCGACGTCGCGTGGGCTGACCAAGGCGACGTCGCCCCAGGTCGAGCACTTCAGCGCGGCAACTGTCGCTGCGACGTTCACAGCTTCTTGCGGCATCCGCCCACGGAGCGTGGCCCAGAGGTAGCCGGCAACATAAGCGTCGCCCGCGCCAATTGGATCGACCATCTGCACGGTATGGCGAATCGTGGGTCGCCACACCCGGCCGCCATCGAGCACCGTCGAGCCATCCCCGCCCTGTAGCAAGGCGATAGTGGCCTTCGGCGCGCGTCGCGCAAGTACGTCCAGAACATCCTCCGCACCGCCGTCAAGTCCGAAAACAGTTTGCGCCTCCGTACGGCCGAGGAAGATGTACCGAGCCCTCGGCAGCACGGACTCGGCAAATGCGCGCGCTTCAGCCGGCGGCCAAAGCGCCGAACGGTAGTTGATATCAAATGACACGGCTGCGGCTTCGGCGAAGATCCGCTCGACCAGCATTCGCGCGTGAGCGCCGAGAGCCGGCGTGATCCCGCTGACGTGCACGAGGCGCGCACGCCGAACAGGTTCCCAATCTACGGCTTCAGCCGTGAGGCGCGAGAACGCCGAGTCGCGGCGGTCGTACAGGACGTGCACCGGACGAGGCGCCACGCCGTACTCGAGGAAATAGAGACCGAGGCGCGTGCCCGGTAGCGTCCGCACGTAGGCGCAGTCGATACCGTGACCGACGAGTTCTCGCCGCACACGCTCGCCCCAGGGATTCTCAGGCAGTGCCGAGATCCAAGCGGTCCGCAGACCCAGCCGAGCACAGGCGGCGGCCACGTTGGCTTCGGCACCACCGATCTGCACATCGAGGGCGCGCGCCGTTTCAAAGCGCGCCGGCGAGGGAATGGCGAGACGCAGGAGCACCTCACCAAGGGTGACGATATCGTGCATCAGTCGCGGCGCATCAGACGGCGCCGAGACGGATCGTCACCGATGAACCTAGAATCATCGAGCTTGTGATCAACTCAGGCCGGCGATTTATCCCGAAGACGATGCGGGCAGGGCGGGAGGGTCGCATCCACGACGAGAATGGGCTCAGGTCGAAGAGAGCACTCGACTTGCCGTTCTCTGGATCTGGGGCGACCCTCGCCTCGAGCGGCGCTAACTCGGCACGGTATCCGGTCGCGACCTCGTCAGGCCCCTCGTTCGGGGCGTGGCGGCGGCGAACCACAAAGGTATGGAGGGCACCGTCGCGCGGCGACCACAGCCCGTCGGCATAGTTGAGGGTCGCGCTGACGGCGTCGTCCACGTGCGTCCCCATGGGGATGGCCACGACGTCCTCGACCACTCGCAGCCTGCGCAGAAAGAAGGTCTCACCGCGCGCCCGATACGCGATGGTGTGTCGCGCGAGGTCATAGTCGACCTCAGTCCGCGACAGCCGACCGCGTACTTTAAACCACGAGCGGCTACGGACGGGAGCCCACCGCCCCTCGCGCAACAGCCCCCAGGACTCCAGCCGGTTGGAGATCGAGGTACCGTCCCCCGCGATGACGACGTGGTACTGCCCGGCTGCGCGGTCGATCGACTCCTCGATCGTGCCGTCGAGGTGGAAGGTCAACATGTCGTACAGGACCCCGACGTCGGCCACATACTGCCCCCGGCGGATGACGGGCTCCGCGCCCACCCTGGCTAGCGGAGCCAGAACCAGCGTGAGCGGGAGTGTCAGAAAACCGCGACGGTCCATCAGAGGCATAGACATGTTCGATCCCGCTGCTCTATTCTAGCAGCCTCCGTGCGGGGAACTTGGTAGTTCGCAGGGCCCCCTGCTAACATATCGCAGGCATTTGAGCGAGCATTGCTATCGGGGCATGTGAGGCCGTCGATGAAACGACAGGCAAGTGATCACGGGGCCTCGGCAATAGACCTGATGGGCCGCTCCGGCCGTTGATGGTTCAAAATTCGCTCCTCGCAATTGCGGTTCTTCTGCTGGCGCTCGCTATATTTGTCTGGCGGGCCAGACCAGACGCTCTCACTCATCGCTGGTTCGCGATCTTCACTCTCGCCGTCGCCAATTGGACGATTGGTGTTGCCGGTCTTCAGTCAGGAAGCCATTTGGATCTTTGGGGCCGGTTCACATTCGCCAGCGCTACTTTAATCCCAGCCGCATCCTTGGCATTCATACATCGCTATCCAGCACAGGGCGGTTGGCCAACATCAATAGTAGTAAGAGGAGTGCTGTGGGCAGCCGGAATCATTTCAGTTGCATCGATTTCGACACCTCTGCTTGTCGTAGACAATCTAGTCACACCTGAAGGTCTAAGTAGAACAACCGGTCCTCTTTACCCGGTCTTTGCAACGTACTTCCTCTTTGCCTGGGTCAGCACTCTTGCTCTACTTGCCATTAAGTGGATACGAGCGAAGGGGCTGGCACGTGCGCGACTTCGGCATGTCGGTATGGCGTTCGCGATTTCGGGAGCAGGAGCAATTGGTGCAAATCTCGCGTTCCCGGTTCTCACGGGAAAATCGACGTACAGTTGGGTTGGTCCGTACTTCGGTCTAATACTTACCGCTTTGGTCGCCCACGCAATTATTCGACATCGACTGATGGACTTGCGTCTCGTTGTCCACCGCGGCCTGACTTTCGCTATAGCAATGTTGCTTTCGCTTTGCCCGGTGGCCGTTGCTCTCTTTTTTTTCTGGCCGAGACTCGAAAAACATTTCGGTCCAGATGAATTGATCCTCCTCTTGGCGGCGACTGTTGTTGTCACTTTGGTGGTCCCCCCCACGCGCGACATTGCGCGGCGCCTTCTCGATCGCTACGTTTATCGCACGCGCGCGAACTACCAACGCACGGTGCGCGAGGCGAGCAAGATGCTGACCCGCGTGCTGGATCTCAAGCGTCTGCTGCCGTTCATCAGCAAGACGGTGGTCGAGGCGACGGGAGTCGAGGGCGTCGTCATCTATCTCCAGGATGAGGACGGATTCCGGCGGGCGATGGCCCAGCGGCGGAACGAGGCGAGCGACTTCCAGGCGCCCGAGACAGCGCCGGCGTCGGTGATCGCGGCGCTGGCGCGTGTGCAGGAGCCCCTGGTGGCCGACGAAGTGGCGCGGCAGATCGTGACCGACGCGGACCGGATGCTGAGCGACGACCTCGTGGCCACCAACTGGGCGCTGCTGCTGCCCGTTATCTCGGACGATGGCCTGATCGCGTTCATCGCGGTGGGATCGAAGCTTTCCGGGGATCCGTTCTACTCGCAGGATCTCGACCTTCTGATGACGCTGGCGAACCAGGCGGGCATCGCCATCAAGAACGCGCGGCTGTACGCGCAGGTCGTGCTGGCCAACGAGTACATCGAGAACATCGTGGCCACGATCGAGAGCGGCGTGGTCGCGATCAGCTCCGCCGGGCGCATCGCGATGTTCAACCGGGCGGCCGAGCGGCTCACCGGGCTGGCCGCCGACGAGATCAAGGGCCAGACGGCGGCGCGGCTGGCGCCCTGCCTGAGCGAGCCGCTGCTGGCCAGCGCGGCCGACGGCGTGGCCCGCACGCTGCCGGAGATCGAGCTGCCCGGCGCCGACCGCGCGCGGCCGGTGATGTGCACGACCTCGGCCCTTCGCGATCCGGACGGGACCGTGCTGGGCGCCGTCGCGGTGTTCAGCGACCTCACGCCGCTGAAGGAGCTGGAGGTCGAGCGGCGGCGCGCGGAGAGGTTGGCCTACTTCGAGGTGCTGGCGTCGGGCATCGCCCACGAGATCAAGAATCCGCTGGTGGCGATCAAGACGTTCACGCAGCTCCTGCCACGACGCTCGAGCGAGCCGCAATTCGTCGGCGAGTTCGGACGCATCGTCGGGCGAGAGATCCACCGCATGGAGCGGGTCGTGGACCGGCTGCGCACGCTGGCGCACCCCGGCCGGCGTCCGGAGCACGCCGTGGACGTGCGGGCGCCGCTCGCCGAGGCCCTGGAATTCATGCAGGCGACCTTCGACGAGAAGAGCGTGACGATCGGCGCCAGCCTCGGTGACACGCCGTACAGGGTGCTCGGCGATCACCAGAACCTCGAGCAGCTCTTCCTCAACCTGCTCATGAACGCCCACGAGGCCACGGCGCCCGGGGGCGCCCTCAGCGTCGGGGTGACGCGCGACGGCGAGCACGTCACGGTGACCGTCGCCGACACGGGGCCCGGCATCGCGCCCGAGCTGCTCGAGAAGATCTTCGAGCCGTTCTTCACCACCAAGCAGCGCGGCTCGGGCCTCGGCCTCGCCATCTCGGCGGGCGTCGCGCAGGCGCACGGCGCCCGGCTGCGGGCGGCCAACCGTCCCGGCGGCGGCGCCATCTTCTTCGTCGAGTTTCCGCTCGCGTCCGTCACGGCCCCGGCAATCGTGTGAACACGGTCCTGGTCGTGACGCCGGACGACGCGCTCCGCACGCGCCTGCTGCGGGGGCTCGGCGGCTTCACGATCTTCGAGGCGCCCTCCGACAACGAGGCGATCAAGACGCTGCGCCTGGTCGAGATCGACCTCGTCCTGCGCGACAGCGCCGGCCCGGCCGGCGCGCTCAGCACCTTCGTGAGCGGCGCCCGCGAAGTCGCGCCTGCCGCGCTGGTGGTCGCCGTGGGCGCCGCCGGCGAAGAGGAGACGACGGCGGACTTCATGGTGCCCGACGGCTTCACCACGCGAGAGCTGGATGCCGTCCTGCGGCACGCCCTCGACAAGCAGCGGCTCGTGCGCGAGGTCAAGATGCTGCGCGCGCCCTCCATCACCCTCGCGCCCGCGCGCGCCATCGCCATCGACGAGACGTCCTGGGACAACGCCGCTCTCGCCCGCGTGCTCAAGGCCTTCAGCCGCGTCTTCGCGGCGGGCTTCGACCTGCGCCGCGTGCTCGACACGTTCCTCGAGGCCATCGGCGACGTCGTGCGGCCGACGCGCGTCGCCGTGCTCCTGCCCGACGGGGACGGCCGCGAGTTCCGAATCGCCGCCCACCGCGGCCTCGCCCCGCAGATCGTGCAGTCGGTGCGGCTGCCCGCCGCCGAAGGCCTGCCGCGCTGGCTGGCCGCCCAGGGCCGCCCCATCGCGCTCCACGACGTCACCGACCCCGAGCTCGTGCGCGAGCTGAAGCTCCTGCAGGGCGTGGTGGCCACGCCGCTGCTGGCGCACGGTGACCTCGTCGCCATCCTCGTGCTGGGCCAGCCCGTGTTCGGCGCCGGCTACTCGCGGGCGGAGATCGAGACGCTCTTCGACCTCGTCACCCAGCTCGCGACCGTCATCCGCGACATCGCGCTGCACCAGCAGCTGGAGCGGGAGAAGGAGTTCACCGAGCGGATCCTCTCGCACATGTCGAGCGGCGTGGTCACGATCGGACGCGACCAGCGCGTGGGCACGATGAACCGGCGCGCCGAGGAGATCCTCGGTCTCTCCGCGCACGCCATCGTCCACCAGGACCTGCGCGTGCTCCCCTCTCCGCTGGGCGACCTCCTGTTCGACACACTGTCATCGGGGCGGGCGATGCCACGCACGGAGATCCAGCTGGCGCTGCGGCGCCTGTGGATCGAGGTCACCACCTACGTGATCCGCGACGAGGAGAGCGCTCCGCTCGGCGCCGTGCTCGTCTTCGAGGACCTCACGGCCCAGAAGGAGCTGGCGGCCCAGAAGCGCGAGGCGGACCAGTTCCAGCTCCTCACCCGCGTGGTGGCGCGCATCGCCGACGAGATCAAGAACCCGCTGGTCTCCATCAACACCTTCATCGAGCTGATCGGCGAACGCTACGACGATCCGGATTTCCGCCGCCATTTCTCCTCGGTGGTCCGCCGCGACGTCCGCCGGCTGGTGGAGGTCTTCGAAAAATTGGCGGGGCTCGTCACCGAGGGTGAGTTAAACTTCGCCACGGTGGATGCGTACGAGGCCGTGACGCAGCTCGTCGAGGCGATCGACCTCGCCGAAGGCGGCCTTGGCAAGCACCTGCAGCTCGACGTGGCGCCGACCTCCGAGCCCTTCCCGGTGAAGGTGGACGCCACGCAATTGCGCAAGGCGCTCTCGTACCTGATCCGCTACCTGACCCACAACTCGCCGAACGACCTCGCGAAGATCTCGCTCTCGGTCGGACGGCACGCGGAGCCCGACGGCGGCCACGACGTGCGGATCCTCGTCGGCTCCCGCACCGCCACCGTGTCGGCCGAGAAGCTGGAGCGGCTGTTCGATCCTGTGCAGATGGTGCAGGAAAGCCTCATCGACGTCGGGCCCGCTGTGAGCCAGCGCCTCGTGGAGGCGCTCGGCGGCCGGCTCGGCGTGCGGCAGACGCGGCACGAGCTGTCCTTCGTGGTCTCGCTGCCGCCGGCGATCGCATGAGGGTCAGCGCCGCGCCGGCGAACGCCCCGCGTATCCTCGTCGTCGACGACGAGCTGGGGCCGCGTGAGTCCCTGCGCATGCTGCTCAAGCCCGCCTACCAGATCACCACCGCCGACAGCGGACGCGCGGCCCTGGAGATGCTGCCCCAGATCCGACCCGACGTCGTGATCCTCGACATCAAGATGCCGGAGATGGACGGCCTCGAGGTGCTGCGCCGCGTGAAGCGGGCCGATCCGACCATCGAGGTCGTGATGATCACCGCCTACGCGTCGCTGGAGACGGTGAAGCTCGCCCTCACCCATGGCGCCTTCGAGTACCTGATCAAGCCGTTCTCCCGGCAGGACCTGGAGGACGTCGTGCGGCGCGCGCTCGTGCGGCGGCAGGCCGACCTCGGCGCGCGCGGCGAGGTGGCGGGCCTCGTCGAGGAGATGCGGCGCCTCTCGGCCAAGACGCGCGAGCTCGAAGAAGTGGCCCGGCGGGACACCACCGAGCAGTCGCTGCGCGTCACCCAGCTCTCCATCGTGCGCGAGATCTCCCGCGCGATCGTCGGCCACCTGGCCGTGGACGACGTGATGGCGGCGGTGTCGGCGCAGCTCCACGGGGCGCTCGGCTACGACAGCGTCGGTCTGACCCCCAGCGAGCCGGCCGCGCGTCCCGACGACGCCGGTTGCCTCGTGGTGTGCCCCATCCGCGACGCGGAGGGGCCGCTCGGCTATCTCGTCGCCGACAACCGGGCCTCCGGCCGCCCGGTGGATCCGCGCGAGCGCGAGCTGCTCGAGATGCTCTCGGAGTACCTCGCCATCGCGCTGCGCAACTCGCACCTTTACGGTCAGATCGCCGACACCAAGCGCTCGCTCGAACAGCTCATCGCCTCCGCCGGCGATGCCATCATCTCGGTGGACGCCGGCGACCGCATCAACGGCTGGAATCCGGCCGCCGAACGGGTGTTCGGCCGCGCCGCCGCCGAGGCCACCGGGCGACGCATCACCGAGCTGCTGCCCGAGCGCGAGTACCGCGCCGCGCGCGAGCGCCTCGCGCGCGGCGCCGCCATGGAGGTCTTCGAGACGACGCTGACGGCCGACCGCGAGACGCCCGCCGCGCTGGCCGTGACCCTGTCGGGCCTGCGCAACCGCCAGGGCGGCCTCGACGGCCTCATCGCGATCGTGCGCGACATCACGGCCCAGCGCGAGGTCGAGAACCAGCTCCAGCAGTCGGAGAAGTTGACGGCGCTCGGCCAGCTTGCCGGCGGGATCGCGCACGACTTCAACAACCTGCTGCAGGCGATCCTCGGTTACGCGCAGCTCATGAAGGCGAACCCGGAGGACCCCGCGCTGCTGCAGCGCTCGCTCGCGGTGGTGGAGTCGGCGGCCCTCGACGGCTCGGAGACGGTGCGCCGCATCCAGCAGTTCGCGCGGCTGCGGCCCGACGAGCGCTTCATGCCGGTCGACGTCAACCACATCGTGGAGGACGCCGTCGCCATCACGCGGCCGCGCTGGGAGGAGAAGATCGCCCACGACAGCCGCCCGATGGACTTGCGCCTCGACCTGCGCGCGAAGCAGCACATCCACGGCCGCTCGGCGGCGCTCACCGAGGTCATGACGAACCTCGTGCTCAACGC
>Ga0137403_10003213_pt1 | contig 19687 bp, 14 predicted proteins | sample CZOMad2_1_16fung_FD_122057 | JGI IMG/M metagenome (GOLD analysis project Ga0137403, IMG submission 122057) | Vadose zone soil fungal communities from Angelo Coast Range Reserve, California, USA - CZOMad2_1_16fungal (Hybrid Assembly) | ecosystem: Environmental > Terrestrial > Soil > Vadose zone...
TGATGGATCTCGGTGTGAAAGGCGTTGCGGACTTGGGCTACGTTGCCGGAAAACTCGATGGCGGTGCGACCTGCACCGACCTTGATTCCTTGGAATCCCTGGCGCGTCAGCCAGTCGGTGACGGTCTGGATATCGGCGTCGGCGGGACCGTAGAGTTTTCCAAAGTCCTGAGGCGTGAGCCACTTATGAAAATTTGGCGAGTCTTTGCTAAGTTGTTCGTCCATGAACTTGCTGAGACCAGCTTGCTGTTCGGGGCTGCGCTGAAGAAGGAGCAGGATGCGGTTCATTGGCGTGGCGTCGGAAACGATGCCTTGATCAAATTCAGGGCGGGCGAGGGGATGGACGTTGTCGTGAAGGCGCACGAGTTGCGTTTCATCGATCGCTTGAGTGATGCGAGCGGCAACGGCAGGGGTCTGCGCAGCCGATACGTTATCGGGTTTGGATTGCGCGGCGGCGCGAAACGCCGGGAGCGCCAGAATCAAAGTAAGAAGGAAGAGGGAATTGCGAAAGATCAAAGAATGGAGCTTCATATCCCGCCCACGCCGCAGATTTGAATTCGGTTCCCTAACTCAAAGCATCCCAACTGAAAGAGTTGCTATTCACACCGAGGAACAACTTTCACAAAGGGCTTCTCGCGGACGGGGCCTGGACCGAAAGCGATTCACCGTTGAAGCGTAAAGAATATCACAGGCGATTTAGAGACTCTCCAGTCCTTTGACAGGGAGTTCATTCAATGAATTGTTGGTACACCGGGGCATTGCCCACTCACCGGTGTCATGGGCGTTCTGATGCAACACGGATACCACAGGATGCTTTAGCGATTTTCCTGACGAACGCCGCGCCTCGGCGGGAGACTGCGCCATACATTTGCCGAAGTCCCATTCACGCAATTGATTACCGCTCCGGTGACGCGTTTATTCCATAATCGCAGACGGAGGTCAGGGATTCGGAACGAGGTGCAAGAGGGACACGCTGGCCCTTTCCCGTTCCCGTTCAAGACTTTCGTGCAGACTCAGCGACGGAAGCCACGCCGGCCATAGAAGCCCGAGCCCCAGCCCCAGCCGTAATATCCAACGAAGCCGGGATAGGCGTAGCAAGGACCGTAGTAACCGCAGGGATAGTACCCCGGGCCAAAATACCCTCCGGCGACGTGGCGTGGTCCTCTGCGTTCCATTCTGCCGCCTTCAATATCCTGCTGCGTGACGGGTTGAAACGCCTGCTGGCTTTGCGTGGTGTCAACCCGAATGGGATCCAGCAGACGGAAGCTGAGTTGCGATTCCGGCTCGAGAATTGTGGGGCGGCCCCTGGTCAGGAGAACTGCTCCAATCCCCGCCACGGCACCGGCTCCTGCGCCAATGGCCGCGCCGGTGCCCCAATTCGCTGCGGCGCCGATCGCTGCACCAAGCCCTGTGGTAGTGGCTATGGTGGCGGCATCCTGTCCGTGAGACGTTCCGCCCGTGCCCTTGGAAAGCTCAGTAAGAATGGGCACTTGACGGCCATCCACGAGGGTCATGTCGGTGAGCTCGACGCCGAGTTCGGAGGTGCCCTTGATGCGGCCGGCTTTGCGAACTTCTTTCACTTTGCCAATGATGGTTTGGCCGCGGCGGGCTACAACCCATCCGTTAACGATGAGAGGCTGATCGAGTGTGGCGGTGAATTGATCGCCGACCTGGTTCCTGTCGGTGGAGAGGAAATCGTTAGTGCGGATTACCAGGACGGTGCCGGCGGGGACCGTCAGGGTGCCGGGAACGGATTGGGCCGGGGCTGGCGGAGGCGGAGCGTCCTGGGCGTTCTGGCGCGGCCGGTCGTGCGAATAAGGCGGTTTGTCGGCATCTTGCGGGGCGTAAGAGGGTCTGGGCGGCGCGTCCTGTGTTTGCTGCGGCCGGTCGCCTTGCGGTTGGTCTTGCGGCTCCTGGGCGTAGACGCCCGCGCTGAGGCTAAGTGCGAGAGCAAGTGCGCCTGCGCTTTGCCAAATGGAACCGAAGCTCCTCGACTTTGCTGGGTCGTTTACCATGATCTCTTCTCCCTCGACCTGGATTCTTTCCAATCCTCGGCCCGCTCCCCACTTGGAGCAATTGGATGACAGCCATTCCATTTCAGGATGCCCAAGCCCTTCGCCGATGCTCAAGGCGTTTGCGAATGCGGCCCATGTATTAACCCCGTTGCGGGATTTAAGTTTCGGGGCTGCGCACCAGCGAATCGAAACGCATTGTATAATCCTGCCCTACCCCATCCACGACAGGAGATGACATGGCTGAGCCAACTTACGAAGAACTCAAAGCAAAACTGGCGGAATTGGAAAAACAGGGTGGCGGACGGCGCAGCGGCGCGCTCGAATTCCGCGTCGGCGAAAAAGGGGGCGTTAGCGTTTACGGGCTGGGGCGCTTTCCCGTGACGCTTTATTATGAACAATGGGTCCGTCTGCTGGAGGCGGCGCCGCAACTGCGCACGTTCCTCGAGGACAATAAAGCCGAAGGCAAGTTGAAGCTGAAGGAAAAATAATCTCCTGTCATTCTCCAGAGGAGAAAGCCGAATTCCGATGGATCCTGCCGACCTGACGGAGGCGCGCGTTGCTGAGATGGTTTCCGGAGTCGCAGCGTATCTTCACCGGGAGAGAGAGCTCTATTTTCGCGCCAGTGAGCCACTGAGCCCGGGATGGAGAAACGGAGTTCAGGCTTATTTTCCGAACACTTTGCTTGACAGCATCAGAACCATAATTCTCAAAGGGGCGCGCATTCCGCCGCCGCCTTTTTATTCCGAGGCCGTGGCCATGAGCTCGGGAAATTTCCCCGATTTCGTGCACCTGGCTTCCTTCACATATGTGGACACCATCGTTTTTCACGACGAAATAGCGCTGCGAACACTTTTTCATGGGCTGGTTCATGCCACCCAGATGGCTCTTCTCGGACTCGATCATTACACGGATCTTTACGTTCGAGGTTTCGTGAAGTCGCGTTCTTGGATTGCGATTCCACTCGAAGCACAGGCCTACCAGTTGGACACCCGTTTTGCCATGTCTCCATCGACGAGCTTCTCCGTGGAGGAGGAGGTGAAGTCCTGGGCCGAACAAGGCCGGTATTAACCGGGGCAAGTTTCTGCAGCCTCAGGTTTGGAACACGGAGTTTGGAGGGCCCCGAGTGCCTGTGGGGAGGCACCCGGGGCGGGGGGAGTGAGGAGGAGACCAGGCAAACTCGAGGATCGGCGACTACTTCGAAGATTGTGCGGCTAGCAGGCAGAGCCTCCTTAGTTCCTCGTACGTGAAAACCACTTGCTCGCCTCGGTCACCTGGCTCCAGGTGTCCCAGGCCGGATAAACGCGAAAAACGCCGGATTTCTGTCATGGAGAGGCCCAACAACGCCGCCGCGCGATGCTCAGTAACTTGCTCTTGAATATTCGCGGCCATTTGCAGGTCCAAATCCTCGACATGCTAAGGGAGCATGTAGCCGTCCAAATTTGCATCCAGATAAGTGCTTTGTTATCTGCGAGAAAGCGGCAACCAATTCCCGGGCGTTTGCACAGTTGCGCAGTTCCTTACACAAATAGTGCACCAATTTAGACGCCTCGGGGGCACTCGACCGGCTTGCCGCGCGGCTTGTCGAGTTTTGTGGAGAGGTAAGATAGGCTATCGACTGGGGCAGCTGGCGAAGTGCGCTGCCGGATTGGGAGCGGCGGGAAGCGATGATTCGCTATAACGACAAAGAAAAAATCAGGGATCTCTACGACCGTACAAGCCCGTACTACCAAAGTCTGTGGGGCGCCCACATCCATCATGGGTATTGGATTAGTGGCGAAGAAACAAAAGAGACGGCTCAGAATCAGCTTGTTGAGCATGTCGCCCGCGCAGCGGGTCTCGGGCCAGGCTGCAAGATCCTGGACGTTGGTTGTGGGTTCGGCGGCAGCAGTATTTACCTAGCCAAAAAGTACGGTGCGGAAGCAACCGGAATTACGATTTCTCCGATTCAAGTGGAAATGGCGCGGAAGGCAGCGGCCGCCGAAGGCGTGAAGGCGAAGTTCATTTTGATGGACGCCGAGGAGATGAAATTTGAGCAGACTTTTCACGTGGTGTGGTCCGTCGAATCCATCTCGCACTATCCGCAAAAAGAAAGGTTCTTTGCTGCAGCCGCGCAGTGTCTGGAGTCTGGCGGGACGTTGGCTCTCACCGACTGGTTTAAGAGGGAGCATCTCACGGAACGTGAGTACGAGAAATTCATCCAGCCGATTGAGAAGGGCATGCTCGTCGAAATGGACACCATGGAGGAATACGAGGGATTGCTCCGGTCGAACGGTTTCCAGGTCGTGCACAACGAGATTCTGAACAAGAACTGTTCCAAAAGCTGGGACCTCGGGCTGGATATTCTTAAGAATAAAGCGCTCTGGCAAATCGCGGCGGAATACGGCGCGGAGGTTATCGACTTTCTGCGGGCCTTCGGCGCCATGCGAGCGGGATACGCTTCCGGAAATTTCATCTACGGACTTATCGTGGCCAAGAAAATTTAAGCCGCGGGCATATAACTGAGCGCAGCAGGACTGCGAAGCGTGGCAGATAATTGCGGCGCACTCTTACTTCCAGGGAAGGGAAGAAAGGTCCACGTTTCCGCCGGAGAAGATCACGCCGAGCTTCGGCGCGGCACCAACGGCGCGTTTTGGCAGGTTCAAGGACGCCACGACTCCTGGTTTCAGCAACGGTGCAATGGCCACCGCGCTTGATGGCTCAATAATGATTTTCATGCGCTCCCAAACCAGCCGTGCGGCCGAAATGATTTCCTCTTCGCTGACCAGGAGAATGCGTTCCACGTGGCGGCGCAGGATGGCGAAGGTCCGCGGCGCCAGCGATGCGCGAAGGCCGTCGGCGATGGTGTCGCTCGAGTCCTGCGACTGCAGGATGCCGCTGGTCAAAGAGCGGTAGGCGTCATCCGCGCGCTCCGGCTCGCAGCCAAAAACGCGCACGTCGGCGCGAATCCCTTTGGCGCCTAGGCACGTGCCACTGAGTAATCCACCGCCGCTGACGGGGGCGAACACGGCGTCCAAGTCGCTGACTTGTTCCAGCAGCTCCTTCGCGGCCGTAGCCTGTCCGGCGATGATGCGGTCATCGTCGTACGGATGGACCAGATGAGCGCCTGTTTCTGCCTGGAGCCGGTCGCAAGCGGCCTTCCGACCTGTCACCGTTGGTTCGCAGAAAACAATTTTGCCGCCATAGCCTTCGATGGCCTTGGCTTTGACGGCCGGCGCGTTCCTGGGCATGACGATCCAGGCGGGGATTCCTCGCCATGCCGCCGCGCAGGCGACCGCGGCGCCATGATTGCCACTCGATTGCGTGACGATTCCCTTCGCCGCCTCTTTCTCGGTGATGGAAAGGATGGCATTGGACGCCCCGCGAATTTTGAACGAGCCGGTTTTTTGCAGGTTCTCGCACTTGAAGAAGAGTTGGGTTCCGGTCATGGCGTTCAGGGACGAGGACGTCAGGACCGGTGTGCGGTGGATTCTTGGGGCGATGCGCGCGTGCGCCGCGAGAATGACGTCCCAAGATGGCGGCTGGTAGTTGGCAGTCTCGACAGACGGGGAAGCGCTCATAGGCTCACCTTGGGCTTATAAACGGTTGCTGGCTCATAACGTTTAGCGCGTTCTTCATTTTCGTTAAAGAGGCATTATGGCACGTTGATGCCGACCAGGTCCGCGTGCGCGATTAAGGGGCGCTTCCATTTGGCGAGTACTGGTACGTCTTGGCCATGCCACGATTGATACTTGACCGCCCGGCTGACTCTGTTACGCTGCAAGTACCCTCCATCAGATTCGCGAGAGTCCGCGCCAGATCCTTCCTTGCGCGGGGAGGCCAAAATGAAAGTAACCGAACGCCGGCAACTGGCCCGCCTCAACCTTCGGACGCCCCTGCGTTTCCGAGCCCTCGGAGTAGCTTCGGACAAAACCGAACATTTTACTGAAGCTTTGAATGTCTCACGTGGCGGCTTCTTCTTTGCCTCATCGGCTCCTCTCCAGGTGGGAACGCCCATCGAGGCGACCTTGCGCATGCCCGCGGAAGTGACTGGAAATTCAGCTCAGGAGATGCGCTGCACCGCGCGCGTCGTCCATGTACGGAATGAACCGTACGGAGACGGCCGCATCGGCTTCGGGGCTGAGATTGAAAAATTTCAAACTGTTCCTGCTCCGGCCCAAGAACGCTGGGCGGTCTGAAGTACAGTTGTCACTTCCCACTTTCCAGTAATGGGTAGACCTACGAAAGAAAAATACGTCCCGCAGTTGAGCGTGTGCGGGGCAACCCACTTCAGAACGTGGACGTGCTTCAGTTGAGATCCTTCGCTCCGCTCAGGATGACACGCGGTCGTGTGAGTGCAAGTACTTACGGTTTTGCAGCCGGAACGGTGAAGGTAGTTTTGGCGCTGCCGACATTCTCAAATCGATCATAGGCTCGCACGGCGACTGTGTGTTCACCTGGGGAAAGTCCGCCGAATGAAAACTCGTAGCGCTCCTCCGGCGCATCGCTAATGCCGCTGGTCGGAGCAACAAGGATCCATTCACCGCCATCGATACTGTACTGCGCGCGGTCGACGCTGCTGCCGGCGTCTCGGGCTGTGAATTGGCCAAGGGCTTCCCAGAGCGAGGGCGATGCACTGGCGCGCCTTACATGCGGGACTGCAACGAGATTCTCGACGACCGGTGGAGTGTTGTCGACTTCGAATCGCTCGCTTTCGCGCTCGGTTTTGAGGGCGAGGGCGGGAGGATTCGAAGGCGCGTCGGTGGCGGCGATTTTCAAGTAGTAGGCGCCGTCCGGCAGAGTAGTCGTGTCCCACGAATAAAATTTCTGGTCGAGGTTGTCCTTCAATAATTTCCACTCATGTTCGTTTTCACCGCGAAAGTAAACCGAATAGCGCATCTCGTCGTCGTTGTCGTCATGCGCGGTCCAGAGGACGGATTGATAGCCTTTCTGCTGCGTGCCTTGCGGCGGCTGTTCGAATCGCGGCGGAGTGCCGCTCTGCGTGATGACCACGCCGGAGAGATTGGGCGACGGTGGCATTTTGAGTGTCACTGGCGCTGGCTGGCCCGACGAGATGCCGGCTTGGCTCTGCGCTCGCACACCGGGATCCTGCAGGGCGATTCCGTCGATGACCGGCGCGACATTGCGCGGCAGATACGCCAGATTTACCCAATCGATGCCATCGCCTGGGCGGCCGTCGTGAATGACCGCTTTCCACTGAACGAACCGCGCGGATGGCGCTTCCGTCGCAGCGCCTGATTTCGCATAGGGGCCAAACCAGCGGGACCACTCGCGGCCGGGATCTTCCGTGTTTCCCGAGCGCACAAAAAATTCCACGCGGGGTTCATTCGACGAGGCTGAAGATCTTGCCGTGTTGGACGGCGGCGGACTCCACCATTCGATGCGTCCCCAATGCGAAAAAAGCTGCGCGTCGAATGAGCGGGATTCGAACGTGCCCTCGGCTTCGTATTCGGGGCCGACCGAAAAAACTTTTCCGGGATTCGCCGTACATAGGAAAACTTTCCCGGAGGAGTTGCGGGCGATGCCGGTGATTTGCGCCGTACCAGACTTCGCTAGATGAGCGAAGACCCCGTGGCCATCAACGGCGAGGAGGGCACCGCTGTTGCCGGTGCCAGCCAGGAGGCGGCCATCAGAAGCGAGCCCGAGGGCGTAAACGACGTCCTCGCGCGAGGACCAAAGCTCTTCCGGCGCGCCGTCGGAGCTGATGCGGTAAATACTGCTCGAGAGCAGAGGGGGAAAAGGGACAAATGTTTGTTGAGGTTGTCCCTGTCCCGGGTTAATTACGCCACCAGTGATGATGTTAGTGGTTCCTTGAGGGGTGGTAATGATGGCGCCCGGAGCCTGTCCAGCGCGCTGTTTTTCGCCAATTGCGGAGGCATAGATGGCGCCATCAGTGGACACGGCAAGGGAAGTGACTTCGCGTTTGGAAGTTTCGTACAAAACGAAGCCCTCGGCCTTCGCCGCGGCGGAATCTTTGGAGCTCTTAGCTGACTTCGTCGAGGCGCTGTGGGAGATACGAAGAATGCGGCCGCTGGGCTCGGTGCCTGCGATGAGGTTTCCGTCTGAGTCGAAAGCCAGAACGCGAATATGAGCTTCGTCGCTAGAGTAGAAGAGTTCGCCTTTGCCTTCGGGCGAGACGGCGAAGACTTGTCCTTTGTCACCGGTGGCGACATAAAGAGTTCCGTCGGGCGAAAAAGCGAGGTCCCAAATGTATTTTGTTTTGGGATCGAAGAAAACGGATTTGTCACCGGAAGCCGAGACGCGGTAAACCTTGCCGTCGGGAGAAGTGCCTACATAAAGAGCGCCCTTGGCGTCAAATGCAATGGTTTGCGCGGAGAGATCTGTGGAATCGAAAACCGCACTGGGTTTGCCATTCGCATCGAAGCGGAATACCTTTGCGGGCGAGCCGCCGGCGGCGTAGAGTGCGCCCTTGGCATCAAGCCGGACGGACCACAGATAGGAAGCATCCGCGTCTGCTAACAAAGTGAATTTTGGTGCAAGTTCGAGGCGGCCATCGCTGCGCACTGCGACGCCGTGAGCCGTGCCCTTGAGAAATTCTTCGTGGGTGGACTGGCGCCAGCGGCGGGTGTGCTCGGCGAAGGAAGGAGAAAGGCAAAGGAAGTAAAGGGGGCTAATGAGGTAAAGGATTCGGAACAAGCCTGCGCGGAATGACGACTTGGGCATTATAGTTTTCACCGAATTTGCAGATTCAGAGAGATGACGCCGGAGACGGGGCCTCCGAGCGGGATGGAGGCTTCACTGGCTAACGATTCGCGCAGCACCTGGACGCTGCCGGGAGTGGGGCGGCCGTCAACGACGTTGATTTGCGAGAGCGGAATGTTCGGCAGCTCCTTGTCGTCCCACAGAAGCGTGGGGGCAGGAACGAAGAGCCCGACGTAAAGGCGGTCGTTGCGGCGCTCGCGATTCAATAGTGCAATGAGTTGATCCAAGCCGGTTGGCCCGCTTCCAGCACCGGCAAATGCGAAACCGCGCGAGGCGCGATTGAGCAAATCGGCGTCGCTGACCAGGATGCGGAGCGTGGTGCCGCGCGACACCTGTTCCGGGACGCGAACGGTGGTTTCTTCGACGCGCGCGGCGCCGCGATAGGGCCGCAGCAGCACGCGGACGCGAAGAGTCTCCCCGGGAGCCGCCTCGCCTTTTTCGAGCCACGCGCTTTCAATGGCAAATGATTTTCTGCCCGGAACGCTTTCGACTCGCAGCGTGATGCCGTCCACCTTGGCGGTTTCGAAAGTATTGACGAACAAGCGCGTAAAAACATTTTGCATGGTCAGGGCGATGGGCAGGCCGTCTGGCGACAGAGTATCGCCCGGAGCGAATGTGTTTTCGATTTGAACCGGCGCGTGGCCGTGCAGGCGAATCTCGCCGGAAAGATGAAGCGTTGTGCCTTCACCATACAGAGAATTCTGCGTCAGGCCGCTGAAGGTCGTAATGGCGACGAGGAGCGGCGTCAGCTTCGGGTGATTGATGATCTCGAAGTGGAGCGATTTCTCTTTGGCTGGTGCGGCGCCGGAAACAAGCAGGGTCAGATCCAGAGGAACCATTGCGGGAGGCGCGCCGAGTTTCCCGGTGACAGCCGTAAGATGATCCCCCGTGATCGTGCCGATGGAACCGCCGACGTTGACGATTTTCGTGGAGGCGAGATCAGAAGAAAGCGTGGTGACGACGCGGCTGCGCGCCATGGGAATCTGGACATCACCGAGGTTGAGAAACGGATGGCCGCAGAGATAGACACGATCGGCCTGAACCGCCGTCACCGTGCAGGCGGAATTGATGGAGGCGTCGCCCTGGACGAGAACCATGCCAGCCATGTCGCCGGCAACGAGACGGCCGTCATCCGGGCGCGGTGCTGCAGTTCCGCCTTGCGCCGCGACGAAGCCGTACCCTTGCAACTGATTTGTGAACATCTGGAGCGCTGCCGGCTGGAAGCCGGAGAAAACGAGCGGCGTCTCGATGGGCTCCAGTGCGGACCCAGAAGGAAGCCCTGTTCGCGTGGAAGCTTCGCTGGGAATCCCGAGTTGCTGCACGGCCGCTTGCGCTGGCGCAGCTTGGGAAGGCGGGTTCAGCACGTCCTGAATCGGCGTAACACCAGCAATGGGTTCTTTTGTGAAGATGCCCAGTTTTAGCGACAGCGCGCCGGCGAGTTTGCCGTCCAGATAAACCGGGCTGCCGCTCATGCCTGCAACTACACCCGTGTGTTCGACTTTCGGCCCTTTCAACTGCACGAGGATGATGGACTGTTTGGGCCCGAGAAAATTGTCCAAGACGCCGATAACTTCGAGGTTGAACCTCTCCACCTGATCGCCAGCAAAAATCGTATAGGCGTAACCCTGCATGCCCGCGCGAACCTGGCTGAGGGGAAGCATTTCGTTTGATTCTTGAGGCGCGGCGACACCGGGCCGCAGGCACAACACTGCCAAAACCGCCAGGAGTGCGATAAGCAGAAACCGAAGAGGCTTAGATAGATGAGACCGGGCCGTGTGCATGAATCGGTAATGATACGCGGCAGAGTACCGCTAAGCAATCAAACGTGAGATGCGCCAGGGATAGGAAGAGTTAGCTAGGCGTACTGGTGCCATTGTGCGCAAAGGAACTCCGGTGTATGTTAAGAGTCAGTTGAAGAATTTCTCGGGAAGTATGCCTCGCATGCGCAACCCGGCTCACCTGCAGGCCTACCCTAGATCGAGTGCTACATCGCCCGACTGGGGAAACCAATTCGGGGGAGACCACTCCTATGAAAGCCCTCGCGGCGTTCTGGCTGCGCTTTCTGACCCTTGCTGCTTTCGTGATGACCGCCGGGTTCGTTTTCGTCCGGGGCCAATCTCCCGGCATTAAAGTTGTGGACCTGATTCCTGCGAGCCTCAGCGGGGAGACCAATCAAGACAGTGAGCCCTTCCTTGCCGTTCAGGCCGTCAATCCCCAGATCATGGTTGCCTCGGCGTTCACTCCCAATCCGTTTTCCGCCAGCGGAAATGCCCCTGTATACATTTCCGAAGACGGGGGCAATTCATGGCTGTTAAGCGCCATCACTCCCGTACAGCGCATGACTTGCGACATCACGCACGCCATGCCTACAGGTGAGAACCATCCCCGCGGCGACCTGCATGCCGGAACGCTGGCTTGCGCCGCATCCATCACGCTGGATGAGTCGGAATCAAACGACGTTTCTGCCAGCGCTATCATGAACGTGCAGTCCACGCGTACAAACGTGGATCAGCCGTTCGTGCGGGCGCTGGGCATTTCCAATAGCGACCATATTTACGTAGGCCTAAACGATTTCAATCAGCTTAATGGTCACACTGCAACGGTGGACGTATCTGTGGATGGCGGTGCGACCTATAAGTCCGTTCCCATCGAAGCGCGAAAGACCGCGGGACAGGATGGTCCCTCCGTTCGCCCGGCGGTCGCAGGCGACAACACCGTCTACGCAGCCTTCTTTGGCTGGCGAAAATTCAATGGCACGGTCGCGACGAGCGACGTCGTCGTTGTTCGCGACGATGCTGGAGCAATTGGTCCCCTTCCATTTCAAGCGCTGAAAGACCCATCGGACAAATTGCCGGGACGGCTGGTGGTCAAGAGCGTCTCTATTCCGTGGTCGAATGCGCCGACCCTGGGCCAGGAACGTATCGGCTCGACGCTTTCCATAGCCGTCGATCCCAATAACAGTTCCACGGTTTATGTCGGTTGGGCGGACCACGGGAGCAAAGGCGATATCTATACGCTACACGTGCGGCGTTCCACGGACCGAGGCGTGACGTGGTCCAAGTCCGACCTGCCTCACACGACGATCAGGAGCGCCACGAATATTGCGCTCGCGGTGGCCAACAATGGCGCGGTGGGCCTGCTCTACCAGCAACTTTCTGGCGGCCGGTGGGTTACACATGTAGTGCAGTCGCGTGACGCCTTCGCAACGATTCAAGACGTCGTTCTCGCGAATGTCCCGGCGAATGCGCCCGCGGAGCAGTTCTTGCCCTATTTGGGGGACTACGACTATTTATTAGCGGTAGGCAATGAGTTCCGCGGCGTTTTTTGCGCCAACAACACGCCGGATCTCGCCAATTTTCCCCAGGGAGTGACGTACCAGCGAGCCGCGAACTTTAGCACAAAGACACTAACGGACGGTTCCGGCAACCCCGTGGCGATTTCCATTGATCCGTTCTACTTCAGCGTTCCGGTGAAGCCGTGAAGCGCGTCGCGCCATGGTGCGAGAGAAGGAGATGCGCATGAATACTTCGAAATTTTTCCTTGCGGGAATCCTATGCGTGAACTTGTTGGGCGTTGTGGCGTTGCCGCAGGCGACGGGCAATCAGGCGGCGCTTGTCAAACAATCCAGCATCGTCTTTGCGGGTACCGTTAGCCAGCTGGGAGCCACTTCCTTCGCCGGCGTGCCGAAATCAGCTCAAACAGTTGTGGTTCGCGTAGACAGTGTCTTGAAAAAGCCTTCGGCCGTTTCGCTGAAAAAAGGCGACAACGTCACCGTCGAGTTGAAGGATCCGTCCGCTTTCCAGCAAGGCACGCAAGCAACGTTCTATACGGAAGGCTGGATCTTTGGTTCAGGCGTCGCCGTTAAGGAATTGGGCCACGAATTCAGGTGCGGCACTGGCGAGGCTGCTAAGCCAGCGGGCGCCGATGAAAAAGCATACCAACAAGCTCAAGAACGAATCAGCGATCAAGAGCTGCAAGACCGGCTGAACGCGGCGGACTTTGTCGTCATCGGACGAGTCACAGATGTTCATCGCTGGAATGCGCCCAAGTCCGCCGCTACTCGCGTCTCCGAGCACGATCCGGACTGGCACGAGGCCGTCGTCGAGGTGCAGTCCGTCCTCAAGGGTGGGCAAGTCAAAGGGAACAAGGTCGTCGTCCGGTTTCCTGGACGCAACGATGTGGCCTGGGTACACTCGCCCAAGTTCGAGAAGAATCAGCAGGGCATTTTTTGCCTAAATAGGGATCAGGCTACCGGCGTACCCACTGAGAAGGTGGCGGGCCGCCAGGTGGCCGTGTACACTTGCCTGGGACACGGCGATTCGCTTCCCATGTCGGACGCACCTCGCGTCCGCGCTCTGCTCAAGAACTAAGAATCCATACCTACAAACAGAGCATTCGACTCTGCCGTCTCGGCTATGATCATAGGAAGTTATCTGTTGGCAGACGGTCTGCGGTTGCCTTCGCTCTATCGCCGAAAAAACTTGTTTTGACAAACGACCTGCGGAGCATAGAATACGCTCCACTCTCCGGCACTTTCCACGGACTTCGAAGCACAGCCGCAGCTCGCTGAAACAAGTGTCGAGAGACGGTGTTCAAGTTTCATCACGAAAGTTTGTCACTCCGGGCAAAGCCCCGGGAAATGGCAGAGGAGGGAATCGTGCGCCGACGAGTGCCGGTCCTCGCGATGATGTTTTTTGCAATTAGTCCAGCGTGGGCACAAAGCCCGCCACCACCCGATCAGACCGAACAAATCCGAATCTTGCTCGAGCGAGTGCAACAGCTTGAGAAGCGCGTTACGGAGCTGGAAACTAAGCCGGCTGCGGGCGCTGGCGTTACGGTACAGGCGGCGAATGTCGCCGCCGTTGCAAAGCCGGAAATGGCCGAGGCGCCGCCACCACCACCCGCGCCCGGACTTGGCCATCAACACGAAATGGCTGAACCGCAGGCCGCGCCTGGGCAGATGGAAGTGCACTATCCGTCTCTCCAGATCCGGGGTTTCGGCGATGTGGATTTTTCGGCGACCGACCAGAAGGGTTCCACCAGCGGATTCAACTTGGGCCAACTTGATCTTCACCTGGCGTCGGCACTTTCGCGAAAAGTAACGTACTTTGGGGAGATCACTTTCAATGCGCAGCCGGCGTCGGTCTATACGGTTGATGTTGAACGATCCATCATCCGGTACGACTACAACGACTTTTTTAAACTTTCGTTTGGGCGATACCATACGCCCATCGGTTACTGGAACACGGCATTCCATCACGGCGCCTGGCTGCAGACTACGATCAGCCGGCCTGACTTCGTCAAGTTTGGCGGAACGTTTATCCCGGTGCATTTTCTGGGTTTTTTGGCGGAGGGAAATATTCCATCAGGAGGAGCGGGGCTCAGCTACAACGTTGGCGTGGGGAACGGACGCGGCTCGGCCATCAGCCGCCCTGGCGATGCGGGCGATAATAATAATAATCGCGCATGGGTGGCCAACCTCTACTCGAGGCCGGCTAGACTCTATGGATTGCAAATGGGCGTCTCCGTCTACCGAGACAAGATCACGCTCCCCGGCACGCCACCCAATGGAAATAATTTTCGCGAGTGGATTTCGGCCGCGCACATTGTCTGGACCAAGGAAACTCCGGAATTCCTCGCCGAATTCGCCAACGTGAATCATCGCAACATTCTTACCAACTTCGTCACCAACAGCCAGGCATTTTACGCTCAGGTTGGCTACCGGCTTCCTTGGCTGGAAAGAACTTTGAAGCCCTACTACCGCTTTGAGCATACTCATGTCCCACTGAGCGAACAGGTTTTCACCAATCAGGATCTGGTCCAGTCCATCGTTGGGATGCGATATGACATCACGAACTACGCAGCCTTTAAGGGCGAATACCGCTATTTCAAGCGGCTGCCAACGGACCCGTGGGTGAACGGGGCATTCTTCCAGACGGATTTCACCTTTTGATGAGCCCGAATATGAATGCCACCAACAAACTTATCGTGACATTTCTCTGGACGATCCTGTGGGCGTCTTTGGCTCTCCACTCTCCATTAGCTGCGCAGACTCGAGGCGCGGACATCGCCGTGGTCGTCAATGCGGATACTCCCGTGACCGACCTGAGTCTCTCCGAAGTGCGCAAGGTTTTGCTCGGCGAGCGGCAGTATTGGAGTTCCAAGCTTCCAGTTGTTTTGTTGATTCGCGCTCCAGCGGCTCGGGAACGCGACGTCGTGCTGCGAGTGATTTATCAGATGTCTGAGGCGCAGTTCAAACAGTACTGGGTAGCCAAGATTTTTCGGGCGGAAGCCGCGACGCCGCCCAGGATTGTATATTCGAACGACATGCAATATGAGCTTTTGACGGCTTTGCCCGGCTCCATTGCGTTTATAGATTCCAGGAACATCCACTCGGGCGTGAAGGTCCTGCGCGTGGACGGCCATTTGCCCGGCGAAAAAGACTACCCGTTGCGATAAATGCCGGTTCTCAGCCCGTGGGAGATATGCGCTGCCCCGACTGAACGCACGCTGCTGCTCTAATGCGAAAGCTTCATGCGCCTTAGAATTTCCTTGAATCGCGGATCGGGTCTGATATTTTCGAACATCGGTTCGACCGCCAGGGAAACCAGGCCGCTGTCGTGTTCCTCGTAAGCCTTCTCCAACCACTCGAACGCTTTTTGCTTTTGGTCCATTCGCATATACGACTCCGCGATGCTGTAGGAGGAGACGTAACTGTGCTTGGAGAGCTCCGTTAGGCCGTCCAGCCAACTTTGCAAGACGCCTTTGTAGCCGGACTTCGTGAAATCCTCTTCGATGGAAGCCGCCAGTTCGGGGCCTCCGGAGAGTGACAATGCTTTTTCTCGCTCTGCGACGGCTTCCTTGAACTTGCCCATGTGCGCGTAGACCTCTTCGAGGATGCGCCGGGCCGGCGAAAACTTTGGGTCAATATCCAGGACTTTGTGTAATTGTTCGACAGCACTGTCATTCCGGCCCGAGAGATAAAACTGCCAGCCCACGGTGGTATTGATGATGAGGGAGAGAGGATCCAATTCCTGGGCTTTCTTCGTTTCGGCAATGCCTTCGTCGAAGCGGCCCATGTTCGTCAAATAATCGCCGTACCAGTGGTGCGCTGTGGCCAGGTTCGGATTCAGCTCGATGGCACGCTTGAATTCTTTTTCGGCTCCCGCCCAATCCCATTCAAAATGTTCTTTTACAAGGCCCAGAGACGTATGCGCTTCGCCGAGACTATCGTCAAGGTTCAGCGCCTGCATCGCCGCGGTTTTGGCTTTCGGCCAGGCTTCGGCCGGCGGAAGGTAACCGGCGTCACCCAATAAGCTGTAGCTATCTGCAAGACCGGCGTAGGACAACGCATAACCAGGATCCTTCTGCACGGCTTGACTGAAATACTCCGCCGCTTTCTTGAAATCCGCCTGCGTCCACTTGTTCCAGTAAAATAGGCCCTGGAGATAAAGTTGATAGGCTTCCGCGTTTTCGGTAGGCCGCTTCGCGAGCAATTTCTTTTCTTCTCCGGCGAGCCGCGGGCGCAAGCGTTCATAAATGTCGCCGGCAATCTCCTGCTGCACGGTTACGAGATTGGAAAGCTTGCGGTTGTATTGCTCGCCCCAGATCTGCCGGCTGTTCTCCACGTCTTCGAGACTCACGCTGATCATCAGCTCGTCGCCAGTTTGGATCAGCCTCCCCGTGAGAATGGCTCGAACATGCAGGTCGCGGCCCACTTTCTGCGAGTCTGTCGCCTGGCCCTTGTAGCGGAAAACCGTATTGCGCGACATGACCGCGAGATTGGGGAGTTGCGAGAGGTTGTTGATCAGGCTTTCGGTGATTCCGTCGCTCAGATATTCCGTTTTCGGATCGTTGCTCAAATTGGCGAAGGGCAGAACGGCGATCGATTCAATGCGTGCCTGGCTCGCGCCGCCAAATACGCGGTCGCGTAAATTGCCCACGTTCAATCCGAAAAGGATTAGCAAAACACCGAGGATCCCGCCCCATACAAGATGAGGCCAGAGACGACGCAGCTTTTGGCGGGACGCTTGCCCCGTGGTAAAGGGCATCGCGCGGGCAGAATCCGTGTCCCGTATCAAACGCTGCAGGTCCGCGCGCAGGTCCGAAGCGGACCGGTAACGCAGTTCGCGGTCCTTCTCAAGGGTCTTGGCAATAATCTGTTCGAGCTGGACGGGGATCGCGGGATTCAGACGCGCTGCCGGAACAGGGGCACGGTTCAGGATGGCATCGAAAATTACGCCGGACGTGCTTCCGATAAACGCGCGCTGGCCGGTGCACATTTCATAAAGGACCAGGCCCATGGAAAAAAGATCAGTGCGTTCGTCGAGTTCTTGACCGCGAACCTGCTCGGGAGACATGTAGGCGACCGTGCCCAAAGCCACACCGTCGCTGGTGAGATGAGCGTCCTGTGTGGTGACTCCAAAATTTCCTGCAGCCTGCCTGGCCCAGCCCGCGCCTCTGCGTTCCGGCATCAGCTTGGCCAGCCCGAAATCAAGAAGTTTTACCTGGCCGCGGTCGGTGAGGAAAATATTGGCCGGCTTGATGTCGCGGTGAATGATGGCCTTGGAATGGGCGGCTTCCAAGGCGTCTGCCATCTGGTGGCCGTACTCCGGCACGCGGTCCAATTCGATCGGTCGTCCCGAAATGCGATGTTTCAGCGTCTGCCCTTCAAGAAACTCCATGACAATGAAGTGCTGGTCTTCATATTGGTCCACGTCATAAATCGTGCAGATATGGGGATGGTTGAGCGACGACGCGGCCCTTGCTTCGCGTTGAAACCGTTCGATCGCCAAGGGTTCGCTGGAAAGTTGTTCGGGGAGAAACTTTAACGACACGTGGCGGCCGAGTCTGAGGTCCTCGGCTTTATACACCACGCCCATGCCGCCCCCACCGAGTTTCTCCAAGATGCGGTAATGGGAGACGGTTAGCCCGATCATTGAGAGAAAACCGCCATTGGAAAGTCATATTAGGTTGCGCTCGTGGACAAGTCAACGCAAAGGGCGCTGGAGCGTTCGAATGGTGCGATGGGAAGCCTGCAGCGGAGCCGGCGCTCCTAATCCATGTGATGATGCATGACGAACACTTTGTCGAGCGAATCTTCGTACGGGTAGACGTGGACCATCCAGCCGAAGATGACTGGCTGAAAGCGGCCATTCGCCGCGTCGCAGGCTTCTTGCGTGCCGATTGAACCCCTTAACCCAAACTTTTTCCAGTCGGCGTTGCGGAGCTGTCCCTTCTGTGGCATGCAGAGGTTGGTGTGCAAATGCCATGTGGCCACGCTGAGTGGAACACGTGCGTTAAGCTGTTCTTCCGTCGCGCGCTTGGGCATGGTGTACATGGCGCCCACGAGTTCGTATCCGTCCGAAGTTTTCTTGTAGAGCAGGGAAGTGGGGCGCGCCGGATCGAAAGAAAAGGACTCCAGAAACCCATTCCAGTAATTCGTGAAGTGATACTCGGGCTGCGGCAGATTCGGCAAAAAGATTTTGTAGCCGTCGTTCAGAGCAACGTGATAGTCCTTATATTTCTCAATACCGGAGCGAAGCTGCGAGACAATTTCGTTGGCCCGCGCAGTATCTTCCGGCGTTTGCGGGCGCATCGCCGTCATGTGCATGTGGAGGTTGTGGGCGTCCATGTGCCCGCGCGTCATGTCGTGAACGGCGTGAGCCTCGTTGGCCTTGGCATCGTCCATATCCATGCCCGACATTTTGCTGTGTTCCATGGTCTGCGGTTCCTGCGATTGCGCGGCGGACGACTGCTGTGCATCCTGTCCAGGCGCGGCGGGCGCGCGATGGCCGGGAATGGCGGCAAGAAGTACGCTTACCAGAAAAAGCGCCCCAAATAAGATGCCGGCTTTGGCGGCGAGATGAAAGAACGTGCTGCGGGCTGACATGACAATTCTCCTCACCTAATAATACGCATCGCCGGGCCGCGGGATTTCGGCGCATAGTACAGGGAGTGCCTCTCCCAAAACTGGCCGGATGGGCAGGATTAAGCGCGCAACATAGAAAATCGAAGCTGGAAATCGGAAGCGAATCGTGGGATTCGAAGCGCTATGACGCTGCGTGTTAGAATTTCTATGTGAAGAAAGAAACCGTTCAACCAGCCAAGTATTTAACCGGCGGACTGGACCTGCCCGGCGACAAATCCATCTCTCATCGTTATGCGATGCTCGCGGCGCTGGCCGAAGGGACGAGCGAATTGCGCCATTTTTCCGCCGCGGCGGATTGTCACAGCACACTGAGCTGCATGAGCGCGCTGGGCGCGGAAGTGAAAGTCGAAAAGGACATGGTTCGAGTGACCGGCCGGGGGCCGCACGGCCTGAAAAGCAGTTGGCGCGCGCTCGATGCCGGAAATTCCGGCACAACGATGCGCCTTCTGACGGGAATTCTAGCCGGGCAGCAGTTTTCCTCGCGGCTCACAGGCGATGACTCGCTCCAGAAGCGGCCCATGAAGCGCGTCATCGGCCCGCTTCGCGAAATGGGCGCGGACATTCGCGGGCGCGAAGATAATTTCGCGCCCCTGGAAATTCACGGTGCCAGGCTCAAGCCCATTGACTACAACATGCCGATGGCCAGCGCGCAGGTAAAATCCGCGGTTTTGCTTGCTGGACTCTTTGCCGATGGTGTGACCAGCGTGACGGAGCCGGCGCGAACCCGAGATCACACCGAGTTGGCGCTCGAGGAATTTGGCGCCACCATCGAAAAAAATGGCCGCACGATTCGAATCCACAGTCTCGGCGGCGCAAATGGCAGCGGCAAGCTAGTCGCCAAATCTCTCGACGTGCCCGGCGATTTGTCCTCCGCCGTGTTTTTCATCGCCGCCGCGTCACTCTTCCCCGATTCGAACGTGCTCATCCACAACGTTGGCCTGAATCCCACGCGCACGGCGATCCTGGATTTGTTCGCTTCGATGGGCGCGTCAATCCAAATCCTCGGCCCCAAGGTCGCCCAC
>Ga0137403_10003214_pt1 | contig 19686 bp, 14 predicted proteins | sample CZOMad2_1_16fung_FD_122057 | JGI IMG/M metagenome (GOLD analysis project Ga0137403, IMG submission 122057) | Vadose zone soil fungal communities from Angelo Coast Range Reserve, California, USA - CZOMad2_1_16fungal (Hybrid Assembly) | ecosystem: Environmental > Terrestrial > Soil > Vadose zone...
GATCGGACGGTGCCCGCAGCGGCTGGCGTTGACCATTACACCGTTGCAGACCAAGCCGATCGAGGACCTCGAGCCGCTGTCCGCGCGGGCGTTGCGCCGGTTCATCGCCGCCTACAACACCGTCGATGACCTACCGGCCGCGGTCTTCCTGCGCGGTTTCGCGCATGTGCAGTTCCGCGGCGACGGCGAGGCGGCCCGGGCGGTGACCCGGGCGATGCTGGCCCAGCTGGTCACCTCCCATTCCCCGGACGACCTGCGGGTCGCGGTGTGCGCGGCCGGGCAGCAGGCCGGTGAGTGGGACTGGGTGAAGTGGCTGCCGCACGCGCAGCACCCCGCCGACCAGGACGGCGCGGGGCCGGTGCGGCTGGTCGCCGACGGCGTCGAGGGACTGGACCGCGTGCTGCTCGGCGACCTGGACGGGCGTGGCCGGTTCGAGGCCGGAGCGACGCCGACCCGGGAGGAGCCGTACGTCGTGGTGATCGTCGACGGCGTGCCGCTACCGCCCGAGTCGAGGCTGGCCGGCGCCAGCTTCCGCAACGTCGTAGTCATCGCGGTGACCGACGACATCGCGCTGCCGAGCGGGCGGTCCACGCTGCGCCTGGACGTCTCCGATCGGCGCCTGGACATGATCCGGCTCGACCGTGTCGGCGCCGAGATCCGCACCTTCCTCAACCGCGTCTAGCCCTTCTTCCCGGCGCGCTTCGCGCCGCTAATCATCGCGGGTCGCGGTCTGCGATCCCGCTGGAAAGTTGGGCGCAGCCCATGAGAATCAGCCCATGGGAACTCAGCTGCCGGCTGGCAGCCCAGCCAGCAACGGCGGGAGGGGACAGTGGAGCAAAGCGCACACCGTGCGCAGCAACTCCGCCTCCGCCTCCGTCATCACCTCGTCGCTGGTAATCGTCTTCACCAGCCCATCAATGACGGTTTTCTTGGCAAGGGGGCTCAGCCGGCCCAGACGCGGCAAGGCATTGCTCAATTGCCGAGGCCAGTCGCTCAAAGCCGCGTACTCGGGCGGCCGCATCGGCAGCACCACTGTCATGCCCGCCTCATAGGCGATCCGTGCGCTGTGCTCATCGTGAGCCCCCAGTTGGGCGAGAGTAGCGAACAACACGTTGATTTCCTCTTGCGCGTCTTCCAATGACATGGTGCCGTGAGGCGCGCTGGCATCCAACTCATCGTTCAACAGTGTCTCGAGCAGCTTGGCGAGGGAGAACTCGAAGGCGTCGATGCGCGCGTCGGCATGGATGAGTTGTGATGCGAGTTGAGAGAGCGCCCGGCGTTGCGCGACCGGGGCACGGCGCAGCGACGGGAAGACCTGCTGCAGCGCCGGCAAGCGCAGAGAAGGCGATCAGCGCGAGTGCAGTGCGGAACGTGCTGCGCAATATCGTACCAAACATCGGCGGCGCTGCCTTGTAGCCGGCGAAAGCCACTTCCAGTGCAGTAATGATCCGGGCGGCGCCGATGCCCACCAGTCCATACGGTCCGGCCAGCAGGCTCACCGCGGTGATCAGTGTGATGTACTGCGACAATTCCGCAGCATACAGCCGGGCCCCCCATCCCAACGCCTGCAACAGGTAATACACGACGTTGAAAGTCACCTCGCACGCAAAACCGATGGCCAGCAACACGATGATGGGCGAGGTGCCCACCCAGGCGGCCCCGAGCACGCGCTGCTCGAGGGGTTGGGCGAGGCCGATGATCAGCGCGGTCGCCGGCAGCAACAGGAACAGGAGCCCCGTCAGATGGGCCTGCACGGCCGTCTGCAGCCGGGGCGGATCGTCCTTGAGCCGGGCGTACAGCGGAAAGGCAACGGCGCCGATGGATTCGTTCGCCATCTGGGTCGGTGTTTCGGCCAGCCGGTCGCCCAATGAGAACAGTCCGAGGCCCGCCACACCCAGCTGTCTTGCGACCAGCAGCTTGATGAAGAACTCCGAAATGACGGCGGTGAGGCCGATGGCGAACAGCCAGCGCCCGAACGCAACCAACTGCCGCGCCGAAGCATAGCTCGGGCGGAACTTCGGCCTGTAAGGAGCGACGATGTAGCTGGCGGTGGCCGTCGCGGCCGCACCCGCGAGCTTGCCGAGGATGATGGCCGCACCCCCGAGCGAAGCTGCCGTTGCAACTGACGTCCCCACTTCAATCAGGACCGCGAGGATCGCAATGATCGCGAGCCGGGAGAACTTCAGCTCGCGCATGAGATCCGCCATGCGCGGGCTGTTGACGGAATTGAGCAGCGGCAGGAAGGCCATCATCCGCACCAGCGGCGTGGCGCGGGCGTCGCCAAAGAGTTGGGCCACGAAGGGTGCCGCGAGACATAACACTGCACACACGAGCGAGCCGCGCAACAGCCCGATCGTCCAGGCAACATCGTAGTGCTCGCGGTCACGGGTCGTGGCTTGCACCAGCGCGTTGGTCATGCCGGTCTCGGTGGCGGTCATGACCGTCGTGATCGCGACAGTTGCGATCGCTACGAGGCCGAAGTCGTTGGGTGTGAGCAGGCGTCCCAGGATCAGGGTACCGAGCAGGTACACCACCTTGCTCGAACCCAACTGGGCGCCTTTCCACAACACGGCGTTTCCCGCGCGCTTCTCGTCGTTGCCGCCGGCGGTGGCGGCCGCGTTAGTGTCCACTCCAACCTGCCGCCACGCCCCGCAACAGGTCAACCACGAACGCCCGGCCGTTCACCTTGCGCAGCAGGTCACCCCTGAGCGAGCCGACGCACCAGCGCTTGCCGCCGCGTGTCAGCTCATACAACAACCTGACGACGAACGATGCGTCGAACCTGCGGATCCGGCGCCCGAACCAGCCGCCCTGGGAATAAGCGTATTGAGAATACACCTGGGTCATGTCAGCCGCGTCACGCCAGTGCAGATGAGTCACGGTGACTTCCGGTATGAAGTGGATCTCGTAGCCTTTGACGAGCGCGCGGTAGGACCACTCCGGGTCTTCGCAATACCGCAGCAACTCCGTTTCATCGAAGGCGCCGGCATCGTTGAACACCGCCACCGCCGTGCCGAAATTACCGCCCGCGAAATGATCGCCTTTCAGCGGCAACGACCTGAAGACGCGGGTGACATTCGAGCTGTTTGTCGAAGGCGCGCCCTCCTCACTGGCGAGGACCCGCCCACTGACGATGGCGCGCGGATATTGGCGCAGTGCCAGTACGATCTCCTCGAGCCAGCGAGGAGCTGCGATGCAGTCATCGTCGGTGGAGGCAAAAAATTCGGTTGTGACCTGGCGGATGCCCGTATTGCGTCCCGCGGCCGCGCCACGCTGGTCGGAGTGGATGTATCGGACCTTCACGTCCAGCTGACCGAACTCGCGCATCATCTCGTCCATGCTGCCGGGCGCGCCCTGGTGGGACAGGATGATTTCGGCAGGCAGCATCGTGCCGCCGGCGATGGCCAATACCGAGTCCCGCAGGCAGGGCCTGCCCAGAGTGGGTATGACTACCGTGAAGTGGTCGGCAGTGGGCTTATTCGTCATCGGCGTAGGGCCTGGTTTTTTAGTTCGAGCGGGCCGGATATTAGCGGAGGGCCGGCCCCGGAGCCAGGCGGCCGCTGACCAGGTTGAAGGAGTCCATCGAGGTTCCCGCGGGAGGAAATGCAGCGCCAGGTGGGGCCGTTCCATCGGACGAGTATGTCATCCATAGAGTCAGGCCGTCGCGGCTGGTCCAGGCATTGACTATGTGCACTCCCAGAGACCCTCCGCCGGCCGTCCCCAGATTGGCCCACCCGCCGGTTCCTGTCTGCGCGTCGATGTTATTGTAGGAAATGGTCGTCCAGGGACCCCACGGATGCGGCGCGTCATAGAAAGACGTCTGCCCGACATAGTTGCCTTGCGCGACGCCGATGTACCGCCCGATACCCGGATTGTATGCGGCCTCTCCGAGCGGGCTCGCCATGTCGCACAGACCACCGCAACCCGGCCGGCGCGGATTGCGGTCGGCATAAACGGGGCGCATCTGCTGCTGATCCGAGCTCCAGACGGGCTGGCCGCGCAAGTCGAGTCCAGCGAAATATTGGTAAGCCTCCCGCTGTAACACATGCCGCTTCGACACTCGCGCCAGATAAGTGGACGCACCCGTTTCGGAGGTCTCTCTTTCGGGTTCTGTCTGGGCGGGCGCCTGTGCTGCTTCGGCGGCCGGCTGCTGTGCCGAGCGCCGGCGTTCGGCAACGACCTCCGGGCCATCATCACCCTCCCAATTTTCCACTGAGTTGGCGAATCCCAACACGTAAACGTAACCGTCCGGCGCTCCCGCATTGCCCGGGCCGTAGTTGATGAAACCTCCCGGGCAGAACGTGCCACGGGGTGTCTCGGCACTGCAGAATATCCACGAGGTAGCCTGCCACGAGTACGCGTTTCCCTTCGAATACGCCAGTTGAATTCGTTTGGGCGCCCCTGACCTGCGGCCGCCGCGTCCGCTGAGCTCTGTCTGCGCGTACACACCTCCGAGCGTGTAGAAATCCCGTCCCACTGCAATGATCGAGCCGGCCTTGCCCTGGAGAGTGGCGGGATGCGAGGAGTTGTAACCACCATACACGTTGCGGGCAGAGGCGAGCTGCGCCGGCGGTGAGCCGCTCATTGTTGCGATTCCGAAGCTGGTCCGGCCGCGTTGGTTGTCACCGCCAAAGCCGCCGCCATCGCCGAAGAACGTGTATACGCGGCCGTCCTTGCCCCAGGTCGCCGACCACAGATCGCTGCCATTGGGCTCGGTGTACGCCGCCGCCCAATCCCAACTCAGCGACTCGATGTGTTTGCTTTTGCAGTACGGGGCGTCTCCCGCCGGTGAGGCTGCGGGTGTGTCGATTTCGAGGGCCGGGCCATCCGAGACTTCCCCGAACGCACGCCGCGCGCGGACGGCATAGGAGTAGTGGGTTGATTTCGCGACCGTGTTATCGGCGAAAGAAGTTTCGGCTGTCGTCCCAAGCGAAGAGCCGTTTCGGATTATTTCGTAAGGGACCCTCTGTCTGCCCGGCGGCTCCCAACGCAAGCCCACGACAACAGCATTCACGCAGTCAGCCTGCAATTCGGGCAGTGTCACTGCTGAACGCTCAGGAGGGCCGCCGATCGTTGCGCAACCCGCGAGCGCCGCGAGGCACGCCGCGCACAGCAGCGTCCGCGTCATTTCAACGCGGTTCTGCCGGTCGGAACCAGGAGGGGCCCGAAGCTGGACTCGCGTATGGGCCGATAGTGGGATGTGATCGCCTCGTTGCAGTATTCGGGCAGCAGTTTCTGCCGGAACTGTGGGTTCGGGTCCAGTTGCAGCAGCGGGATCTCGCTGCCATCGAAGGCCCGGATACAGGTGCTGGCCGGGATGATGCCGGTTTTCAGCCGCTGCCCGAAATAGAAGAAGTCGACCATGAACTGACTCTTGGCCCAATAGCACAGGCCGGGCAGCTCACAGGCGGCTCGACCGTGGCCTTGGGCATTGATCACGTGAATATCTTCCAGGGCGGCGTGCTCGAGGGCACCCGCGTGCTCGATCTGCTCGATTTCCGGGGGCGCCAAGCTGACTGCATAGCTTGCGACACAGGCCGCCAGCGCCAAGGCGGCAGCGGGACCGCGTGTCGCCCACAGCGATGCGCGCACAGTTTGTATCGCCTCGCCCGAGGCGGGCCGGTCCTCGAGAGTTTCCACCGCGAGAGCCGCAGCCAGGCTCGCCGCGATCATGACATCGAAGAACGCATTCACATCAACACCCGCACCGCCTGAGGTTGCGAACGCGAGGATGCCCGCTGCGAGCAGGTAGAGCGAAACGAAACCGACTCGCTCGTCGAAACGCTTCCTGAACAAGGCGAGCAGTGAAAGTGCCAGCAGGGGTGCGAAGCATTTGATTGCGCTGACCGTCCTGGAGATGGCCAGGTGTCTCATGTACACACGCGGCGCGAGCAGGTTGTCGAAGAATGCCTGGCCGTAGAGCCACCAGGCCAACCCGGATGCAACCGCGAGCACGACTGTCGAGCACACGACCCACTGTACGAATGCGCGCCTCGAGTGCCAGAGCAACCACACCGTCACCGCCAGAGGTATCGGCAGCAGCAGGTGTTTGGTCCAGCCCGCCGCCATCATCAGAATCGAGGCCGCGACTATGCTGAGTGCGCCGGCACGTCCGCGCCAGCTTGCACGTCCGCGCCATGTGTCACGTCCGCGCCAGAGCACCAGCAGCCCGGCCATCATGATGGCCTCGGCGAGCCATTGAGGATCGTTCATTGCGACGTAGTCGCGACCGTACGTGACGGCGTACGCCAGGAACGCACCCGCACCAAACAGTGCGATTCTCACAGCCGAACCGCCCAGCCGCAGCCAGGCGTAGATGCTCCAGGCCACAAACAGCAAGGCGAGCAGGGCGATCACGCGTCCTGCGAAAATGTTGTCGCCGATGAGATGGCCTGCGCCGCCGACGATGTAGAACGACAAGGGCGGATAGTTGTTGGTGATCAGAGACCCCGCGGGCGGATACAACTGACCGCCATCGATGGCGGTGAGGCCGAAATAGGCGTTCCAACCTTCGTTTGGATCCAAAGGTATGAATCGCCCCAGCATCGTCAGGGGCTTGACGAGTCCGAGGGCAACGATGCCCGCAAGTAGTGCAAGCGCGCACCCGTAGAGCGCTATGTCGACGCTCGGTGTCCGGACCGTCGGCCTGGCTTGGTTACTTCCTGTAAAAAGCATAGGTATATCGATAGGGAGTGTCCGTAACATACCGCGATGTGCGCAGTGAGGGAAAGGTCGGCGGAACACCGACCAACGATGCGGTCGTTAATGTTGAGCCGTGTCGCCAAATCGAGACGCTTACGTGCATACTCCGCAACGAGCCAGAACGACCGCTCCAGCAAAAGTCGTTCGACGCAAACAACGGACGGCATGTGAAGACAGGTGACAGCGGCCGCGAGCCGCGCCTTCGATTCGGAATCCTCTGTGATGGGAAGCGGTTGCAACTGTGGCAGCGTCAGTGCCTCGAAAAGTTGTGCGCGCTGCCCGGTGCCGGGCCTGCCGTGTTGCTCGTGCGGCCGCCGGATCCGGCCCCAGCCTCACCCGGGCTGTTCCGTTACCTGGACAGGCTCGAGCCAGGCAGCCCGGCTTGCGCTGCCGAGCTTCCGGAGGCCCTGGCCGGTTTGCCAGTCGTTGACATCCCGCCGGTCCGAGTCAGCGGCGGTAGTCCCGACCCGGCCTGTGAGGCTGCGATCCGCGCCCACCAGCTGCATTTCATATTGAGCTTCAGTGCGGCGCCGGCTCATGCGCTCATCGGGTTTGCAACCTACGGCGTGTGGGCCTTCGAGTTCGGTGACTGGGAACACTTCCGGGGCTCGCCGCCCGGATTCTGGGAGGTTTACCGCCACGCGGCACTCTCCGGAGCGATGCTGGTCCGCCTGAGCACGGATCCCGATGTAGTGATTCCTCTACGCCGCGGAAATCTCAACACCTGTCAGTTCTCGTACGCACAGAACCGTGATCAGCTGCTGACGCGGTTTACTCACTGGCCGGCCCAGGTGTGCGCGGAAATCCTCCAGGGCGACGCTGCCTGCCTCCAGACAGCGCCCATTCGTGGCAGCCGCACAATCAACACAATTCCCTGTAACGCCGGTGTCACGCGCTTCGTGTGCAGGATGATGTGGTACATCGTCACTCGCGGTATGCGCTCGTGGCTCGAACAGGATCATTGGAACATCGGCATCGTCGAGCAGCCCATCGAGGATTTCATCAATCCTGCGCGGCCGCGACGGCCGGTGCGGTGGTTGCCGTCACCCGGGCGGGGCCAGTTCGTGGCCGACCCGTTCGGGTTGGTTCGCGATGGCAAGCTGACTATCTTCTGCGAATACCTGGACTACCGGGACGGCGTCGGGACGATCGCGGCGATCCAACCTCTCGAGTCGCCATCAGCCGCGACTCGTGTGCCGGTAACGATAGGACCCATCCCACCCGTGCATCTGTCGTATCCAGCCGTGTTCGAACACGAGGGGAAGATACTGTGCATCCCTGAGACACAGGGGGCGCGGGAGGTGGCGCTGTATGCCTTGGAACGATTTCCTGACAAGTGGGTCAAGCTTGCGACATTGATCGAGAATGCCTCCGTCGTCGACGCGACACTATTCAGACACGGCGATCTGTGGTGGCTGGCGGGTGCTTCTGACCCGGGAGGAGCGCAGGCAGGCTCCGATCTGCACCTGTGGTATGCCACCGGAATTACGGGACCCTGGATCGCTCATCCCGCCAATCCGGTGAAGACCGACGTGTGTTCCGCGCGCCCGGCGGGTACGCCCTTCGTGTCAGAAGGTGTCCTGTACCGGCCCGCGCAGGACTCGTCGGTCACCTACGGATCGCGTGTGGTGATCAATCGCGTCCATACTCTGACGACAACCGCATTCCGTGAGGAGCCGGTTGCCTTCGTCGAGCCGGATGTCAACGGGCCGTACCCCGATGGCCTGCATACTTTGTCAGCAGTAGGTGGAATGACGTTGATCGACGGTAAGCGTCTGCAACTCGCGCCTGCGGAATTTGGCCGGGTGATGGGCCGGATGTTGATGCGCCGGGTACGCAAGTTGACTCATCGGCTGATGCCGAGGCCGCGTCCATCCAACAGCGAGCGGCATAACTCGGCGTAACGCGTCGCGATGAGGTCGAGGTCGTATTGCGACACCGCCTCGCGGGCTGCCGCGCCGATGGTGGACCACTGATCGCGTACCCGCAACGCCGCCTCGAAGGCATCGATCAATGCCTGCGTGTCGAGCGGCGGGAACAGGAATCCGTTGCGGCCGGGTTGAATCAGTTGTGGAGCCGCCCCCACGGAGGTTGCCAGCACCGTCAGCGCGCAGCCCATGGCCTCGGCGAGAGCCAGGCTGAACCCCTCGTATTCGGTCGGAAAGACCCACAGGTCGGCCGCCTGCAGATAGTCAACGACCGCCTCGGTTTCCGGAAAAAACGCAACGTCGCGCCCCAGGCCCAACTCCCGCACACGCTGCTTGACCTGGGCCTCGCAATCGTCGAAGGAGCGATTGCCGGAGCCCACGAGGACCAGGTACAGCTCCGGATGATTTGCAAACAGGGTCGGCCAGGCCTCGATGAGCAGCGGCACGCCCTTGGCTCGCGCCATTCTCCCTGCATACAACACTATGGGCCGCCCGTTGTCGGGCAACGAGAGCCGGGCGCGTAGCGCGCTGCGCTCGGCTGCCGTCACGGGGCGGAACTTTCGCAGGCTCACGCCGTTGGGTAGCGGCACTATCCTGTCAGAGGCGACCCGGCGCTTGAGCAGCTCTTCGTTGATTTGAGCCGAGATCGCGATGACGGCGTGTGCCTTACGCAACGCGCTGTCACGAATGTTCTCCAGCAGGCTGAACAGAAACTTCCCGAGACGCGAGCCCATCGTCCGCATACTCTCCGTGGAGATGGTCTCGTGCAGCTCGAAGTAGGATTCCACGCGCAGCACGCATTTCTTGCGAAGCAGTGCGCACAGCGGGATCACGACCAGCGGCATGATCTTGGCGCCCGATACCAGCACGACATCGTAGCGGGGCGCCTCCTTGAGCAGGATCCAGACCAGGCGGGCCATGAAGCCCAGCACCGGCAGAATGGCGCCGAAGCCCTTGCCTTTGAGCATGCCCGGCGGATTGATTCGGCGGACCTCGACACCCTGGATGTTCTCGCGGGCGGGGCTCGCGGGGAGAGTCTGCCTCGTGATGACCTGGACCTGGAAGCCGCGCGCGTACAGTCCCTGGGCAAGGTGTGCGGCAATCAGTTCCTGGCCGCCGACCAGGGGCGGGAAAAACGCCTCGGTGAGCCAATACGCCACGGGTGCGCGGGGTGTTGAATCCTGCATGAAAGTGTGACGAAAGCTTGTGGTTTTGTTGGTACGAGCGCTGTTGCCGGCAGCGAATCAATCTATAATGGGCGTTGCCAACAACAAGGTTTCGCACCTTATATCATGAAGATCGGCATTATGCTCCGCAGCCTGAGCGACGTGGGCGGGCCGGGCGAATACACCCGCAGCGTGCTGGGTGCACTGCTGCGGCTGGACCGGGTCAACGAGTACTACCTGTTCCTGCCCGATGCCGCGCTGGCGCAGCGCTACCGCGAGTTCCCGAACGCCCATCCGGTCGTGTTGAGCTCTCCTTCAAAGATGATCTTCGACCAGGTACTGATTCCACGCGCCGTACGCAAGTACGGCTGTGATGTGCTCATCAATCTCAAACACTCGGTGCCGCTGTTCACTGGCGCACCCGCCATCTTCGTGATGCATGGGGCCGATTGGATCGCGTTCCCGCAGAACTACTACCTGTTCGACCGGCTGTATCACAAGGTGTCGTTGCCACTCTTTTGCCGCAAGGCCTCCCGCATCATCTCCGTGTCACATGATGCGACGCGGATTGCCGTGGAGCGCCTGAATCTGCCGGCGTCGAAGGTTGCCACCGTCTATCACGGTTTTCGCACCGACTTCCGCCGCGTCGAGGATCCGGAGCGTCTGGCGCGCGCCCGCGCGCGGTACAAACTTCCCGAGCGATTCATCCTGTATGTCGGGCGCATCTATCCGATGAAGAACGTCCGCGGGCTCGTCGAGGCGTTCGCCCGGCTGCGGGACCGCATTCCACACAGTCTCGTCATCTCGGGCATCAAGCACTACAAGACTGAGCCGGATTTCGCTGCAATCGATCGTTACTCGCTGCATGACCGCGTGATTCCGACGGGCTTCGTCGAGGAAGAGGACCTGCCGGTCCTTTACAGCATGGCGGACGCCTTCGTGTTGCCCTCGTTGTACGAGGGGTTCGGGATTCCCTTGTTGGAGGCCATGGCGTGCGGCTGCCCGATTGTCACCTCGACGCAGGGATCCTGCCCCGAGGTGGTGGATGGCGCCGGTGTTCTCGTCAACCCCCGCGATCCCGCCGATATCGCCGAGGGTATCTACAAGGTGGTCACTGATCGGGAGCTGGCTGCCGGGCTCGTCGTCAAGGGTTATCAGCGGGTTGCGCAGTTCAGCTGGGAGAAGTGTGCGCGCGAGACACTGGATGTCATTACCTCCGTCGCACGGACCGGTCACGCAACGGAGGCGAGGTTGCCTGGCAGCGGTCCGAGTTGAAGCTCCTCGCGTGATTGTCCCAGGATCATCATCCGGTACCACAGCTCGGCGTTGATCAGCAGCCAGAGGCGGTTGCCGTGATCGGCGCGGCGGGCGAGATGCTCGCCCAGGAGCGCGTCGATCGGCGCGCGCTGCAGGACACCGGCCTCCACGAGCTTTGAGTCAGGCAGGAAGCGCTCGTAGAGCGCGCGGTATTCGCGCTGCAACAAATAGGGCAGGGCGGAGGAGAAGCCCTGTTTCGGCCGGTCGAGAATCTCGCGCGGCAGGTAACGCCCGGCGAGTTTCCGTTGCGCCCAGCGGAGCGAGCGTCCGCGGATCTTCATGCTGGAGGGCAGGCGCGCCGCGAACTCCGCCAGCCGGTGATCCATGAAGGGACTGCGTGCCTCGAGCCCATGGCTCATCGACATGCGGTCCGTGATCATGACCGGGTGATCCGGCAGGCGGACCTGGCTGTCTGCCGCGAGCATGTGATCCAGGGGATCGCCCGTGGCCGCATCGTAGGGGGCGCGAATCGCGTCTTCCGCATGGACGCCGGCGAGTTGTGTCAGCGCGTCGGGCGTGAACAGGGCGGCGCGCATCGATTCATCGAAATAGAAATAACTCAGGCTCGCCGCATAGCGGTCGGAGCCTGACAGGAAGGAGAGCCGCTGCAGCCAGCGAAGCTGGTGGCCGACGCTCTTGTACCAGCCGGCTTCCGGGATCAGCGACAGGGCGGGGCCCAGCACGTGGCGCCGCAGTGCCGCAGGCACGCGCGCATAGTGATTGGCGTACAAGTTGCCATAGTAGCGGTCGTATCCGCCAAACAACTCATCCCCGCCATCGCCGCCAATGACGACCTTGACCGACTGGCTGGCCAGCTCGGCAACATGGTACGTGCACAATGACAGTGGGTCGGAGGGCTCATCGAGGTGGTAGATGAGATCCGGCAACAGGGTCACCAGCGAGGGCGACAGGCTGCGCTCGTGATGTTTGGTGCCAAACATCCTGGAGACGGCGCGGGCGTGCGGTGCCTCGTCGAAGCGTTGATGCGGCAGCCCCACGGTGAATGTCGCGAGATCCTTGACGCCAATGCGTTTCACGAGCATGGCAACGAGCAGGCTCGAATCGAGTCCGCCGCTCAACAAGGCGCCTACGGGAACATCGCTCACCAGGTGCAGGCGCAGCGACTCGTCAATTTTCTCTTCGAGCTCATCGAGCAACTGCTCGTCCGAGCCTGTGAGCTTCGGCTGGTAGCTCAGGCTCCAGAAGCGGCTGATGACAGGCTCAGCGCCGTCCTCGAGGACTAACAGGTGGGCCGGTGGCAGCTTGCGTATGCCACGGAACATGGACAGCGGCGGCGCAATGAGGCGCAGCCCGAGGTACTGGTCGAGCGCCGGCAGGCTCAGGTCTCGCAAGCCGGGGTCGAAGGCGAGCAACGCCTTGATCTCCGAGGCGAACGCAAAGCCGCGGGCCGTCTTGGCGTAGTACAGCGGTTTCTGACCGAGATGATCGCGGCCGATGAGGAGGCGGCGTCGGCGCGCATCCCACAGCCCGAAGGCAAACATGCCGCGCAGATGATCTACGAGGCGGTCGCCGTACTCGACATACAGCGCGATGATGACTTCACAGTCGCTGTGGGTCAGGAAGCGGTGGCCGCGCGCCTCGAGATCCGCCCGCAGCTCCTTGTAGTTGTAGATCTCGCCGTTGCACACCAGCCAGATGGATTTGTCGGCATTGACCAGGGGCTGGCGGCCGCCCTCCAGGTCGATGATCGAGAGACGGCGGTGCCCGAAGATGGCGTTGCTGTCGTGCTCGATGCCCTCGCCATCGGGTCCGCGATGACGCAGGGCCGTGAGCATGCTCTGCATGCCCTGTAACAACACCGAGCTGTTGCCCACGATTCCGGCAATACCACACATGCTATTCGTGCTCCAGCCGCGCGGCGTTTCCCACGGGAGCCGCCAGGGCGGCCTCAAACAGCTCCTCGTAGCGCGCCGCACAGCGCTCAATGAAAAAATCTTCCACCTTGGCGAGATTATGGCGGCTCACCGCAGCGCAACGCTCTGGCGAGTCACGCAAGGCGCGCACCGCAGCGTTGAAAGCCTGAAGGTCATTCAACTGGATGACACTGCCTGTGTCGGGCGTCGCCAGGAAGTCGGTCTGGCCGCCGCGGTTGTAGCATACGACCGGCAGCCCGAAGGACATCGCCTCCAGAAACACGAGGCCGAAGCCTTCGTGTTGGGCTGTGGATGCGAATACGTTGGAGGCCGCGTAAGCCCGGTACTTCACCTCGTCAGACACGTAGCCGAGCATGCGCAGCCTGTTCTCGACGCCCAGCTCGGCTGCCCGCTGCTTTACGGCTTCGGCCTCGGGGCCGTCCCCAACGACCAGCAGGAACACATCCGGCAGCGCTGCCAGGGTTTCGATCAACTGGGTACTTGCCTTGCGGGCAACGATGCGGCCCGCGGTCACCATCACGAAGGCGTCTTCCGGAAGGGTGAAGTCCGAGCGGCGCGCTTGGACGTTTTGCGGCGGCCTGTCGATTCCCAGCGGTATCAACTCCACCTTGCGCTCGACGCCGTAGATCTGTTGGACATTCCGTGCGGTATCGCGCGACTGGGCCACAACACTGTCGGCCCGTCGGAGCAGGCGCGCCACCACGCGCCGCAGGAACGCATGCCGATGGGGTGAGCTGCTCTTCGAGGGGTCGTACAAATCACCGCCGTGAACTGACAGGACATTCGGGATGCTCAGCCGCGTTGCCAGCCAGTCGCCCAAGGGTCCTGTGGGCACTGCAAAGTGAGTGTTGATGATGTCGAAGCGGCGCTCCCGGCCCAGCTTGAGGCCGCGCAACAAACCCATGGGCAGGTAGGCGGCCATGGAAGGCATATTGGCCACGGCCAGGTGACGCCGGAAGAACACCGGGACACGTACAACCTTGACGTTGGCGTCCGTCCCTTCTGAAGGAAGATCCGCGGCGCGCGAGGTCAGGACCGTCACGTCATGTCGTTCCGCCAGCGAACGGGCCATGGCGGCCATGACGACCCCGCCTCCACCGCCCAACGGGGGATATTCGTAGTTACAGAATAGGATCCGCAATGTCTAATGAAGGTCCCGTGTTGCCCCGGCAGCGTGTATTCTGCCCAGGCGAGCGACCGAAAGTCGCCTCTTTTGACGTCAGCCTACACTACATGGGGAAGCGCGGGATGAACGCCACTGTCCGACAATCGCCGCCGGCGGCCAGGGCCGAGCTGCAAGCTTATGACAAAGGCAACGCTGGGGGCCGCTCCGAGCGCCTGGCAGCGCGGCTGGAGCCGTTCGACTCGTATTGGCAGGCACCGAAGGATGTCGAGAAGGGTTTCACCTCGTTTACGGCCTACTACCGCGCCAACTACCTGGGCCACATGCCGGCTGACAAGCAGGCGCGGGTCCTGGTCATCAGCTGTGGCCCCGGCTATCTCGTGAAAATGCTGCGCGACTGCGGCTATACCGCGGTGCTCGGCATCGATTCGGACGCGGCCAAGGTTGAAGTTGCACGGCGTCACCAGTTGCCCTGCGAAGTGGCGCGGGCGTTCGAGTTTCTGGCCGATAAACGCTCCGAGTACGATGTCATCATTCCGGAGCAGGAGCTCAATCACCTCACGCTGGATGAGACGGTGGAGTTCCTGGCGCTGTGCAGACAGGCCTTGCGCCCGGGTGGGCGGGTGGTCGTCTACGCGATGAACGGTGCCAACCCGATGGTGGGTTCCGAGAACCTTGCACACAACATCGATCACTTCTACAACGTGACCGAGTACAGCCTCGGTCAGATCCTGCAGCTGGCCGGTTTCCGCGAGGTGCGCCCGTTCGCGCTCAAGCTGTATGTTTTCTGGAAAAACCCGCTGAACTACGTGGGCCTGGCAGTGACGGCAACGCTCGAGGCCATTTTCCGGATCCTGTTCATGCTGTATGGCAAGAACGTCAAAATCCTCAGTAAGAAGGTGGCCGCCGTAGCGAGCGCCTGAGTGTAGGCGCTGGCTGGGAGACACGCTCCTAGTCCGTTCAATGCTGTTCAATTCTTCTGACTACGTCTTATTTCTGCCCCTCGTCCTGCTCGTGTACGTGTTACTGCGGCGGGTGGGCCTGCGTGCGCAGAACGCGTGGCTGTTGGTCGCGAGCTACGTCTTCTACGGATGGTGGGATTGGCGCTTCCTGGGCCTGCTGTTTGGCACGACGCTCAACGACTATCTGGTCGGCCTTGGTCTTGAGCGGACTGATCAGCCCGCGCGCCGCCGCGCACTGATTCTCCTCAGCCTTGGAGTCAATTTCGGCGTCCTGGGCTTCTTCAAATACTACAATTTCTTCGTCTCCTCGCTCATCGATGCATTCGCCGGGATCGGCGTGCAGCTGCAGGCGCCGACGCTCAAGGTGATCCTGCCGGTGGGAATCAGCTTCTACACCTTCCAGGCGCTGACCTACACCATCTCGGTGTACGCCCGTGCAATGCGGGCGACCCGTGATCCCATCGGTTTCTTCGCCTATGTGGCCTTTTTTCCGCAGCTGGTCGCAGGTCCGATCGAGCGCGCGCGGCACCTGTTGCCGCAATTCTTCACACCGCGCGTCATGGAGCCGGAAGCCTTTGCCAGCGGTCTGCGGCAAATGTTGTGGGGCTTTTTCTGCAAGCTGGTGGTCGCAGACAACTGCGCGACGGTCGTCAACAGTATCTTCAATCACAAGGGAGCCTTACCGGGCAGCCTCATGCTGCTGGGCTCCGTGTTGTTTGCGTTCCAGATCTACGCCGACTTTTCCGGGTACTCGCACATCGCCTTAGGGACGGCGCGGTTGTTCGGGTTCGAGCTGATGCAGAATTTCGCCACGCCGTATTTCTCGCAGAATCACCCCGAGTTCTGGCGCCGCTGGCACATTTCGCTGTCGAGCTGGTTTCGCGACTACGTCTATATCCCTCTGGGCGGCAACCGCACCTCCAAGCCCCGCCAGGCATTCAACCTGTTGATTACCTTTACGCTCAGCGGCTTGTGGCACGGCGCAAACTGGACCTTTATCGTGTGGGGAGTGCTCAACGGGTTGTATGTCATCCCGCGGGTCTTCATTGGCGAGCCGCTGGCGCGGCCGGCCAGTTCGCGCAATTTATTCGTCCGGGTGCCCACGATCGCCCTGCGGATCCTGGTGACCTTCGCGCTGACTGTGGTCGCGTGGATTTTTTTCCGCGCGCCGACCATTTCCGGCGCGTGGACCGTTTTGCGGCAGATCACCTCGCCGTCAGTGTTCACCAGCCCGACGGCGGAACTGCGTTCCATGGGTCTGTTGACCACCGTCGCCTACGCGGGTCTGGCGATTGCATTCCTGTTGGCGATGGAGTGGTGGCAGCGTGACAAGAAGTATGCGCTCGAGCTTGGCGAGCGGGCCGCGTTGGTCACCTGGCCGGCATGCGCCCTGGTATTTGTGATTACGCTGTTCTTCCGTTATACCGGCGCGTCATTGGATTTCATCTACTTTCAGTTCTGACGGGGACGCCTAGTCATGTCGGCACCTGACATCACGACTGTCGAGATAACGAGGTCGCTCTCCTGGATGCGCCTGTTCTCGCAGTGCCTCGTGGCGTTCCTGTTGTTCGTGGCAGCCAACGTCTACACGTACGAGACGTCCGGATTCTTCCAGCGCGAGCAGGAGTACACCGGTACGGTCAGCACGCTCTCAACCCACAGGAATGTCCACGTCGTGTTTGCGGGCGATTCGCATTTCGCCGTGCCGCTCAACGATTATCTGAATGACGATCCGAACGGACCCGCATACAGCATTGCTTACGGCGGGGATTCGCTCAGGGAGTGCTTTGCGAAGGTGCGCCACGTTCTGCGCAGCACGCCGGACATCGATACGCTGATCCTCAGCGCCGATCCTCACATGTTCGCAACAGGCCGGCTCGAGTCCTCCAACCGCTCATTCGCGGACCGCTATTTCATCGAAGCCTGGGACCGCTCCGGCGTGCAGCACAACCTCTGGTCGGCGATGCTGCAGCAGGTGCCGTTGTTCGGTGAGGATTTCCTCCAGTATTTCCGCAAGGACCTGGGTGTGCTGCTGACACATTCGCAGCCTCATGCCAGGGCGGGGGGCGACCCGCTCGCCTGGAGCCGCCTCACCGACGAGGAGCGGATGAAAAATGCCGTCGAGACGGGGCAGGGTGACCACGACGGAATCGGAAGCGCTGCGCAGCCGTTCGTGTGGTACGCGCGCATCCTGGAGCTGGCGCGCGCCAGGCACGTGCAAGTCATCGGCGTGCGTTTCCCGGTTCACCCGGGCTATGCGGCGCAAGCCCCGGTGCAGAAGGTGGCCGAGATCGATTCGTTCCTGTTGAAGGGCGGTGTGTCCCGGATCATCGATCTGCGCGACGCGCTGACCGATCCGAGGGACTTCGAGGATGCGGATCACGTCAACGAGACTGGCGCGCCCCTGGTCGTGGCCCTGCTGGAGAAGAGGCTGCAGCGGCCGCTGGCGGCACACTAAACGTCGCGGGTTGCAGCGGCGCCGGCGTCAGCCGCAGCGCCGTGCCACCTTCAAAGAAAACCGTTCGCCTGGTACCACTCAGCCGTCTTCCGCGCCCCCTCGCGGAATCCCACCTGTGGCTGAAAGCCCAGCAGCTTCTCGGCCTGGGCCGTCGAAAAACTGAATGACTTGCGGAAGAAGTCGAGCCGCCGCCGGTGCAGCGGCGGCTTCAGCCCCAACGGGCTGAAGGTCGCTTCAAACACAAACGCGGCCATCATGAACGGCCACATCGGTACGTGCATCGCGCGCTTACCGCTGCCGACAGCCTCGCCGACAGCCGCGGTCATCTCGTCAGTGGTGATCTTCTCCGACCCGGCCAACACCACCGTTTGCTTGTGAGCTGCAGGCGCCGAGCACGCGGCAAGCAGGCCACGCGACAAGTCATCGACGTAAATCAGCTGATGCAGGTTCTTGCCGTTGCCCACTACCGGGAAGCGCCCCTTGCGGATACCGCGAAACAACTTCAGCAGGCGCATGTCACCCGGCCCGTACGTCTCCGAGATCCTGACGATCGTCCACTCCAGTGGGGACTCGAATTGCCTCACGACCTGCTCGGCCGCGGCCTTGGTCCGCCCGTAGGGATTGTCAGGAGCGAGAGGCGATTGCTCGTCAAGGCTGCCGTCGGCTGCGCTACCGTACACGCCGATCGTGCTGCCATGCACGAAGCGCCGCACGCCAGCCTTCGCAGCCAGGTCGAGCAAGCTGCGTGTACCCTCGACGTTGACCCGGTGGAAATGACTCTCCGGCGCCTGCGCTTCATGTTGAGCGGCCGCGAGGTGGATGACGACGTCGTGACCCTGCAACTCGCGCGCGATGACCGCAGTATCCTCCAGCGGCGCGATTACGAGCTTGATGCCGGCCTTGGCAAGCGCGTCACAGCGTGTCTGCTCGGCAGGTGTGTTGATCGGAGTTACGACGGTAACGGCATGTCCGCCCTGGACCGCCAGGGGAGCGAGCCGGCTGCCGATGAAGCCCGAGCCGCCGGTCAGGAAAATCCGCATGCGGGTGTCATTTTGGATCAAGTTCATGCCCTGAGTGCCTGGCTTTGCGACTCGGTGCGGGTGGCCGGGACGGCCAGGTACCTTTCAAACTCACGTTCGACGCTGGCGCGCTCTTCGGTGCGGCGCTGGTCCGACCAACCCAGCTCTGCACACAGAAGTCCCTGGAGCTCATCCAATGCCGCGATTCCGGGATGGCCGTCGGTGCCAAGCTCCGTGCGTCGGAACACGATATCGCCCATGCGTTGTGCCGCTTCAGCGCGCACGGCGTAGATCGCCTCGGCGAAGCTCACGTGACTGCCGCTGAAGCAGCGGGCGAGCTTGGGCTCGCGCTCGGCCAGCTCGAGAATTCGCGATGCGTGTGCTCCGTAATTGCGCAGCATCCCTTCGGATGACTTGGCCGTCAGCCAAGACGGCCGCCGTGCCTCGAATGTGCGAAGTGCAGATGCGAAATCTCCGATATCGCCTCCGGTGAGTGGCGCAACCGTCGAGTCCCGTTCGGAGCGGCGGGCATCCAACTGTCTGGCTGCCACGTCCAGGGCCTCGACTGCATCCCGCCGCGCAACCGTGTAGCGCACGCTGATCAACGAAATGAGCCCGGTCTGGCCGTGCTCGCGGTGATCGATCAGCCGCGACTGTTTGCCGAAGCTCAGTCCACCTTGTTGGTTCGACGCCTCACCGAACGGAACCAGGCCGAAGTCGGCTCGCCGCACGTCCGCTTCGCGCAGCTGCAGGTTGGGATAACACGTATTGAATTCATCGATGAACTGGCGCAGCTCGCTGCGAGGCAGCCCAACAGAATCCGGATCGCGGGGGACGATGGAGTGCCATACACCCACGAGGGTGCTGTTGCGCCATGGGACGAGAAACAGGTGACGGCTGTTCCTTGCAAGCAGCGCGTCCGAGTCCTTGGCACGCCCCTGCACCGCAAGCGCCATGGGCGTATCGAACTTGCGGTCTACCATGAAGCACGCATCGCGCGAGTACGTGCCAGGCTGGCCGTAGCCCGGTTGCAGCAATCCTTCCGCCCAGGGTCCGGCCGCATTGATGACGAGGCGCGCACGGATGGCGAATCGATCGCCCCGCAGGCGGTCAACC
>Ga0137403_10003217_pt1 | contig 19669 bp, 18 predicted proteins | sample CZOMad2_1_16fung_FD_122057 | JGI IMG/M metagenome (GOLD analysis project Ga0137403, IMG submission 122057) | Vadose zone soil fungal communities from Angelo Coast Range Reserve, California, USA - CZOMad2_1_16fungal (Hybrid Assembly) | ecosystem: Environmental > Terrestrial > Soil > Vadose zone...
ATACCAGGCACCCTCGTACACGATGCGAAGTGGGCGAGACATAGGGGTTCCCTCTCACAAGCCCATATCACAGATTAGGACCCGGCGACGTTTTTCTCCATGTGACCTCCCACACTCAAGCGACCTCCACCTCAAGCCCGAAACGATCACATACCTCAAGAATGCTGTGCCTGCGAGACTCGAACAGATCGAGCAAGGCACACAGTTGCGCTTCCAAATCTAACGCTGCCTGTCAAGGGAGGGTAAACTCCCCCGTCATGCTTTCTTTTGAGTAGGGTATTCTGCACCGTATCTCCGAGCCGCCACACGCTTGTGGGTGCGCGCGATCACCCGCCCTGTGCGTCGACGGCGGTAGGCCGGTCGCTAACGCTGGCTGGTGTGCCGACGCCGAGGTGTCAACGCCGGCGGGACGAGACCCCGCAGCACACGCCGCCGACGCGCCGGCAACGCAGCTACCAGCTGCGCGTCGCATCAGGTAAAGCGGGGAGCCCGGCGCGAACGCCGGACTCCCCGCGGCTGCTAGCAGTTCCCGATCGTTCCGCTCTCGTTCGAGGAATCGTTCGGGTCGTATTGGGCGTCGCGCCAGTGGTCGCCGCACGAGTCGTAGTAGTCGAACTCGTAACTGACGAACGTGACGGTCGGACTCTCCCCGTTTGCTCCGAACACGTGGGCGATGAAGGCGTCCCAGGTCGCGCTCGATGAGTTAATGGTGGCGTCGGGGTTGTAGTCGAACTTGCCGGACACCTTCTATGTCCAGACGCCGTTCCACGTCCCCTTCGTCGCCTTGGAGAAGCTGGCGTCGTCGTTGCAGCCAGGATGCTGGCTGTCGACGATGGCCGTGAAGGCACCGTTCAGGTCGTAGCGGGTCACGAAGTAGCCGCTGCCGTCCTGCGCCGGCGTTACGACGAACGACCGGTTCTCGGTCGTGTTCGCCCAGGGACTGTTCGGGTTGCCGGGGTCGTCGGTGACGCAGCCATGATCCTCGCCCGTCAAGGCGACGGGTCCGAACGTGCCGATGCTCGGCCCTTGTGCGCCCTTGTCGCCCTTGGGCCCCTGGGCTCCTGCGGCTCCCGCAGGACCAGCCGGCCCCTGTGTCCCCTGGGCTCCCGTAGGACCGGCAGGCCCGGCCGGCCCCTGCTTCCCGGCGCTCGAAACGCCGCGCAGACCCCTGGGGCCGCGGATGTTCCAGGCGATCCGCCTGAAGCCCTTGTGGCAGTTGCTCAGCTTCAGGTCGCCGAGCGTCGCGCTGCTCCCGTTCGTCTCGACGCAGGCGTAGATGACGCCGTTGCGGACGCCGAGCTTGCTCGCGGTCTGCGACGGGCGATCGCCGCTCGCGAGGGCGATCGTCGCGCTCACGAACAGCACGACGAACGCCGCGATCAGGGTCGTCGTCTTCATTCTCCCCTCCTTCCTCAAAGCCGAGCCTCCCTCGGCCTTGTCTCAAGACAACAGATAACCGAATAGGGGGAGGAGGAACCAGGCTTTTGGCAGCTGAGGCTTAGGCGCGGACGGCGCCTGCAACCTCGGCGGCGAGCTGGGCCGCCTCGGTCGGCGTCGTGCCGACGCGGACGCCATGCGCCTCGAGGGCCTCTTTCTTGCCCTCCGCGGTGCCGGCTGTGCCGGAGATGATCGCGCCGGCGTGGCCCATCGTCTTGCCCGGCGGGGCCGAGAAGCCGGCGATGTAGCCGACGACCGGTTTTGTCATCTCGGACCCGATGAACTCCGCGGCCTTCTCCTCCTCCGCGCCGCCGATCTCGCCGACCAGGACCACTACCTCGGTCTCCTCGTCGGCCTCGAACTTCGCCAGCACGTCGATGAAGGACGAGCCGACGACCGGATCGCCTCCGATGCCAACGATCGTCGAGTTGCCGAGCCCAAGCTGCGTCAACTCGTGGCCGATCTGGTAGGTCAGGGTGCCCGAACGCGAAACGAGCCCGATCCGCCCTTCGCGGAAGATCTCCGCGGGAATGATCCCGACGTTCGCCTTCCCCGGCGAGAGCGCGCCGGGACAGTTCGGTCCGAGCATCGTGATCCCGCGCGGCTTGATGTAGTTGAAGATCCGCAGCATCTCGTGGGCGGGCAGCCCCTCTGCGATGCAGATGACGGTCTCGATGCCCGCGTCGACGTCCTCGTAGATCGCGTCGGCGGCGAAGCGTGCGGGAACGAAGACCATCGACGTGTTCGCCCCGGTCTCCTCGACGGCCTCGGCGACGGTGTCGAAGATCGGGATCCCCTCGAGATCCTGACCGCCCTTGCCGGGTGTGACGCCGGCGACGACGTCGGTGCCGTAGGCGCGGTTGCGAAGCGTATGGAAGGAGCCCTCACGGCCGGTCGCGCCCTGGACGACGAGCTTCGTGTCGTTGTCGACGATGATCGCCATCAGCGCTGTGACTTTCTGGCCTTGAGGATGAGCTTCACATCCGTCCAGGCGGTGCCGTCGTCGGTCATCCGGTCGGCCAGCAACTCCTTGACCCGCTCGCCTTCCTCGCCCTCGCAACCCGTCCGGGCGAGCCAGTCCTCGAGCGGATGCACCTTCTCGAACAGTTGTCGCTGCTCGACCTCGAGCCCGGCGCTGGTCAGGAGCTCGACCCACTCGTCCTCGGTGTAGTTGCGGACGTGGGTCGGATCCCGCAGCTTCTCCGCCTGCTCGTGGCGCTCGCTCGAGAAGAGCGTGTCCTCGATCACGACGACGTCGTCGGAGACGCGCGCCATCTCCCCGACCGCGTGGCGGACATCTGCGAAGTGGTGCGGCGCGATCCGCGAGACGACGCAGTCGAAAGAGCCGTCGGCAAACGGCAGGTCCTCGGCGCGCGAGACGACGTCGGGCTTCATCCCCGGCGACGAATCAGTGGTCACCACGTCGCACCCCGCCTCGCGCAGCCGCCGCGCGACGTGGCCGCCGCCGGTGGCGACGTCCAGCACCTTGCGGCCGGGGCCCGGCGCGCACCACTCGACGACGAGGTCGAGGTCGGCTCCCTCGGCGTGGGTCTTCGAGTCGCGGTAGGCCTGAGCCCTGGTATCCCAAAGCTCGGTCATGCCGCCAGCTCCACGGCTCGCTTCGCTCCTTCGAGCATCGTCGGCTCCACGTGCAGGTTGTCCGGGCCTGCCTCGGCGAGAAGCTCGCGCCCCTCTTCGGCGTTCGTGCCGTCCAGGCGGACGACGATCGGGTGCTTGATCCCGATCTGCTCGAGCGCGGTCAGGATCCCGCGGGCGACCTCGTCGCCGCGCGTGATCCCGCCGAAGATGTTGAAGAAGATCGAGCGCACCTGCGGATCCGCGATGATCACCTCGAGCGCGTCGACGACTCCTTGCGCGTCGCCGCCGCCGCCGAGGTCGCAGAAATTCGCGGGGCGGCCACCGGCCAGCGTGATCACGTCCAGCGTCGACATGACGAGCCCGGCGCCGTTGCCGAGGATCCCGACCTCGCCGTCGAGCTTCACGTAGGTAACGCCCTTCTCGCGCGCGGCACGCTCCTCCGGCGGGACCGATTCCGGATCTCGCATCTCGGCGATGTCGGGGTGCTTGTAGAGCGCGTTGTCGTCGACAGTGAACTTCGAGTCGAGCGCCCGCACCTCGCCCTCCGGCGTCACGATCAGCGGGTTGATCTCGCAGAGCATCGCGTCCGTTCCGACGAAGCAGGCGTAGAGTCTCCCGATGATGTCGAGCAGCTGCTTCTGTTCGCTCGGATCGTCGATGCCGGCCCCGTAGATCAGGCGCCGCGCCTGGTAGGACTGGTAGCCCTCGAGCGGATCGACATGGAGCCGCGCCAGCTTCTCGGGCGTCTCCTCGGCGACCTGCTCGATCTCGATCCCGCCCTCGGTCGTGAGCATGAAGAGCGCCTTCTTCTCGCCCCGGTCGAACGTGATCGAGAGGTAGTACTCCTTGGCGATCTCGGACGCCGACTCGACCCAGAGCTTGCGCACGAGGTGGCCGTTGATGTCGAGTCCGAGGATTTCCGCGGCTTTCTGCTCGGCGTCGTCAGGCCCGTCCGCGAGCTTGACGCCGCCCGCCTTCCCGCGCCCGCCGGTCAGCACCTGCGCCTTGACGACGACCTGGCCGCCAAGCTGCTCGGCAGCGGCGCGGGCCTCGGCCGGGGTCAGGGCGAGCCGGCCTTCCGACGTTGGGATCCCGAAGCGGCGGAAGAGCTCCTTGCCCTGGTATTCGTAGAGATCCACCGGCGGCGGACTCTAGCCGCCCCCGGGTGGCTCGAGCGCAGATCGACTACCGCCCGCGCGCCGATTTCGTGGCGCGCGGGCGGCTTGGCCTCCTGACTAGACTCGGCCGGCGTGGACGCGATCGTCGTCGACGAGCTCCGGAAGCGCTACGGCAACGTTCAGGCACTCGAGGGCGTCTCGTTCGCCGTTCGCGCCGGCGAGGTTTTTGGCCTGCTCGGACCGAACGGAGCCGGGAAGTCGACCACGGTCAAGGTGCTCGCGACGCTGACGAAGCCGGACGCGGGCCGGGCCGAGGTCGCCGGCCACGACGTCGTCCGGGAGCCGAACGCCGTGCGCCGCGCAATCGGCTATGTCCCGCAGAGCTCCGGCGTCGACCGCGATGCGACCGGCCGCGAGAACCTGATGCTTCAGGGCCGCGTCCAGGGGATGAGCGGACGCGCGCTCGAAACCCGGGTTGCCGAGCTGCTCGATCTGCTGGGACTGGCGCGGTCTGCAGACCGGGTCGTCCGCGGCTATTCCGGCGGGATGAAGCGGCGGCTCGACGTCGGCCTCGGGCTCGTCCACCGGCCACAGGTCCTCTTCCTGGACGAGCCGACCACGGGCCTCGATCCCGAGGCTCGCGCCTCGATGTGGGAAGAGCTCGAGCGGCTCGCCGAGGGCGAGTCCCTGACGATTCTGCTGACGACCCACTACATGGAGGAAGCCGACGAGCTGGCCGACCGGCTCGCGATCGTCAGCCGCGGCCGAGTGATCGTCGAGGGAACGCCCGAGCAGCTGAAACAGAGTCTTCGCGGCGAGGCCGTCGAGGTCGAGCTCGCCGACGGGCGGGCGGCGGAGGCCGAGGCGGTCGTCTCCGGGCTGGAAGGTGTGTTCGAGGCATCGATCGAGGGCCGGCGCCTCCACAGCCGCGTCGCGAGCGGGGCACGCGCGATCCCATTCATACTCTCGGCACTGGAGGCCGAAGGGATCGGCGTCGAGGCGGTCACGACCCACCGGCCGTCGCTCGACGATGTCTACCTCCACTACACGGGTCGCGAGTTCGCTGCCGAGGACGAGCAGGGCCGCGCAGGCGATTCCGGCGAGGACGGGCGGCGATGAGCGTCGCAGTCCGGCACACGTGGTTCATGGTCGGCCGGCAGCTCCGGAACCTGATGCGCGAGCCGATCTGGATCGCGCTCCTGCTCGTGCAGCCGATGGTCTGGCTGCTGCTCTACGGCCAGCTCTTCAAGCGGGTCACGCACTTGCCGGGCGGCGGCTTCGGAACAACCTCTTACATCACCTTCCTCGCGCCGGCGATCGTGATCATGAACGCCTTCTTCGGAGCGACCTGGAGCGGCATGGCGATGATCAGCGACCTCGACCGCGACGTGCTGCCGCGCTTCCTCGCAACGCCCGTCAGCCGGATCTCGCTCGTGGTCTCCCAGATCGTCCGTTCGGCGCTGATCGCGGTCATCCAGGGCGCGATCATCCTGCTCGTCTCGATCACGCTCGGCGTCCGGGTGCATACTGCGGTTCTCGGCTGGGTCGTCGTGCTGCTCGCGGCGGCGCTGATGAACTCGGCGTTCGCAGGGCTGTCGCAGGGGATCGCGCTGCTCGTCCGCAAGGAAGCGACGATGATCGCGATTGCGAACTTCATCGGGCTGCCGCTCTTCTTTCTTTCCTCGACGCTGATCTCGATCCGTCAGATCCCCCACTGGATGCAGATCGCGGCGAAGTTCAATCCGGTCAACTGGGGCGTCATCGCGGCCCGCGAGGTCGTCTTGCCGGGCACGGACTGGAACTCGGTGGGGCTGCATCTCGCGCTGCTGTTTGCGCTGTCGGTCGCGACGGCCGCTTTCGCGACCTGGACGTTCCGGGCGTATCAACGGACGATCTGAAGCTTCTAGTCCTCGTCCTGGGCGATCACGCACACGACCTGGCCGGTCGTGACGGCCTGGCCCGGCTCGACGGACAACTCGGTGACGACGCCGTCGCGGTGCGCCGTGATCTCGTTCTCCATCTTCATCGCCTCGACGATGCAGATCACCTGGCCGGCGCGAACCTCGTCGCCGTCGGCCACTTCGACCGCCAGCACGGTGCCCTGCATCGGCGTCACGACCGCGTCCTTGGCGGCTCCGTGGTGCGCGCCGCGGCCGGTTCGCTCCCGGCGGCGCCGCGCCAGCTCCGCGAAGGGCGGCTCAGGGACCAAGGCCTTCACCTCGTAGAGGCGCCCGTCGAGCTCGACGCTCGACACGCGTTCTCGAAGCCTGCCGTCCGCAGAGGCCGCTAGGGTTGTTTGCTGATGAGACAACTGCTCAGCTCGCTCGGCAAGCTCCTTCGATTCCACGACGCCATGACACGTTTGTCCTGCGATGAAGCACGCGTGCTCGAGCAGCGCCCGGTGGAAACCGAGCAGCGTCGTGACGCCGCCGATCAGGTACTCGTCGAGAGCGCGCAGCATCCGCCGCCGCGCGTGCTCGCGGTCGACGCCTTGCACGACGAGCTTCGCGATCAGTGGGTCGTAGAGGCCGACGACCTCGCTGCCGGCAGCAACCCCCGAGTCGACCCTGATGCCCGGGCCCCCCGGCTCCCGGTAGCTCGTGATCCGCCCGGGAGTGGGCAGAAAGCCGTTCGACGGATCCTCGGCGTTGATCCGGCACTCGATCGCGTGTCCGGTCAGCCGGACGTCGTCCTGGCGCAGCGATAGCGGCTCCCCGGCCGCGATGAGAACCTGCTCGCGCACGAGGTCGAGGCCGGTGACGAGCTCGGTGACGGTGTGCTCGACCTGGATCCGCGTGTTCATCTCCAGGAAGAAGTAGTTGCCGTTGCCGTCGAGCAGCCCCTCGATGGTGCCGGCACTGCGGTAACCGACCGCCCGGGCGGCGTCGATCCCGAGCCGACCGATCCGGTCACGGAGCTCGTCGCCCACCGCCGGCGAGGGTGTCTCCTCGACGAGCTTCTGGTGACGGCGCTGGATCGTGCAGTCGCGTTCGCCCAGGTGAATGACGTTGCCGTGCGCGTCCGCGAGGATCTGGACTTCGACGTGCCGCGGATCTTCGAGGTAGCGCTCGACGTAGACGTCCGGGTCGGAGAAGTACGCCTCGCCCTCGCGGCGTGCGGACTCGTACGCGCGGTCGGCCTCGTCCGGGCCGGCCACGACCTTGAGTCCCTTGCCGCCGCCGCCGGCCGACGCCTTGATCGCTATCGGCCAGCCAAGCTCGTCGCCGAGGCCTCGGACGTCCTCGGCTGACTCGACCGGCGCGGTCGTGCCGGGCACGATCGGCACACCAGCGGCGCGCATCGTCTCCCGGGCGGCTGTCTTGGAGCCCATCACGTCGATCGCCTCCGGCGGCGGGCCGATCCAGACGAGTCCGGCCGCCTGGCACGCCCGCGCGAAGTCGGCGTTCTCGGCGAGGAACCCGTAACCGGGGTGAACCGCTTCGGCGCCCGCGCGCGCGGCCGTCTCGAGCAACCGCTCCTGGTTGAGGTAACTCTCAGGCGCTGGGCCGGGCCCGATCAGGTAGGCCTCGTCTGCGGCGGCGACGTGCAGCGCGCCCCGGTCGGCCTCCGAGTAGACGGCGACGGTTCCGATTCCGAGCTCCCGCAGGGTGCGGAACACTCGAATGGCGATCTCACCGCGGTTGGCGACCAGGATTTTCGAGAACACGGCCATGCGCTACGCGTGCGTAGTGCGACGGCGTCCGGGCGCCTCGTCCTCACCGTCGAGATTCTCGGCGATGCCCTCGGTGCGCCAGCGGCTCCGATAGGCGGGCGGCGGCCCATCCCCCGCCAGCAGACGCCCGAGCGCGAGGGCGATCGCTTCGCGCGCCTCGGGATCGGGCTCCGGTCGGGCGATGAAGTCCACTCGTCGGAGACTAAAGGCGTTCGCTTGCGACGCCGACCGGGAGGACGTCCCGGCTTTGCCGGGGCGTCCGTTTTATCCCGGTTGGCTGAGCCCGTGACGTTTGAGTCTTTCTGGGCGGTTTCTAAAGGCGCTCGTTGGTCCTGACGATACGAACAAGCGGATGAGCCGCATCCTTGCGACCACCGCAGTCTTCGCCGTGCTTGCGGCGCCCGCCGCCGCCCAGAACCAGGGCGGCGCGCAGCCTGTCTCCTGGGCGCAGCCCCAGATCAAGCTCGTGGTCTCGCACGGCCTGATGGCGAGCAGCATTCAGACCTTCCATCCGAACGACCCGCTCACCCGCGGGGCGCTGACGGCGCTCGTCTCCGGTCTTGGTTCCGAGCGGCCGACGGCGACCACGGCGTCGACCGCCCCCGTGACGATGGCCCAGCTCGACTCGACCCTTGTCCGAGGGCTCGGTCTGAGCGGAGCGGCCACCGAGTTCGCCGCCGCAGCTCGGAGCGCGGGCCTGACGCCGCCGAGCCGTTTCGGCACGGAAGTCGTCGCGCGCCTCCTGGGGCTGCGCACGAATCATCCGGCCCAGCTCGACTCGCTCGAGCTGCTGCCGAGCCAGCCGGCGACGCGGGCCGAGGCCGCCTACTCGGCGGCGCAGATCCTCAATTTCCGGGGCTGGGAAACGGAGCAGGTCCAGCAGCTCGCCGACACCTTCACGCTACCCACCCTCTCTGCCTGGCAGACGCGGATCCTTCAGACGGCGGTTCGCTTCATCGGCTACCCCTACGTCTGGGGCGGCACCAGCGAGAACGCCGAGGCGCCGTTCGGAGTCCAGGCTCCGGGCGGTTTCGACTGCTCCGGATTCGTCTGGCGCGTCTTCAAGCTCCAGGTCTACGCTGGCGGCTCCGCGCTCGCGGGCACGCTGAAAGGTCGGACGACCTTCGCGATGAGCGGCGAGGTGCCGGCGGCGAAACGAATCCCGTTTGCCCGGCTGAAGCCGGGCGACCTGCTCTTCTGGGGAGCCGCCGGCCCTCGGTCGAAGCCTGCGCAGGTCGACCACACCGGGATCTATCTCGGCAACGGTTGGTTCATTCACTCGTCGGGCTACGGCGTCGCGCTCGCCCAGCTTTCAGGCTGGTACAAGCAGCGGTTCGCCTGGGGCCGCCGGCCGCTCGTCGAAGCCGGTCTCGGCACCTAGAAGGCGCAGGCAACCGCGATCCCCCGTCCGGGTGATGGCCCGGCGGGCCGCGAGAGAGACAATCGCGTCGTCTAGGAGATGGAGGTCTCCCATGCTGAAGTGGAATCCGCGTCTTCGCCTTGTGTTCGTCGTCGTCGCGTTGCTCGCCCTTGCGCTCGCGCTCGGCTGGGCAGATGCTGCCAGCTTCCTCGAGTGGTAGTCGATTAGCGATGAGCGAGTCGGCAGCCGCCAGCCGCAGCCTTTACCCGGTCGTCGCTCCCGTCTGCGCCGTGGGTCTCGCCACGGTCGTCGCTGCGACCGTCTCGTTTGTAACGGCCGCGCACGGAGCAACGGTTCTCGCCGGGCTCGCCGCGTTCCTCGCCGCCTCGCTGCTCGCCGATCGCTTCCCGGTTCCGGTAGACGACCTTGACGCCAACGGGGTCTCATTGGCGTTCGTCTTCGGACTGTCCGCGATCGTGCTCTTTGGCTGGGCGGCCGGCGTTCTCGTCGTCGCCGCGACGCCCGCGGTCATGCAGCTCCTGGACCGCAGGCCGCCGGTGCGGATCGCCTACAACTCCTTCGCGTTCGCGCTGACGGCGGCGAGCGCCGGACTCGTGATCGCGCCCATTGCCGGCGACTCACCGGCCCGCACTGCGGCCCGCGTACTTGTCGCGACTTGCGTCTGCTACCTGGTCAACGTCCTTCTGATCACCGCTGTGGTTGCACGCGGGACGCGCCGCTCTTGGGGCGGCCTGATCGCCTCGAGCGTTCGGAAGACGATCCTGCCGTTCACGCTGATGGGCTCCGCAGTCCTGACACTCGTCGTGCTCTGGCAACGAGCGCCCCTGCTGTCCCTGGCCCTCGTGGGTCCGCTGCTCGCGATCCAGCTCTACCAGCGTGCGCTGCTGCGGGCGTTGCGGGCCGTCCGACTCGCGCTCACCGATCCGCTGACGGGTCTCGGCAACCACCGCCACTTCCACGAACGCCTTGCCCGCGAGCTCGAGCACGCGCTCCGCTGCGGCAGGCCGCTGGCGCTCTGCCTCGTGGACATCGACGACTTCAAGCGGGTCAACGACCACTTTGGCCATCCAGCAGGCGATCGGGTGCTCTCCCAGGTTGCGACAAGGCTCCGCCAGAGCGGCGAGGCATTTCGGCTCGGCGGCGACGAGTTCGCCGTCCTCTTGCCGGGGTCTGAGGACGGGCAAGCATTGACGGCTGCGAACTCGATCGTCGAGCGGATCTCGAGGCTCGATTTCGGCCAGCTGGGGCCGGTCACGGTCAGCGCCGGGATCGCCCTGGCGCCTCAGCACGCGCGGCAACGCGACGAGCTGCTGCACCTGGTCGACACCGCCCTCTACCGGGCGAAGGAGGAGGGCAAGAACCGGGCCGAGGTCTACCGTCCGGACGTGGTCGAGCTCGCCGAGCTGAAGCGGCTCGCGGGCGCCCAGGATCGGGCCGCGCGGCTCCGAGCTGCCGCGAGTCTTGCGAATGCTGTCGATGCGCGAGACGTCTACAGCGGAAATCATTCGCAACGTGTCGCCGAGCTTGCCGTCCGCCTGGCCGCGCGCATCGGCCTCTCCCGTGAAGAAATCGAGCTCACACAACTTGCGGGAAGCCTTCACGACCTCGGCAAGCTGGCTCTTCCCGAGAACCTGCTGCGGAAGCCGGCGCCGCTGACGGAGCCTGAGTGGTCCGTCCTCAAGGAGCATGCGTCGCTCGGCTCTCGAATGCTCGAGAGCCTCGGCATCGGTTCGGTAGCGGAGTGGGTGCTCCACCACCATGAACGGTGGGACGGCACCGGATATCCGGACGGCCTCGCCGGAACGGAGATCCCGCTTGGCGCCCGGATCCTCTTTGTCGCCGACGCGTTCGACGCGATGACGTCCGGCGGCCTCTACGGCAAGGCGTGCTCGCCGAACGACGCGATGAGCGAACTCGTCCTCTGCGCCGGCACCCAATTCGACCCGTCGGTGGTCGAGGCGCTCGCCGCTGAGCTCGACCAGGCCGCCCCCGCAGCAGACGCGCAGCTCCACCAAGCGATCGCTGTTTAGGAGGCTTGGCGAAATAGAGGCTGTGCCACCAGGGTGCGAGCGCTATTCCGCCAAACCCTCCTAGAGCGGGATGTTCCCGTGCTTTCGAGGCGGCCGGCGCTCGCGCTTCGTCAACGCGGTCTCGAGGGCGTCGATCAGCACAGGCCGGGTGCGGCGCGGCTCGATCACATCGTCGACGTAGCCGCGTTCAGCCGCCGCGTACGGGTTCGCGAACTGACTGCGGTACGCCTCAATCAGTTCCGCGCGACGCGCTTCGGGATCCGGAGCTTCCTCGATCTGCTTGCGAAAGACGATGTTGACGGCGCCTTCGGGGCCCATCACGGCCACCTCTGCGGTCGGCCACGCGAAGTTGAAGTCGGCGCGGATGTGTTTCGAGCTCATGACGTCGTAAGCGCCGCCGTACGCCTTGCGGGTGATCACGGCGAGCTTCGGCACAGTTGCCTCGCAATAGGCGTAGAGCAGCTTCGCGCCGTGGCGGATGATCCCGCCCCACTCCTGTGCGGTGCCGGGTAGGAATCCGGGGACGTCGACGAACGTGACCAGCGGAATGTTGAACGCATCGCAGCTCCGGACGAAGCGCGCCGCCTTCGTCGAGGAGTCGATGTCCAGCACGCCGGCCAGCGCCCGTGGCTGGTTGCCGATCACGCCGACGGGATAGCCGTTGAGCCGCGCGAAGCAGCAGACGATGTTCTCGGCCCAGCGCTCGTGCACCTCGAGGAAATCGCCGTCGTCGACCACGCGGGAGATCACGCTCTTCATGTCGTACGGCTTTGCAGGATCGTCGGGAATCGTCGAATCGAGCTCGGCGTCCTCCCTCCCGGCCGGGTCGGTCGGCTCTGCATAGGGCGGCGGGTCGACGTTGTTCTGCGGCAGGAACGACAGCAGGTAACGGGCGTCCTCGAGACATGCCTCCTCGTCGGGCGCGATGAAGTGGGCGACGCCGGACTTCGCCGCGTGTGTCGCCGCGCCTCCGAGCTCCTCGAACGTCACCTCCTCGCCGGTCACCGTCTTCACGACGTCGGGGCCCGTGATGAACATGTACGAAGAGCCCTCGACCATCAGCACGAAGTCGGTCATCGCGGGGGAGTAGACGGCTCCGCCCGCACACGGGCCCATGATCAAGCTGATCTGGGGGATGACTCCCGAGGCCTGGACGTTCCGCCAGAAGATCTCGGCGTAGCCCGCGAGCGAGACAACGCCCTCCTGGATCCGGGCGCCACCCGAGTCGTTGATCCCGATCAACGGGCAACCGAACTTCGCGGCGAGATCCATCACTTTGCAGATCTTCTCGGCGAAGACTTCGCTCAATGACCCGCCGAAGACGGTGGAGTCCTGCGAGAAGACGAAGACCCTTCGGCCGAAGATCGTGCCGTAGCCGGTGACGACCGCATCGCCGTAGGGACGCCGCTCGAGCATTCCGAAATTCGACTCGCGGTGCCTGACGTAGCGATCCAGCTCGAAGAACGAGCCAGGGTCGAGCAGTCTCTCGACGCGCTCGCGGGCGAGCAGCTTCCCTTGCTCGCGCTGGCGGGCGACCGCGCTCTCGCTACCGGCGTGCCGCGCCTGCTCGCGCAACTCGGCCAGCTCCCGCAGCTTGGCCCCGGTCGAATCGGCTTCCGTCGCCACGACGCGAGCGTATCCCGACCGAGAGCCGGATGCCGCGAGTCCCCGTTCGAGGGAACTCGCGCCGGGCGCGAAGTCACCCTCCTGGGGGAGTCGTGATCAGGCCCTTCCGCCTAGCGTCCGTTTGAGGCCTGCGGCGGCCCAAGGAGAGAATCTTGCGGCACTCGTACATCGATCGTCCACGACGCATTCGCGCGCCACGCGCGACTCCCCCTTCGCGTACCCGGTTCCTGCCGGCTGTTGTTGCGCTCCCGGTCGTGGCCGTTCTCTGGGTCACGGTCGGTCTGCCTGTGCTTTCCCAGGTGACAGGCGCAGGCGGCAGCAACCGGCTCGTGCGAAGCGTCGTCTTCGCGGCGCAGGCAACTGGTACGGGCGGCGGAACGGGAGGCGCATCCTCCGTTCCGCAAACCGAGGCGGCAACGATCGTCTCCGAGAAAGTTCTCGCCGCGTACCACGCCGAGGTCGCCAAGCGCGCGCGGGCTCGTGCGCGCGCCGCCGCGAAAGTCAACGCGATCGACGCAAAGCTCGCACTTCCGCAACCGGCGCGCTCGGCGCCGGCTCCCGACTCGGCAACGCTTGTGACCGCTGATCAGCCTCAGGCTCCAACGAGCCAGCCAGCGGAGACTCCACCAGCTAGGGACACCAGTCCGGGCGCGGGCAACTCGCCCGGCTCAGGAGGCTCTAGCGACAACGGCGACACGACCGATCCGGGCAGCGGCGACACCACAACGACTCCGCCCGATTCCGGAGACACCGGCGACACCGGCGGCTCGGATGCCGGCGGGACAGGAGACACGGGCCATACGGGCGGGACCGGCGATACGGGCGACTTGGGTGACATCGGCGGGAGCACCGGCGGCGGCAAGGGGCTGCCCCCGCCTCCGCCCCCTCCCCCGCCTCCGCCTGCGCCGCCGCCGCCTCCTCCCCCACCGCCTCCGGCGCCCCCCGCGCCTCCGCCTCCCCCTGGATCTCCGACCCCTCCGCCATCCGCGCCGAGCACCCTGCCGGCACCCGCGGACATACAGACGACCAGCGGCGGCGGCCCACATGGCACGCCTGCAGCCGGTGATGCGATCGTCTACACGTTCGCAAGCGCGCCCGATCCCTCACTGATCCTGACGGGCTGGAACGGCTCGGCGACGACGGTGACGCTACGGATCAGCAACTACGCGAAGAACGACTTCGTCACGATTCTCAACGGGACAACGGGAGCTCCGCTTTGGGCACTCGGCCTCGTCCAGTTGGGCAACAACTACACCAACACGCAGACCGTCACGGCGGCGGGCTCGACGATGACGCTGAGCGGCAACGTGGTCACCGTCGTCCTTGGCACGCCGACGGGTAAGTCGTTCGACCAGAAGAAGGCCGGGACGATGGTCTGGACGGCGCCCAGCGGCACCGCGACCGAGTCCGGCGCTGCAGACAACGAGTTCTAGCCGGCGGCCCGCGAAGGCTCAAGGCCGGAGCGTTGGACGTCGATAACTCGGGAAGATGGCGCCCGCGGCCCCTGCCCCGAGTCCCGGCCACGATCTGCCTTCCGGCGGCCGGCGGCGCCGCGGTCAGCGGGGAATCTCACGCCGAGCTCTCCTCCAGCTCCTGGCCGGCGTCCTCGTGGTCGGCGTGATCCCGGTGATCGCGACGGTCCGAATCCTCGGCACCAACGCGCTCCAGAACGAGCGCGCGCGGGCAGACAGCGCGCTTCGAGCCGAGTTGCAGGCTGCAAGCCAGGAGCTCGGCCAGCTGGGTGACGACGCAGCGAATCGCGCTGACGACCTTGCGCGCTCGCCGACGGTGCAGCATGCCTTCATCGCCCACGACCGCGCCACGATCAAGCGAATCGCAGCCGACTCCCCCGGCGTGCTCTTCTACCTTGGCCGAACGCGCGTCGCCGGCACCCGCCCGCCGGTCGCGTTGAGCCGCTCGATTTCACTCACCGTCAACGGCCACAGGGTCGGGACCGTCGTCGCCACCATCGCGTTGAACCACAAGCTCGCGGCTCGCTTGCGCCAGGCCGCATCGCATGCCCAGGACGACCGCCTCTTGATCGTGCACGAGCGGACGGTCGTCGGCACCGGTCAACACGTGCAGCTCCGCGGACACACGGTTGAGATTGGCAAACAGAGCTACCGCGGACTGCTCACGCGCGTTCCGAACGCGGTTGGGATCAGCCTATTCGCGCTCCGGCCGAACGAGACGATCAACGCCAGCGTCCAGCCCTACCGGCGCCGCATCTTCTACGCGGCTCTTGGCTCTTTCGCTCTGCTCGTGCTCGTCGCGCTGATGTTTGCTCGTCCGATCCTGAACACGCTCGGAGATTTCCGCCGCGTCGCCTCGCAGGCCGCGACCGACGCGCTGACAGGTCTTGCCAACCGGCGCTCTTTCGACGACGAGCTCGCGCTCGAATGGCGGCGCGCCGAGAGAGTCGGCGACTCGCTCGCGCTGCTGCTCATCGATCTCGACAACTTCAAGAGCATCAACGACGAGCTCGGCCACCAGGCCGGCGACGCGGTTCTCAAGCGCGTGGCCGCAATTCTCGATTCCGGCGCCCGACAAGTTGACCTGGCGGCGCGCTACGGCGGCGAAGAGTTCGCCCTGTTGACGCCCGAGACAGACATAGTCGGCGCAAGGAAGCTCGCCGAGCGCCTGCGCTCCGCGCTCGAGGCGGCGACAATCAAGCTTCCCAACGGCACCGAGGTAAGTGTGACCGCGAGCTTCGGCGTCGCGGTCAAGGGCGAGCTCGAACACGCCGAACAGCTCGTGACCGCGGCCGACGAAGCGCTCTACGAAGCGAAGCGGAACGGCAAGAACCGCGTCGTCATGGCCGATCCGCGGCCCGATGCCGCCGCTGCGACGACCGCCTAGCCCTCGAGAGGCACAATCCCGCCATGCGAGTCTCGGCGAAGGTCGATTACGCCTTGCGCGCGTGTGCCGAGCTCGCCGCCGCCGGCGAGGGCCCGGTCAAGGGCGAGCGCCTTTCGCAAGCGCAGGAGATCCCGATCAAGTTCCTCGAGAACATCCTGCTCGATCTCAAGCACGCCGGCCTCGTACAGAGCCAGCGCGGCGCCGAGGGCGGGTACTGGCTTTCTCTCCCACCGGACGAGATCTCGCTCGCCGAAGTCATCCGCGCGGTCGAGGGCCCGATCGCGAACGTCCGCGGCCAACGGCCCGAGTTGGTCGAATACGGCGGCCCGGCCGCACCGCTGCAACAGGTCTGGGTCGCCGTACGCGCGAACCTCCGGGCTGTCCTCGAGGTCGTCACGCTCGCGGACCTCGCCGCGGGACGGCTGCCCGACGAGGTCGCGGCCATAGCCGCCGACCCCGACGCCTGGCTTCCGCACTGACGGAGGGCTTGGTGGAACGTCGCTCGTCGTCGGGGTGCGATGGTCGTTCCCAGGCAAGGACGCAGGGAGCGCCAATAGCAGGAAGCTATTGGCGCGACTGAGGACGCCGCCTGGGGGCGAGCAGCGCGGCCCGACGGCACAGACTACGTTTCGCCAAGCCCTCCTATTAACGCGTGAAGACGGTTTGGCGGCTGGGTTTCGCGTAGACGATCGTGCCGCGCTCGAGCTCGAGCGCCTGCGCCTCTTCCTGCGTCAGCTGCGCGAGCAGGTGCTGGCCGTCGTCGCGGACTAGCTCAGCCCTGACCTCGAACCCAAGATGGACGACCCGCTCGACCATCGCCTCGGTCCCATCGCCGTCGGGCTCGAGGCTGAGGCTGATGTCGCGCGGCCGGACGAAGGTGTCGCCGATCTTGTTGACCGGGCCGACGAAGCTCATCACGAACTCGTTGGCCGGCGAGTCGTAGAGCTCGCGGGGCGTACCCACCTGCTCGACCCGCCCGTGGTTGATGACGACGATCTGGCCCGCGACCTCCATCGCCTCCTCCTGGTCGTGCGTGACGATGATCGTGGTCACGTGCACCTCGTCGTGAAGGCGGCGGAGCCAGGCGCGGAGTTCCTTGCGAACGCGCGCGTCGAGCGCGCCGAAGGGCTCGTCCAGCAGCAGCACCTCGGGGTCGACCGCGAGCGCCCGGGCCAGCGCCATCCGCTGCCGCTGGCCGCCCGAGAGCTGCGCCGGGTAGCGCTTCGCAAGGCCTTCCAGCTGCACGAGCTCGAGCAGCTCGTGGACGCGGTTCTCGATCTCCGGCTTCGGGCGCTTGCGCACCTTCAGACCGAAGGCCACGTTCTCCCAGACCGTCATGTGCTTGAAGGCCGCGTAGTGCTGGAAGACCATCCCGACCCCGCGCGCCCGCGCCGGCTGGTGAGTGACGTCGTCGTCGCCGAGCAGGACCTGACCACCATCGGGCTCCTCGAGGCCCGCGATCACGCGCAGCAGCGTCGACTTGCCGCTGCCGCTCGGGCCGAGGAGCGCAGTCAGCGAGCCCTCGGGAATCGCAACGGAGACGTCGTCGAGCGCGACGAAGTCTCCGAACTTCTTGGTCACCTCGACGACCGTGATGCCCATCAGCCTGCTCCCTCTCTGGGTCGGAACATCCGCATCGCCAGAACGGTAGCGAGCGCGATCAGCGCCAGCACGACGCACGCGGCGAACGCACCTGTCGTGTTGAAGCCTTCGAACTGAGACTGTACGTAGAGCGGCAGCGTCTCGGTCTTGCCCTCGATCCGTCCCGAGACGATGCTGACGGCGCCGAACTCGCCGATCGCGCGCGCGGTCGTCAGCACGACGCCGTAACAGACCGCCCAGCGGATCGCGGGCAGGGTGATCCGCCGAAAGGTGGTGAACGGGGCCGCGCCGAGCGTCTCGGCGGCCTGCTCCTGATCCGTACCGATCTCCCGAAGGACGGGCACGACCTCACGAACGACGAACGGCAGCGAGACGAAGATCGTCGCGAGGATCATCCCGGGGAGCGCAAAGAGGATCTTGATCCCGTGCCCCGCGAGACCGCCGAGCCAACCGCCCGTGCCGTAGAGCAGGTAGAGCGAAAGCCCGACGACGACCGGCGACAAGGCGAGCGGCAGGTCGACGACCGCGTTCAGCAGCCCGCGCCCCGGGAAGCGATGCCGGACGAGTGCGATCGCGAGCACGACGCCGAAGAGCGTGTTCAGGGGAACCGCGATCGCCGCGATGATCAGCGTCAGCCAGAGTGCGTGCAGTGCCTGTGGATTCGTCACCGCCGCCCAGGCCGGGTGGAAGCCGTGCTCGAAGGTCCGGTAGAAGACGAGGCCCACCGGGAGGAGCAGGAGCAACGCGAGATAGCTGAGGGCGCCGAAGCGCAGTGCGTACTTAGCGGTCATGACGGGTTCTCCAGTGCCGGAAGGCGCCGATCGCGAGCAGCACCGCGAGAGAGATCAGAAGCAGGACCACGGAGACAGCAGCGGCGCCGGTCGGGTTATCCGACTCGATCTGGCCGGCGATGTAGACGGAGGACACCTCCGTCTTGAAAGGGATGTTTCCCGAGATCAACACGACCGATCCGAATTCACCGACGGCGCGGGCAAACGCCAGCGCGACGCCGGAGAGAACCGCAGGCAGCAGATTCGGGAAGACGATCCGGCGAAAGACCGCGAGTCGCCGGGCGCCGAGCGACTCGGCCGCCTCTTCCATCTCCCGATCGAGCTCGAGCAGCACGGGCTGCACGGCCCGCACGACGAACGGCAGCGTCACGAAGAGGAGCGCGAGGACGAGCCCTGCCCGCTGGAAGGCCACGTCGACGCCGAACGGGCTGTTCGGCCCGTAGAGCTCGAGCAGGACGAGGCCCGCCACGACCGTCGGCAGGGCGAACGGGAGGTCGATGACGGAGTTAAAGAACCCCTTGCCCGGAAAGGAGTCGCGCACGAGCACCCAGGCGATCGCCGTGCCCGTGAGCGCGTTGAAGGCTGCGACAAGCACGGAGACGCCGAGGGTCAGCTTCAGCGCAGACAAGGCCTGCGGTTTCGTGACCTCATTCCAGAACGTATCCAGCCCCTGCGAGCGCGAGCTCCAGACCAGGGCCGCGAGCGGCACGAGCACGATCAGGCTCAGGTACCCGACCGCGATTCCCCGCGCGAGGCCGCCGCCGGCGCGTCCGAGGACAGCGCCGGCGCGGGAAGCGGAAACAGCCGCGCTAGTGGCCAATCACCTTCACCATGATCCCGCTGCTGTGGTCGAAGAAGCGGTACTGAACCGACTTCCAGCCACGCAGTCCAAGCGCCTTGGAGTTGATCGTGAAGAGGCTCTTCGGCTGCTTGAAGCGGTACTTCGCGCTCGACGCGACGGACTTCAGCACAGGCCTGTAGCCGGTGTCTCCGAAGAGCTTCTGCGCCTTCGACGACCAGAGGAACTTCAGGAAAGCCTTCGCCTCCGAGTGCTTGAGGCCGCTCTTCGTGAGCGCGACCGGGTTCTCGATCAGAATCGTCTGCTTGGGCAGCACGTACTGGGTGTGCACGCCCTTCTTGTTCGCGTAGATCGCCTCGTTCTCGTAGGTGAGCAGCACGTCGCCCTTGCCGCTCGCGAAGACCTGGGTCGCCTCGCGGGCGCTCTTCGGCAGCACCGAGACGTTCTTGAACAGCTTCTTCAGGTAGGCGATCGCCTGGCTGTCGGTCTTGCCTTGCGCGCGCTGCGCCCCATAGGCAGCCATCACATTCCAGCGGGCGCCTCCCGAGGTGAACGGGTTGGGGGTGATCACCTGCACGCCGCTCTTCGCCAGGTCGGCCCAGGTATGGATGTTCTTCGGGTTGCCGTCGCGGACGACGAAGACGACGACCGAGTCGGTCACCATCCCGTGGTAGCGGTTCTGATTCCAGTTGCTCGGCACGATCCCCTTCTTGACCAGCGTCGAGACGTCCGGCTCGAGGGAGAGCGCGACGAT
>Ga0137403_10003218_pt1 | contig 19668 bp, 18 predicted proteins | sample CZOMad2_1_16fung_FD_122057 | JGI IMG/M metagenome (GOLD analysis project Ga0137403, IMG submission 122057) | Vadose zone soil fungal communities from Angelo Coast Range Reserve, California, USA - CZOMad2_1_16fungal (Hybrid Assembly) | ecosystem: Environmental > Terrestrial > Soil > Vadose zone...
GGGCCCGTCTCGAGCGACGTCAAGAGCTCATCGAGGAGCTCCCGGATTTGCATGAGGCTCATCCTATGTTTAGTGAGGACAAGTTGTCAACTTTGCGAGCGCTCCGGGGCCGGCGACGCTGCCGCGGCCCGCCTTGACAGGTGCGAAACTCTTGCGCTATCGTCCCGCCGAGTCGAAGTCGCGGTCTGGATCGGTAGTCTGGCCTCGCAGGGGATCAAAGGAGATCGGTCCATGAAGAAGCTCGGGTTCGTCGCGGCGCTAGCGGCACTGTTGTTCTCCCTCCATTCTCCGGCGGCGGCTCAGGTCAAAGGCCTCTACTGGACGACCAGCGGCATGTTCGGCCCGTTCCCGATCACCGACCTGATCCCGAGCGTGCCGAAGGAGAAGGCGCGCAACGTCACGATCCCGGTGAGCATGTGGGTGATCGACCATCCCAAGGGGCTCGTGGTCTTCGACACCGGGAACAACGTGGCGATCTCGGACGGGGGCTGCAAGACCCACTGGGTCGCGGGCAACTGTGACGGTCTCAAGCCCAGCCAGAAGCGCGACGACGTCATCGACCGGCAGCTCCAGAAGCTCGGGTACTCGACCGACAAGGTGAAGGCGGTCATCACCTCGCACTCCCACCTCGACCACATCGGGAACATCAAGATGTTCCCCAAGGCGGTCCACGTCATCCAGAAGAAGGAGCTGTACCAGGCGTGGTGGCCGGAGAAGTTCCAGCGGGCCGGCGGCGTGTTCGTGATGGGCGATTTCGACGGGCCCGCGCGTGACTTCAACTACCTCGAGCTCGATGGGGACTACGACCTCTTCGGCGACGGGTCGGTCATGATCCTCACCACTCCCGGCCACACCCTCGGCCACCAGTCGGTGAAGATCAAGCTGGGCAGCGGGAAGACCATCATCATGTCGCAGGACGCCATCTGGATGCAGGAGAACCTGGACGGCTACCCGGCCGGGTTGAACTACAGCGTGAAGGACTACAGCAACTCGGTGAACCGGCTGAAGATGATCCGCGATCTGGAGAACGGCGAGATCTTCTTCGCCCACGATCAGGACCAGTTCAAGGCCAAGGGCAATCAGTGGTATAAGTAGCCCCTCGCTCACCACGGTGTGAGAAGGCCCCCCGCTCACGCGGGGGGCCTTCGTGTTCCGGGCCATGAGCACATCCCCCGCCATCCATCTCGATTCGGTCTCCAAGCGTTACGGCTCGCGGACCATCATCCACGACCTCTCGTTCTCGGTCGCCCCGGGGGAGATCGTGGGATTCCTGGGCCCGAACGGCGCGGGCAAGACCACCACGATGCGGATGATCGCGGGCTTCACCGCCGCCACCTCCGGCCGGGTGACGGTGGCCGGGCACGACATGGCGACCGACAACGTCAGCGCGGCCCGCCTCGTCGGCTACCTGCCCGAGCGACCGCCCCTCTACGACGTGCTCGACGTCTCCGCCTATCTGCGCTTCGTCGCCCGCGTGAAAGGGGTGCGGCGCGCGGCGATCCGCGGGGAGATCGAGCGGGTCGCGGCGGCCTGCCGCCTGGAGGCGGTGCTGGATTTCGAGATCTTCAAGCTTTCGAAGGGCTACCGGCAGCGCCTCGGTCTCGCCCAGGCCCTGCTGGGGTCGCCCGAGGTGCTGCTGCTCGACGAGCCCACCGCCGGTCTCGACCCCGGCCAGATCCAGGAGACGCGCGAGGTGATCCGGGCCTTCGGGACCGACCACGCGGTGCTGCTCAGCACCCACATCCTCGCGGAGGCCACCCTGATCTGCCAGCGCGTGGCCATCATCAACCACGGCCGGCTGCTCGCGATCGACTCACCCTCCGGCCTCCAGCGCGCGATGGAGCAGACCAACCGGGTCGCGCTGCGGGTCACCGGTGCGGCGCCGGCCCTGCGTGACACGCTGCTGGCGGTGGACGGGGTCCGGGGGGTCGACCTGCGCGCGGATGCGGCCGAGCCCGGTGTGCTCACCGTCGACTGCCAGGTCGACGCCCGCGACGGCGTGGAGGCGGCCATCGCCCGCGCGGTGGCCGGCCGCTTCGATCTGCATCGGCTGGAGCGGAGCCAGCCCACGTTGGAGAACGTCTTCCTGCGGTACGTTCAGGAATCGCCCGCGAGCGGAGAAGCGGCGTGAGCGGAACCCTGGCGGTCTACCAGAAGGAGATGGCGACCTACTTCCGCTCCCCGATCGCCTACTACGTGGTCGCGGTGTTCCTGCTCGGCAGTGGCTATTTCTTCCTCTACAACATCTTCCTCAGCGGGGAGACCGCGATGGCGGGAACGTTCCAGAACATGGGAGTCCTGCTCATGACGCTGGCCCCGGTGATCTCGATGCGGCTCCTCGCCGCCGAGTACAACGCGGGCACCGCCGAGCTGCTCCTCACGCTGCCGCTCACGCCCTGGCAGATCGTCATCGGCAAGTTCCTGGGCGCGGTCACCATCCTGCTGCTGATCACCGCCGGCACCATGGTCGATCTGATCCCCCTCTACCTCTTCGGTACTCCCGAGACCACCACCATCCTGGCCGGCTACATCGGGTTCGTGCTGCTCGGGCTGGCGTGCCTGGCCGTCGGCCAGCTCTTCTCGACCGTGACCCACAATCAGATCGTGGCCGCCCTGCTCTCCGCCGCGGTGCTCCTCGCCTTCTGGTTCGTGGGACACCTCCAGACGTTCCAGGCCTCCCCGGGCGTGCGCGCACTGGTCGGGTATCTCTCGTTCTCCCTGCACTTCACCGATTTCATCCAGGGCCTCGTGCGCACCGAGGGCCTGGTCTTCTACCTGGTCGTCTCCGCGATCGCCCTCACCCTGAGCGTGGCCTACCTCCAGTGGCGACGCTGAGTCGGCGTCGCACCGTCCGGTCGGGACTGATCCTCCTCGCGGGGATCGCGCTGCTCGCGGCCGCCCTCGTGGTGCACGCGATCCTGCTCGAGACCGTCACCGCCACGTGGGTCCTCGCGGGCGCGGGCGCCCTGCTCGCGGCGATCGGCGCGCTCGGGCTCCGCCACCGGCTCGCCGCCGTCGCGCACCGTCGGCGGGCCGAGATCGCGCTGTTCGCGCTGGGGATCGTCGGGATCCTGGTCGCGGTCGCGTACCTCTCGGTGCGCTACCCGTTCCGCTTCGATCTCTCCAGCGCCGGCACGTATTCGCTCGCCGAGCCCACCGTCACGATGCTCAAGCGGCTCGATCGTCCGGTGCGCATCGTGTTCTTCCACGATCCGATGATGCGCGAGACGGTCGAGCTCTATCAGCTGATCGCCGCCCAGAGCCCACGGGTCTCGGTGGAGTTCTACGATCCGATGATCAACCCGGCGCAGGCCCGCATGCTCGGTGTCAACTTCGCGGGCACCGCGGTCATGGAGAGCGAGGGGCGCACGCTCCAGGTCAACGGCGGCAGCGAGACCGACATCGCCAACGGGATCCTGCGCGTGTCCCAGACCGCGACCCAGCGCGTGTGCTTCCTCGACGGTCACCGCGAGGCGGATCCCTTCAGTCTCGAGGCCCACGACCATCTCGAGGGCGCCCCCGGCCACTCGCACGGATTGGGCGCGAAGTACGTGCTGCACGAGCGTCACGGCCTCGCCAAGGCGCGCAGCGCCCTCGAGACCCTGAACTACAAGGCGGAGAAGATCTCGCTGCTGCAGCAGGCGAACGGGCTGGCCGGGTGCGGGGTGCTGGTGGTGGCCGGGCCCAAGGTGCCGCTGCTCCCGACGGAGGTGGAGGCGATCCGGGCTTACCTCGTCGCGGGCGGCAACGCGCTCTTCCTGCTCGACCCGTTCGTCGCCACCGGTCTCGAGCCGGTCATCCGCGAGTACGGCATCGTGGTGGACGACGACATCGTGATCGACGAGGCGAGCCACTTCTGGGCCGACGTCTCCTCCCCGGCGGTCAGCGACTACAACCGGCACCAGATCACGCGCGATCTGCCGCTCACCTTCTTCCCGGGCGCGCGCTCCCTCTCCCCCACCCCGCAGCGCGTCCCCGGCACCTCGGTGGTCCCCCTGCTGAACTCCTCGAAGAACAGCTGGGGGCAGACGGGCCCGGACCGCGTGGGGTTCGTGAAGGGCCGCGACGTGCCGGGCCCGAACACCCTGATGGTGGTCGCGCTGCGACGGCCGGTCGCGACCGGCGACGGGCCCGCTCCCGAGGGCCCGCGCTCGCGGATCGCGGTAGTGGGCGATTCGGATTTTGCCACCAACTCCTTCTTCCACATCATGGGCAACGGGGCGCTCTTCCTGAACGCGGTCAACTATCTGGGCGCGCAGGAGAACCTGATCGGCCTGCAGCCCCGCAGCGCCGATCTCCCGCGCATCAACGTCACCAACCGGCAGATGAAGGCCACCTTCTTCCTCTCGGTCCTCCTCGTGCCCGCCCTGCTCGCGGTGGTCGGGACCGCGGTGTGGTGGAAGCAGCATTGAGGCGCCGCGGGCTCACCGTCGTCTGGCTGCTGGTGGGGGTGCTGGCGGTGGGGATCGGGGCGCTGGAGTGGACTGATCATCTCCGCGCGAAATCGGGAGGAGCCGACCCCGCGGACCTCCGCCTCCTGCTGCCGGTACCGCTCGCCGAGCTCGGGGCGATCGAGATTGCCGACGCGGGAATGGTCCACCGGTTCGAGCGGGACGCGACCGGCGCCTGGTTCTACCACGGCGCCCACGGCGTCGCCGAGGGCGCCCACACCCACGATCCCGATCCGGCGCGCGCGGAGCGCATCGCGCAGGCCTTCGCCGCGCTCGGCCGGGCGCGCGCCGAGCGGGATTTCCCGCTGGGCCGCGACGGCGCGGCCTACGGGGTCGCGTCTCCGGAGCTCGTGATCCTCGTGTACCGGCCGGGCCAGTCGCAGCCGCTCGTGCAGTACGCGGTCGGCCACGTGGCTCCGGATACGGTCAGCCGGTACGTGACGGTGGTGGGGCACCCGGTGGTGGTGACGATTCCCGCGTATCAGATCGACAACCTGCGGGACTTGATCCGGACGATGGGCGGGGCGCCCGGGCCGCCGGGAGCGACCAGGGCGGGACGCCGATGAGGGCCGCGTGCGCCGCCCTGGCCGGCCTCGCGCTCCTGGCGACGGCCGCGGCCAGCGGCTCGGCCCATACCGGCGGTCGCAACGGCTATGCCGCGATCGCGGTCGACGGCGCGGGCGTGCGCTACTCGCTGACCCTGTGGCCCGCGAGCGTGCCGCCGGCGATGGCCGAGACGTTCCGACGCGCGCACGCCGGGCCCGGCCCGGAGCGCACCGAGCTCCTGGGCTGGATCCGCGACAAGGTGGCCCTCGTCGCGCAGGGACGGCGATGCGACGCGGGCCCCGGGTCGGTGCCCGAGCCGGCGTCGCGCGCCGAGAGCCTCATCCTGGTGGTGGACTACGCGTGTGGCATCGAGGTCCGCGACCTCCAGATCCGAGACGACCTCCCGGACGTGCTGGGCGCCGACTACCACACGCTGGCCCGGATCGACGCGGCCGGCGCGACGAGCCAGTTCGCGTTCGGCACCGAGGCGCGCGAGGCTCGGGTGAGCCTCGACGGGCGGCGCCGCGGCGCCGCGAGCTTCGTGCTGCTCGGTATCGAGCACATCCTGACCGGCTGGGATCACCTGCTGTTCCTCCTCGTGCTGCTCCTGCGCGGGGGCGGCTGGCTCTCGCTCCTCCGGATCGTCACCGCGTTCACGCTCGCGCACAGCGCGACCCTCGCGCTGGCGGCGCTCGACGTGGTGACGCTGCCCGATCGCCTCGTGGAGTCGGTCATCGCCCTGTCGATCGCGCTGGTCGCGGGCGAGAATCTCCTCTTCCGCTCGCTGGTGGCCCGGCGGTGGCTGGTCAGCTTCTGCTTCGGGCTGGTCCACGGCTTCGGCTTCTCGTCCGTCCTGCGCGAGGTCGGGCTCCCCACGCAGGGCCTCGTCCTCTCGCTCCTCGGCTTCAACGTCGGGGTCGAGCTCGGGCAGGCTCTCGTGGTGGCCCTCGCGCTGCCCGCGCTCGCCCTCCTCCGGCGGACCCACTGGGAGACGCGCGTGATCCGGATCGCCTCGCTGGCCACCCTGCTCATCGGCTCGATCCTGTTCGTGGAGCGCGCGCTCTTCTGAGCACGCCGCCGTTGTCAACGTGGTGCCCCTGTGCCACGCTAGGAAGCCGTGACGACGGCCCTCCGGTTCCTGCCGCCGCTCGCGTGGTCGGTGCTGATCGCGTGGTTCTCGGGCGCCCGGTGGCACGGCGGCGCCACGACCCCGCTCCTCGAGCCGTGGCTGCGCGCGCTCCTGCCCTGGGCCACCCTCGAGCAGATCGCGGGAGCGCACTGGCTCCTGCGGAAGACCGGCCACGTGGTCGAGTACGCGGTGCTCGCGCTCCTCTGGCGCCGCGCCCTGGCCGGCGCCCACGCGCCCTGGCGGTGGCCGCTCGCGCTGGCCGTGCTCACCGCCGGGCTCGACGAGGCGCACCAGGCCCTCACCCCGACCCGGGAAGGGCGCGTCGCCGACGTGCTGCTCGACAGCGGCGCGGCGGCCGCCGCCCTCGGGGCGGCCACCCTCGGGGCGCGGCGCGCCGCCGACGGCGTCGCGTGGCTCCTGCTCTGGACCGCCGCGGCCGGCGGCACCGTGATGCTCGCGATCGATCTGGCCGCCGCCGCGCCGGCGGGCTGGCTCTGGCTGAGCGTCCCCGCGGCGTGGCTCACCCTCTGGATCTGGCGGCGGAGGCGCGCCCGCGCGTGAGCGAGCTGCCCGCGTGGCGGCAGGGCGACCTGCCGCACGCGCCCGCCTACACGCCGGTCAACCTGGTCCGGGTCATCGGGCCGGGCGCGATCCTGCTCGGGGTCTCGCTGGGCGCGGGCGACTGGCTGCTCGGGCCGGCCGTGACCGCCGCCTACGGTCCGACCCTGTTCTGGATCTGCGCGCTGTCGATCCTCTTCCAGGGCGTGCTCAACGCGGAGATGGCGCGGTACACCCTCGCCACCGGCGAGCCCATCTTCACGGGCTTCATGCGGCAGCGGCCGGGCGCGCGCTTCTGGGCCCTCGCCTACTCGCTCCTCCACCTCGCCCAGGTGGGCTGGCCCGGATGGGCGCTCGCGGGCGGCTCCGCCCTGGCCGCGCTGCTGCTGGGCCGCGTGCCGCGTGCAGACGACCGCGACGCGGTGGTCGGCCTCGGCTATCTGATCTTCCTGGGCGCGGTCGGGCTCGTGCTACTCGGCCGGCGCGCCCAGCGCGCGCTCGAGATCACCGAGTGGATCATGATGGCGTGGATGCTGCTGCTCCTCGCCGCGCTGGCGTTTCACTTCGTCCCCGGGCCGACCTGGGCGCGGCTTGCGTGGAGCTTCGCGGGCCGCCCGTTGTGGGAGCCGGGCTGGATCCCATCGACCGTCCCCGCCGCCACCATCGACTGGGCGCTCGTCGCGGCCTTCGCGGCCTATTCCGGCGCGGGCGGGACGATCAACGCCATGCTCACCTACTGGCTGCGCGACAAGGGCCTCGGGATGGCGGGCACCGTGGGGGCCCAGCCGACGCCGGTGGGCGATCAGACCATCCTGCTGCCGCGGGACGGGGCCATCTTCCCGACCAGCGAGGCGAACCTCGCCAAGTGGCGCGAGTGGTGGCGCTACCTCCGGGCGGACCTCTCGTTTCTGTGGACGGCCGGCTGCCTGATCGGCATGGGGCTGCCGGTGCTCCTCGCCCTCGACGCGGTGCCGCCGGGCACGGACATGGGCGGCTTCGGGGCGGGCGCGGTCTTCGCTCGCGAGCTCACCCGGCGCTACTGGGCCGTGCTCTGGCTGCCCACGCTCCTGACCACGCTCTGGATCTTCTTCTCGACCCAGGTCGGCATCGTGGAGGGCTTCGCGCGCAACGTGACCGAGATGCTGTGGACGGCGGGTGTGCGCCCCGCCAGCGCGGGCGCGGGCTGGGTCTATCACCCGGTGCTCGCCCTCTTCGTGGTCGCGGGATGTCTCGCCATGACGGTGGCCGATCCGCTCACCCTGATCGTGATCGGCGCCAACATCGCGGCGGTGAACTTCACGGTGCTGTCGTTCCACACCCTGCGCCTGAATCGGGCGCTGCTGCCGGAGCCGCTGCGGCCCCCGCTCTGGCGCGAGGCGGTGGTGGCGGTGGGAGGCCTCGGGTTCGCGGCGCTCGCCCTCCTCGCAACGGCGGCCCGGCTCGGGCTGCTGCCCTCGTCCGGTCGCTGAGCGACACCGCTTCCCCGCCGGGCTAGGTCCCTACGATGATGCGGCCGTTCACCAGGACGAGCTTCAGGTCGGCGAGCGTCTCGATGCGCTCGGCCGGGTCCCCCGCCACCGCGATCAGATCCGCCGCGTAGCCCGGGGCCACCCGCCCGGTCACCTCGCCCAGGCCCAGGCAGTCGGCCGCGGTGACGGTGGCGGCCCGGATCACCTCGAGGGGTGTCATGCCGTACTTCACCATCAGCGTGAGCTCGGGCAGCAGCGAGCCGTGGAAGTTGAGCGGGGTGCCCGAGTCGGCGCCCGCCGCGATCCGCACACCCGCGCGATGCGCGAGCTGGAAGCTCGCCACGTGCGGCGGCACGACCTGCTCGGACTTGCGCACCATGTACTCGGGGATGCCCGCCGCGAGGCCGCCCGTCGCGATGGCCGCGGGCGCGTTCAGGGTGGGGACCAGGAAGGTTCCGTCGCGCCGCATGTGGGCGACGATCTCCTCGGTGAGGTAGACCCCGTGCTCGATCGACGTGATCCCCGCATCGATCGCCTCGCTGATCCCCGTCGCGGCCATGGCGTGGGCCGCGGTGCGGCGCCCCGCCTTGCGCGCCTCCTCGATGGCCGCGCGCATCTCCTCGAACGTCATCTGGGGCGAGCCGGGCTCCACCCCCGCGGTCAGCACGCCGCCGGTGGCGATGATCTTGATCACGTCCGCGCCCGCCTTGAGCTGCTCGCGCACCGCCTTCCGCGCGTCGTCGGGCCCGTCGGCCTCCCGGCCGAGCCAGTGCCCGTGCCCGCCGGTCATGCACACCGGCCGGCCCGCCGCCACGATGCGTGGCCCGTCGATGAGCCCCTCCTGGATGGCGCGGCGCGCCGCGAGCTCCGCGTACTCGCGGCCGCCCAGGTCCCGCACCGTGGTCACCCCGGCCCGCGCCGTCTCGCGCGCCCGTAGCAGCGCCTTGATCGCGGTCAGAGCCAAGGGCTCCTCGCGCATCGCCCGCGCCGGATCGGCTTCCGCCCCGAGGCAGAGGTGCACGTGGGAGTTGATCAACCCGGGCAGGAGCGTGTGGCCCGCCAGGTCCACCCCGTTCCCCCGCGGCGCCCGCGCGTCCTCCACCACCGCGGTGATCACGCCCTTCTCCACCACCACCGACCGCCCGCGCACGGGCTCCGTCCCGGTGCCGTCGATGATCCGCGCCCCACTCAGCACCAGCGTGTCCGGGCTAGCCATGGGTCGCGAGGTCAGACCTTGAGGCGCGGGTCGAGCGTGTCGCGGAGCCCGTCGCCGAAGAGGTTGATGCCGAGCACGGTGATGAGGATCGCGAGCCCCGGGAACGTCGCCAGCCACCACGCGGTCGAGAGGTAGACGCGGCCGTCGGCGAGCATGCCGCCCCAGGTCGGCGTGGGCGGCTGCACGCCCAGCCCCAGGAACGACAGCGCGGACTCGATCACGATCACGCGGGCCATGTCGAGCGTGGCCACCACCAGCCAGGGCGTGAAGGTGTTCGGCAGCACGTGGGTCACCAGCACCCGCCAGTGCCGGCTGCCGAGCGCCACCGCCGCGTGCACGTACTCGCGCTCGCGGATCGAGAGCACCTCGCCCCGCACCACCCGCGCGTAGACCACCCAGGACGACACCCCGATGACAATGATGATGTTGCGCAGGCTCGGCCCCAGCACCCCGATGACCGCGATCGCGAGCAGGATGAACGGGAAGGCGAGCTGGACGTCGGCCAGGCGCATCAGGAAGTCGTCCATGCGCCCGCCGAAGTAGCCGGCCACGAGCCCGATGATCATGCCGAGCACGCCCGAGATCACGACCGCGGCCAGTCCCACCAGGAGCGCGATGCGCGAGCCGAAGATGATGCGCGACAGGATGTCGCGCCCGAGGTGGTCGGTCCCGAGCGCGTGCACGCGCCCCTGCGCGTCCTGCCAGCCCGGCTCCCGCAGGCGCTGGCCGATGTCCTGCTCCAGTGGATCGAACGGCGCGACGAGCGGGGCGGCCGCCGCGGCCAGCATCACCACCAGCACGACGAGCAGGCCGAAGAGCGCGGTCCGGCGCCGCACCAGCCGCCGCAGCAGCGTCATCCACTCCCGTTCCGCCCAGGGGCGCGGGCGCACGAGGGGCGCGACCCCGGCGGCCGCGGGGGCGGCGGGGGGATGGAGGTGCGCGCCATCGGCGGGCGTGGACGGCGGCCGCGCGGCCATCAGCGGTACCGGATGCGCGGATCGAGGTAGGTGTAGACGATGTCCACCAGGAAGTTGACGATCACGAAGGTGCTGGCCAGCAGGAATACCGCCGACTGCACGACCGGATAGTCGCGGTTGAAGATGGCCTGGACCGAGAGCCGCCCCACCCCCGGCCACGCGAAGATGGTCTCGGTGATCACGGAGCCGCCGAGCAGCGTGCCGAGCTCGATCCCCACGATGGTGACGATCGGGATCGACGCGTTCTTGAGCGCGTGCTTCCACACCACCGGTGGCTCACCGACCCCCTTGGCGCGCGCGGTGCGGATGTAGTCCTGGCCGAGCACCTCGAGCATCCCCGAGCGCGTGAGCCGCGTGATGCGCGCGGTGGTGAAGAGCCCGAGGGTGATCGCGGGCAGGATCAGGTGCTCCAGGCCGCCGCGCCCCGAGGAGGGCAGCCAGTTGAGCCGCACCGAGAAGACCAGGATCAGCATGATGCCGAGCCAGAAGGTCGGCATCGCCTGGCCGAGCAGCGCCACCACCGTCGAGACGTAGTCCACCGCCGTATTCCGCCGGACCGCCGACACGATGCCGGCCGGGATCGCCAGGCACAGCGCGATGAGCAGCCCCGCCCCCGCGAGCTGGAAGGTGGCGGGCAAGCGCTCGACCACGAGGGCCATCGCGGGCTCGCCGTGGCGGAGGGACTCGCCGAAGTCCCCGCGGACCGCGCCCTTCAGGAAGCGGAGATACTGGACCGCCACCGGGTCGTCGAAGCCCATCGCGGTGCGGAACTTCGCGATGTCCTCGGCGGTCGCGTCGGGCGGCAGCAGGAGCGCGGCGGGGTCACCGGTCAGGTGGAGGATCAGGAACACCACCACCGAGACACCGAAGAGGACCAGCAGCGATTGCCAGAGACGGCGCAGCAGGTACGACTTCACGAGCCGACGCGCTCCAGCCGGGCCACCGCCTCGATGTGCGGGGTGTGCGGGAACATGTCGACCGGCTGCACCCACTCGAGCCGGTAGCCACCGCGCACCAGCTCGCCCAGGTCGCGGGCCAGCGTGGTCGGATTGCACGACACGTAGACGATGCGGCGCGCGCCGAGCGTGATCAGGGCGTGCAGCGCCTTGGGATGGAAGCCCGCGCGCGGCGGATCGGCCACCACCACCTCCGCGGTCACCCCCTTCGCGATGAGCGAGGGCAGCACGAAGCGGACCTCCCCGCACACGAACGTGCAGTTGGTGATGCGGTTGGCCGCCGCGTTCACCCCCGCATCGTCCACCGCGGCCTGGGCCACCTCGATGCCGTAGACCCACCGGGCGCGCCGGGCCAGGAGCAGGCTGATGGCGCCGGTGCCCGAGTAGAGATCGTAGACCGTCTCGGTCCCGGTCAGGCCCGCGGACTCGATCACGAGCTCGAAGAGGCGCTCGGCCTGCCGGGTATTGGTCTGGAAGAACGAGCTGGCCGAGACCTGGAAGGTGAGCCCGCCCACGCTCTCGCGGATATGGTCGCGGCCGCCCAGCAGGTGCTCCTCGACGCCGACCGCCACGCTGGCCTTCTTGGGGTTCACGTTCATGACCACGCTGGTCGTGCCCGCGTCGCGCGCCTGCAGGCGCTGGGCGAGCGGAGCCAGCTCGGAGACCGCGGGCGCCGACGCCACCACGTTGGCCATGAGCTCGCCGGTGTGGGTGCCCTCGCGCAGCATGAGAAAGCGCAGGAGTCCTTCGCCGCTATCCTGCTCGTAGACGGTGAGCCCGCGCTCGATGAAGAAGTCGCGTGCCTCGCCGAGGAGCGCGTTCATGCGGTCGGACTGCAGCAGGCAGCGCTCGATGTCGAGCACCGAGTCGTAGCGATCGGCCTCGTGGAGCCCCACCACCATCGGCGCCGTCGCGCCCCGCGCCACCGTGAACTCCATCTTGTTCCGGTACCCGAAGGTCTCGGTCGCACCGATGATCGGCCGGACCTCGATCCCCTTGAGCCCTCCGAGGCGCTCCAGCGCGTCCACCACCTGCTTGGCCTTGAAGGCGAGCTGGGCCGGATAGGCCATGTGCTGGAGGCGGCAGCCGCCGCAGCGCCCAAAGTATGGGCAGGGCGCCTCCACGCGCTGCGGCGAAGGCTCCTCGATGGCGTCGATGACCCCGCGCCCGAAGCGCGAGCGCACCTGCACGAGCCGGACCCGGAGACGGTCGCCGGGCAGGCCGCCCGGGACGAAAACCACGTAGCCATCGGCCCGCCCGACGCCCTCGCCGCCGAAGGCCAGGTCGTCGATCGTCAGGGACAGAATCTCCCCGCGTTTAGGTCGTGCCATGGTAGCGACACTATAAATGTCGCTACGATCTGAGTCAATTTGCCTCAGGTTGAAGGTAGCGAGGACATACTCGCTCAAGTATCATGGAACCACGATGGGCTCGGCCCGCTCCTCCTTTCCGGTCCGCGTAGGCGCGATGCTGACCGCCGCCCTGCCCGCGCTCGAAGAGCGCCTGCTGGCCGAGCGTATCCGCCAGGGCTGGCGCGGCGCCGTCGGCGCCGAGCTGGCCCATCGCACCCGGCCCGGCGAGCTGAGGGCGGGAACGCTCACCGTGATGGCCGACAATTCCCCCTGGCTCCAGGAGCTCTCCATGCGATCCGCGGAAGTCCTCCAGGCAGTTCGCGCGCGGTTCGGCCCGACCGTCACCACGCTACGCTTGAGCCTCGCCGGCCCCGCGCCGGCTCCGGAGCGCCCAAAATCGCGCCGCGCCGCTCCCGCAGCCCCGCTGAGGCTCGATGCCGACGAGCTGGCTCTCGTGGAAGACGCCGCCGCGCCGGTGCGCGACGAGGCGCTCGCCTCCACCGTCCGCCGCATCATGGCCAAGGGCCTGATCGCGCGCCGGGGCGGGGCCCTCCTGGGGTTCCTCCTCGCGGTGGGCGCGCTCGCCGGCTGCGCCACCACGCAGACGAGCGAGACCGAGCCCTCCGGCCCCAAGACCATCACACCCAAGACCATTACGATAGTCCCGCCCGGCCGCCGGGCGGTCGGCGTGCAGGGTGAGGCCTACGACCACTATGTGATCGCGCAGATGGAGTCCCGCGCGGGCCGGATGCCCCAGGCCATCGCTCAGCTTCGCGAGGCGATCAAGTTCGATCCGAACACCGCGGTCCTCTGGATCCAGCTGTCCCAGTGGCTGATCCGGATCAACGACACCGCGGGCGCGTTCACCGCCGCCCAGAAGGCCATCGCGCTCGAGCCCGACAACGCGGGTGCCCACATGACGCTGGCCGACCTCTACAAGCGCCAGCGCAAGCCGGCGGAGGCGGAGGCCGAGCTGGAACGGGCGGTGGCGCTCGACCCGCAGACGCCCGACGGCTACCTGGCCCTGGCCCAGCTCCACTTCGAGGGCAAGAGCTACGAGAAGGCCCGCGCGGTGCTGGGGCGGCTGGTGGCCGCGCGGCCGAATCTCTCGCAGGGCTACTACCTGCTGGGGCGCATCGGCATCGAGAACGAGCAGTGGGACGACGCCCTGACCAACCTCAAGCGCGCGGTGGACCTCGACCCGGATCACGACGGGGCGTGGTCCGCGCTCGGCTTCGTCTACGAGGCCCAGAACAAGCTCGACGACGCGGTCGCGGTCTACAAGGAAGCGCTCAAGGCCAATCCGGACAACGCGGCCTTCGTGGAGCGGCTCGGCGATCTCCTCGTGAAGCTGGGGCGCTACGGCGAGGCCCAGAGCGAGATCGAGTCCCTGGTGGATTCCCTCCCCCGGGATCCGCGGGTCTGGCTGAAGCTGGGCGCGATCCACTACGAGCAGAAGCAGTACGACAAGGCGGTCGCCGCCTTCCGCCAGGCGGTCGCGCTCGAGCCCGGCAATATGCGGACGCGCTACTACCTGGCCACCGCGCTGATGGACTCGGGCAAGGACGACGAGGCCCTGAGCGAGCTGGAGAAGATCCTCAAGGCGGATCCCCGCTCGGTGGACGCGCGCGTGCAGCTCGGCTTCCTCTACGGGCGCGCCAAGCGCTACGACGAGGCGGTGGCCACCCTGCAGGAGGCGGTGAACCTCGAGCCCAAGCGCCCCGAGCTCTTCCTCTATCTGGGCACCGCGCTCCAGCGCGCCAGCCAGTACGACCGCTCGGCGACCGTGCTGCGCGAGGGGCTGTCGGTGGACGACAAGAACAAGGATCTCCACTTCCAGCTCGGGGTGGTGCTGGAGAAGCAGCAGCGCTTCGACGACGCCATCAAGTCGTTCCGGCGCGTGCTCGTCATCGATCCCAAGCACGCCGAGTCGTACAACTACATCGGCTACATGTACGCGGAGAAGGGCACGAACCTCCCCGAGGCCATCCAGCTCATCCAGCAGGCGCTCGCGCTCGAGCCCGAGAACGGCTACTTCATCGACAGCCTGGGCTGGGCCTATTACCAGCAGGGCCGCTATACCGAGGCCCTGCGCGAGCTGAAGCGCGCGGTGAGCCTGGCCAAGGAAGACCCCGTGCTCTTCGAGCATCTCGGCGACGCCTACCTCAAGAACAATCTGGCGAACGAGGCGATCGAGGCGTGGGAGAAGTCGCTCCAGGTTGACCCGAACGCCCCCACCGCCCCCCAGGTGAGGAACAAGATCCGGGACGCGCGGGAGAACCAGCTCCGGGTCAAGGGTGCGCCGCCCAAGGCCGAGCAGAAGTAGCCGGCTCCGCCTGGCCGGCGGGCTTCTGCTGGCCGTCAGCCTGTCCGCCTGCGCGACCGCGCCGCCGGCGCCCGCGCCGTCGCCCATCGCCGAGGAGGCCCGGGCGGCCCTGGCCCGGATCCAGCAGCATCGCCGCTCCCTGGTCGATCTGCGGTCCCTGGCCGAAATCACCGTCCGCCGGGGCGGGCGGGCGCAGCGCCTGTCCGGGGTCATGCTGCTCCTCGCCGAGCCCGCCTCGCTCCGCTTCGAGGCCCTCTCGCCCTTCGGCACGCCGGTGCTGATCGTGGCCGGTGATCCTCAGAGCCTCACGCTCTGGGAGGTGCTCGACAACCGGGCCTACCTCGCCCCGGCCTCCCCCGAGGCCAACCGGCGGTGGCTTGGCCTCGCGCTGGGCGGCGAAGATCTCGTCGCGCTGCTCTCCGGCCGCGCCCGTCCGCTGCCGGACCCGACCGGGGTGGAGCTGGTGGCTCCCGATGAGACCGGCCCGTCGGTCCGCCTTACCGGGCGCGACCTCGAGCAGCGTATCTGGTTCGACCCGGCCAGCGGGCAGGCGCGACAGGTCGAGTGGACCGGCAAGAACCCGGCGCGCGTGACGTTCAGCCCGGCGCCTCCGGACGGCCCCCCGGCCGGGCTCCGGCTCGAGACGCCGGACGGAACGCTCCGTGTCTCGGTCACCTACCGCGACCCCAAGATGAACACGGGCCTCGACCCCGCGCTGCTGAAGCTGACGGTCCCGGAACACGTTAGAATCCAGGACTTCCGTTGACACTCTTTCGCGGCACATGGTAGCCTACGCTGCCTTGTCGAAGCGGTCACGGGGGAGCGTGGAGGTGGTGCTTCGCACCTCCGCCAAGGTGAACCTGGCCCTCGAGGTGCTGGGAAAGCGGGGCGACGGGTATCACGAGATCGCGACGGTGCTGCAGGCGGTGGACCTGTCCGATCGCCTGAAGCTGGAAACGGCCGACACCCTTTCGCTGCACACGGACGATCCTGACTTGCCCACCGACGATGGCAACCTGGTGATGCGCGCCGCCCGTCTGCTCCAGAAGGCGGCGGGGATCGAGGCCGGGGCTCGCATCCAGCTGGCCAAGCGGATCCCGGTGGCGGCCGGGCTGGGAGGCGGTTCGAGCGACGCGGCGGCGACCCTCTGGGGGTTGAGCCGGCTGTGGCGTCTCGGCTGGCCCAAGGCAAGGCTGCAGGAGCTGGCGGTGGAGCTGGGCATGGACGTGCCGTTCTTCCTGGGATCGGGGCGCGCGGTGGCGAGGGGACGCGGTGAGCGGCTGACCGCGCTGCCCGGCGGGGGCGGCTATGCCCTGGTGCTGGTGAACCCGCGCGTGCCGCTGTCCACACGGGAGGTGTATGGTCGGGTGCCGGCGGGCTGGCGGGCCGAGCCCACCGGCACGGAGCGGGTGATCGAGGCGCTGCGGACCCGGAACGTGAGCAAGATCGCGGCGGCGCTGACGAACAACCTGGAGAGTGTGGTCGAGCCGGTGCTGCCGGTGATCGGCCGCATGAAGGCGGCCCTCTTGGCGGCGGGAGCACTTGGAGCGATCATGTCCGGCAGCGGACCGACGGTGTTCGGGGTGGCGCGCTCCCTGGACCATGCGCGGCAGATCCGGACACGGGTGAGCCGGGCGGGCTGGGCCTGCTGGGCGGTGCGGACGAACTCGGGCCCCGCGATCAGAGCGAGCCGATGAAGCTGAGCGCGATACCACTACTGGGGCGTCGTTCAGTGGTAGGACTCGGGGCTTTGGCCCCCGCAATGGAGGTTCGATTCCTCCCGCCCCAGCCATTCTCGCGGGGCGAGTCGCCGCCGAGCGGGAATGGCTTGGCGAGGCGCAGCCGAAGGCGAGCCGAGCGGATCCAAGAAAAAGAGCGCCCCATCAGTCACGGGAGACGAGCCTGACATGGTAAAGACGACATGGCCTACGAGCTGAAGCTCTTCTCCGGCAACGCGAACCGGCCACTCGCGGAGGAGATCGCCAAGACCCTCCGCGTCCCGCTGGGCGACGCGGACGTCTCGCGCTTCTCCGACGGCGAAGTGTACGTGCAGATCAACGAGAACGTCCGCGGCCAGGACATCTTCGTGATCCAGCCCACGTGCCCGCCGGTGAACGATCATCTGATGGAGCTGCTCGTGATGATCGACGCGTTCAAGCGCGCGTCCGCGCGGCGGATCACCGCGGTATTGCCCTACTACGGCTACGGCCGCCAGGACCGCAAGGTGCAGGGGCGGATGCCGATCACCGCCAAGCTGGTGGCCGACCTGCTCACCGCCGCCGGCACCCAGCGCCTGCTCGCGGTGGACCTCCACGCCGGGCAGATCCAGGGGTTCTTCGATATCCCGGTGGATCATCTCTTCGCGGCCCCTCCCGTGATCATCGACTACCTGGCGAAGAAGGACCTGAAAGACCCCGTCCTCGTCTCGCCCGACGCGGGAGGCGTGGAGCGCGCGCGGGCTCTCGCCAAGCGGCTCAAGGCGGGCCTGGCCATCATCGACAAGCGGCGCGAGGGCAACAACGTGGCGGTGTTCATGCACCTGATCGGCGACGTCAAGGACAAGGACGTGGTGATCGCCGACGACATGATCGACACCGCGGGCACCCTGATCCAGGCGGTGGACGCGCTCCGGCGCGAGGGGGCGCGGCGCATCCTCGCCTGCGCGGTGCACGGCGTGCTGTCCGGACCGGCGATCGCCCGCATCAAGGAGTCGATCCTGGAGGAAGTCATCATCACGAACACGGTCCCGCTGACGCCCGAGCGGCAGCTGTCCAAGATCCGCGTTCTCTCGGTCGCCCCGCTGCTCGCGGAGGCGATCCGGCGCATCCACGACGAGGAGTCTGTCTCGACCCTCTTCGTGTAAGATAAAACTTTCTCTTGAAGGAGATGAGGCATGGAAATGCGTGAGTTGACCATCCGGAAGCGCGAGGGCATCGGCAAGGGGCCCGCCCGACGCCTGCGCCGCGCCGGCCAGGTGCCGGCGACCCTCTACGGCGGCGCGAGCCCGGTGAACGTGGCGGTGACCCCCAAGGACGTGCTCCGACTCATCCACGGCCACGAGGGCAGCACCCAGCTGTTCCGCGTGACCTTCGAGGGGACCACGGACGCCAAGATGGCCATCATCCGGGACATGCAGTTCGACCCGGTCTCGGAGAACCTCATCCACGTGGATCTGCAGGAAGTCGCGATGGACCGCGCCATCCAGGTCACGGTCGCGGTGCACCACGTGGGCGAGGCGATCGGCGTCAAGGACACCCAGGGCATCCTGGAAATGGTGCTTCGCGAGGTGCGGGTCTCCTGCTTGCCCGGGAATATTCCGGATCACCTCGAAGCGGACATCACGAACCTGGCCATCCACGACGTGCTGACCGTCAAGGATCTGAAGGTCCCCGAGGGCGTGCGCGTCCTCAACGACCCCAACCAGGCGGTCGTCACGATCGCCCCGCCGGCGGCCGAGGAGACGGTGGTGGCCGCGGTGGCGACGACCGAAGTGGCGGCGGCCGAGCCCGAGGTGCTCACCGAGCGCAAGCCCAAGGAGGGGGAAGCGGCCGAGGGCGACGCGAAGGACAAGGGTGGCGAGAAGAAGAAGTAGGTGGCCCAGGCCATCGTCGGCCTGGGAAACCCGGGCCCGGAGTACCGCAACACCCGGCACAACGTGGGCCAGCGCGTCGTCGACGCGCTGGCCCATCGCATTCACGCGCGCTTCGAGCGCGACGGCGGCCACGCGGTTGCCTCCGGACGGTGGCAGGGCGAGCCGCTCTATCTCATCAAGCCGGGCAGCTTCATGAACGTCACCGGCGCCCCGGTGGCCCGGCTCGCCCGCAAGCTTCACCTGGGCCCTGCCGACCTGATCATCGTCTTCGACGACCTGGATCTCCCGCTCGGCAAGGTGCGCGTGCGCACCAGCGGCAGCGCGGGCGGCCACAACGGCGTCCGCTCGCTGATCGCGGCCTTCGGGACCAACGACCTTCGCCGCGTCAAGATCGGCATCGGCCGGCCCGGCCGGCCCGGCGAGGATCGGGACCGCGTCTCCGACCACGTGCTCTCGCCGTTCTTTCCCGAGGAGCAGGAGGCGATCGCGACGGCCTGCGACGAGGCCGCCGACCAGGCGCTTCGCCTCGTGGAACGCCGCTGAGGGCCCCGCGCCGATGAGCCCCGCGTTCCGGCTCTCCGCGGGCAGCGGCGGCCTCGAGTGGCCGGAGGTGCTGGCGCTCCTCGCCCGCGAGGCGCGGACCCCGATGGGCCGGGAGCTGGCGACCGCCACGCAGCCGCACACGGATCCCGGCGCGATCCGGCGCGCGCTCGACGAGACCCGCCAGGCTCGGGCCGCGATGGGCCAGACCGGCGTGCCGCCCTGGGAGGGCATCCCGGACGTGCGGCCCACGCTTGAAGCCGCGCGCGTGCCCGGCTCGGTGGCCGAGGCCGCGGACCTGGCCGCGTTGATCCCCCTGCTGGAAGCGGCCGGACGCCTGCTCGCCTACGGTCGCGCTATCCAGCCGGTGGCCCCGGATCTCGCGGAGGCGCTCGCGGGCTTCCCGCGTCAGACCGAGCTGGCCGACCTGCTCCGGCGCTCGCTCGACGCCGACGGCCAGGTGCGCGACGAGGCGGCGCCCGCGCTGCGCCGCGTCCGCCAGCGCATCCGGGATCTGCGGCGCGACCTAGTGAAGCGGCTCGAGGCCTACTTCGGC